>VFSW01001725.1_pt1 | contig 33269 bp, 28 predicted proteins | sample 5358111 | NCBI WGS metagenome assembly VFSW01 (sample SAMN11554181, study PRJNA540505) | mine drainage metagenome | isolation source: sediment from site ElyBrook_90M | place: USA: Ely Copper Mine, Vershire, VT | collected 2017
CGCCCGGGGCGCGCGCTTGCGCCCCGGACTTGCCCAGCCATCTACCATCCGCGCCCTCCCGCGGGGGGCGGTTCTCGCCGGCGGGCCCCCCGCGCCCCCGCCCCCCCTCAGGGCGGGCCCCGGGCCGTGCCGGAATCATTCCGGCAACCGTCAGGTTGTAAAGCACGGGAATAAGATTAAAGGTGCTTTTCGATCATCTTGGTGATCGTATCTTTGGAAGTGGCGCCTACAATCTGCTCCGCCACCTTGCCGTCTTTGAAGAGCAGCAGCGTGGGAATGCCGCGGATGTTGTAGCGGCTTGCCACCGACTGATTGTCGTCCACATTCACCTTGCCCACTGAAGCCCGGTCGGCGTATTCGGCCGCAACCGCCTCCACCGAAGGGGCAATCATGCGGCACGGAGCGCACCAGGGCGCCCAAAAGTCCACCAGAACCGGCTTGCTGGACTTTAAAACCTGCTCATCAAAATTCTGATCCGTAAACTCGCTCATGTGCTGACCTGCCATTTATTTCTTCCTCCAAAAGTGACTGAATCACCCCTATTTGATGTTTATGGGGCTGCCTTGGTTATGGACTTTTCGCGGCTCAAGTCCTCGTAGATCGCGGCATACTGGCGCGCCGAAGCATCCCAGGAAAAGTCCTTTTCCATGCCCGCCAGCATCAAACGCCGCCACGCTTCCTTATTCTGATAGGTTGCCACGGCGCGCTGAAGGGTGGAAAGCAGCGCCGTCGGCGTGTACTCCGCAAACTTAAAGCCGGTTCCCTTCTGGCCGTCAAAGTCCTCAATCGTATCATCCAGGCCGCCGGTGGCGCGCACCACGGGAACGGTGCCGTACTTCAGGCTGTAAATCTGATTCAGGCCGCAGGGCTCATAGCGGGAAGGCATCAGGAACATATCAGCGCCGCCTTCAATCTGGTGCGCAAGCTCGTTATCGTAAGCTACTTTCACCAGAAACTTCAACGGATACTTGAAGGCCAGGGTGCGGAACAGAAATTCGTACTGCGGTTCGCCCGTGCCCAGCGCCACAATGTACAGGTCCATCTTCATCAGCTCTTCGGCGATTTGGGCGATCAGGTCAAATCCCTTTTGCCCGGCGAAGCGGGAAACAATGCCGATCACCGGCTTGTTCACATCAGGATTCTGCACCCCCATCTTTTCGATCAGCGCCCGCTTGCACGCCTGCTTGCCCGCCAGGTTTGAGGGGCTGAAGGACGCGGCCAGATACTTATCCCGGGCGGGATCCCACGCCTCGTAGTCAACGCCGTTCAAAATGCCCTGCACGCGGCTGGAGCGCTTCCGCAGAACTCCTTCCAACCCGGAGCCAAACTCCTCGGTCTGGATCTCCTGCGCGTAACGGCGGCTGACCGTGGTGATGAAATCCGAATAAACAATGCCGCCTTTCAACAGATTGATACTGCCGTAAAACTCCAGACCTTCCATGTGAAATACGCTGTAATCCAACAGCAGCCGGGGCAGCATCTCCACCGGGAAAAGGCCCTGATAGCCCAGATTGTGAATGGTGAGCAGGGTGGCCGTGTGGCTGAAAAATCCGTCGCCGCTGTAAAGGCGCTGCAAATACACGGGCAGAAGCGAGCTTTGCCAGTCGTGGCAATGGATGACGTCCGGCGCCTTTCCGGCGCGCTTCATGTATTCCAGGCTGGCCAGGCAAAAGCCGGCAAAGCGCTCGGCGTTATCGGGAAAATCCTTGCCATCCCTGCCCTGGTAAAGGCCGTCACGATCAAAAAATTCCGGGCAATCCACCAGCAGGTGACGCAGGCCGCCGGAATCCGAACCAAGCTGTATGGAGGCGAAGTGGTACCCACCGCCAAGCGGCATCGTGATGCTATTGCCGCAGGGCGCCAGCGCTGCCGGCCGCGTGGCGCGGTAGCGCGGCAGATAAACATCCACCTGGTGGCCCATGTGGGCCACGGCCTGCGGCAAGGCGCCCACCACGTCTGCCAAACCGCCGGTTTTGGCAAATGGAACGCACTCTGACGCGACAAAGGCGATTCTCATTGTGACCTGCCCTCTACCATAGTTTTCCAACCCCACTTGCCAAACTCTTAACGCTAGAAGATGCCCTCCGGGTTGTCAAGCGCAAACCGCCCTGGGCAAAGCCTAACCATCATTCTGAGGGGCCGCAGGCGGCAAAGAATCTGCTTTGTTGCCGGTTGCCAGGAAAAGCAGATTCCTCGCTGCGCTCGGAATGACCGACGGAGAGCCTTTCCCACAACCTTCTAATCCGCCTCCGCTCATCGCAGTATCCATTGGATTACACATCGTTTAACACCATTGGGTTCCTTTTTTCGACGCATCTCATGTTTTTTCAGTCATTTAAATCAAATTCGAACACTGAAATTGGGTTCGTTTTTTGTGATCTACTTTATTATCAATAACCTTGGGTTCGTTTTTGTGTAAAAAAATCCGTTTCACCGGCGCGGTGGCGAGCCGCTCAATGCGTCCAATTGTGGACCACTGACTGTCAGGCATACCGGCGCTCCTGACGCTCGAATCAAGGCAAACAAGATAAACACATAAATATATACTATATAGATAACATCGTCAATAAAAACTTCCTTCCCTTCAGGCGGATCAAACTCTCCAGGTAATTTACCCCTGCGCCCAGCGTGGCGGATGGCGGGATAAACCCGCCGCCTCATCCTGCCAGGAACGCCATAGCATGACCCATTGGGCAAAACCTCGCAGAAAGCGCGACCACACCTGTCGCACCGTAGTGCTAACGTCCCTTACGCGGCATCGCTCGGGACCGATATACGCCCTGGGCGAACAGCAGGCAAAAGTGCTTTGCCGGGTGATAGCAAAGCGGCAACCGCGGAGGGGGCTTGCGGGTTTGGGCGGCGGTATTGAGGGGGAAGCGCCAGCAATTGCGGCGATGCCGCAGGCATGCCGCCGCCCAAAGGGTTGAGTCGCGCCGCGGCGCGAACGGCGCCGCATGAAAGCAGCGGGATGCACGTTTTTGAGGGGGGCGTCAGGCCGGATCGGGCAAGGTGGCGGAATCCACGTTCTGCCGCCTCAGCCTGACCGGCCCGGCGCAAACGCGAAGCACCATTTTTCGCACCCGGTTAGTGCTAGGATATTGGCCTTATGCCTCGCGGGGACCAACTGACGCGCCAGTGGCGTCTGATCAGCCTGCTGGCGGGCCGCGCCGGCCGCACCCTGGCGCAACTGTCGGGCGAGCTCGGCGTCACCAAGCGCACCATCCAGCGCGACCTGGCCGCCATTGAATCGGCGGGTATTCCCGTCACCTCAACCCCGCGCAACGGTACGGTGTTCTGGCGGCTGATGGAGGGTTTCCACGCCGAGGCGCCGGTTTCGCTTTCGCTGACCGAGCAGATGGCGCTTTACTTCAGCAAAGGGCTGCTGCGGCCGCTGCAGGGCTCTCCCATGTATGAGTCGCTGGAGTCGGCGTTCCGCAAGATCGGCTCGCAGATTCCTCCGCAAGGCTTCCGCTTTCTGGCCGGGCTGGATAAGGCCATCTCCGTTTCCACCTTCGGGCTTAAGGACTACACGCGCTCCAAACAGGTGATTGAAGCGCTCACCCGCGCCGTGTTCCATCGCTTTACGGCGTGGATAACGCATCGCGCCCCGCAGCGCGAAGAGGCCAGCGAGCGCCGCGTGGATCCTTACCGCCTGTGGTACGTGAATAACGGCCTGTACCTTATGGGCCACGACCATTTGAAAAATGGCTTGCGCGTGTTTGCCGTGGAGCGCATCCTCTCCGTAAAAACCACCAACCAGCGCTTTGAGCTGCCGGAGGATTTCAACTTCGAGAGGCTGACCGAAGCCGCGTTCAATATGGTTTGGGGCGAAGCGCAGCAGGTAAAGATCCGGTTTTCACCCCTGCAGGCGCCCTACATTCGCGAGCGCACCTGGCACCCCAGCCAGCGCATTGACGCCGCCGAAGACGGCAGCCTGGTGCTCACCCTGAAAGTGGCCGACCTGGGCGAAGTAAAGCGCTGGCTGATCGGATTTGGCAGCGAGGCGGAGGTGCTGGAGCCGCACGACCTGGCCGAAGAGATTGCCCGTGAAGCGCGGCAACTGGCCCGCCAGCCCACCCTTTAGTTTGGCCGTTGGTTTTTCCCCAAACAGAAGCCACCGCTGACAGTGGAACGCTACAGCAAGACGACGGCGGCGCTGTAGCGGCGGTCTATGACCGTCGGTTTTTAGTTAAGTAAAGGCCGGCGCTCACAGAGCGCCGCTACAGAAAACCGCCGCTGAGGACACCGGCGCTACAATAAACGCCGGCAACGTGGACATCAAACTGCTCGCATGCGCCACCCAACCCCCCGCCTGTCATGCTGAGCGAAGCGAAGCATCCCAGCGCTTGCGCCAACCTACAGAGATTCTTCGCCGCGAAGCACGCGGCTCAAAATGACCGGCCTGGCCGGTGGCGGCGGCCTCCGCGCCCGCGATGGGCGCGAACTTGTGCTAGAATTTTGAATGGCGCCACACCAGCGCCGCTCATTAAGAAAGCTTCCTGAATCTATGCCTAAAGTTGGAATGGTAAGTCTGGGCTGTCCCAAAAACCTTGTGGATAGCGAGGTGATGCTGGGGATTCTTGCCCGGCAGGGATACGAGCCCACGCATCATCCTTCAGAGGCGGATGTGATTGTAGTAAACACCTGCGGCTTTATTGAGCCCGCCAAGCGTGAATCGATTGACACCATTCTGGAGATGGCGGAATACAAGAAGGGCGGCCGGGCGCAAAAGCTGGTGGTGGCCGGATGCCTGGTGGAGCGCTATCGCAGGGAGATTTTGAGCGAGTTTCCGGAAGTGGATTTTGTGATTGGCACCAACGAACTGGAAAGCGTTCTGGAAGCCTGCCTGCCTGAAACGCGTGGCCGCGAAGCCGCCGGCAAGCCGCAGCCCTACCTTTATCACGAGCTGACGCCGCGCGTGCTGGCCACGCCTTCGCACACCGCCTACATCAAGATTGCCGAAGGCTGCAACCATCCCTGCGCCTTTTGCGTGATTCCGCGCATGCGCGGCAAGTTCCGCTCCCGCCGCATGGGTTCCATCGTGCAGGAGGCGGAAAACCTGGCGCGGATGGGCGTGCGCGAGATCACTCTGGTGGGACAGGATAACACCAGCTACGGCGAAGACCTGGGAATCCGCGACGGGCTGGCCACGCTGCTGCGCGCGCTGGGCGCGGTTCCTGACCTGGTGTGGGTGCGCTTTCTCTACTGCTTTCCCAATCGCGTTACCAACGCCCTGATTGAGGCCGTGGCGCGGACGGAGCGCATTCCGAAATATTTTGATATTCCGCTGCAGCACGCGAGCGGCCGGGTGCTGAAAGCCATGCGCCGGGGCGGCAGCGCGGAAAGCTTTTTGCGCCTGATTGAGCGCATTCGCGCCGCAATGCCCGGCGTTACGCTGCGCACTTCGATGATTGCCGGCTTTCCGGGCGAAAGCGAAGAGGACTTTAACGAGCTGGCGGATTTTATCCGCGCCGCGCAGTTCGACCACCTCGGCGTCTTCCTGTATTCCAATGAGGAATCGAGCGCGTCTTACGCCCTGCCCGGCCAGGTTCCTGCCGCGGTTGCGGCGCGCCGCCGGAACAAACTGATGGCGATTCAAAAGCGGATTTCCGCCCGCAAGCTTCGCCGCCTGGCGGGCCAGCGCCTGCCGCTGCTGGTTGAAGGGCGCAGCGCGGAGTCGGAACTGCTGTATCGCGGCCGGCTGGCCACGCAGGCGCCGGAAATTGACGGTCACGTGCTGATCAACGATTTTGGCGGTGCCCAGCCCGCCGCCGGCCAGTATCGCTGGGCCACGATTACGGAAACGCAGGAATACGATTTGGTGGCAAGGCTGGAGGCGGATTTTTTTGCCGCGCCCCAGGCGCCTGAGGCAGCGCTGGCCGCGAGCCGCCTGGTGCAGATCCAAACCGCGGCCGCAGCGGATTCAAGCCATGCAATGTCCCATTTGTAAGAAGCCGGTTGATCCGGCTGCGAACCCGTTTCGCCCGTTTTGCAGCGAGCGATGCAAAATGATCGATCTGGACAACTGGCTTTCGGGAAGGTATTACATTCCCGCCGCGGCGGGCGGCGATACGGATGACGATGATGCGGCGGATGAAATGAAAGACGCCGGAGACGGCCTTGAATGAGGCGCAGCCCGCAGCCTGGGTGCAAGTGGCAACGCTGGGGCCGCTGGGGTTCTTTCCGGTAGCACCCGGAACCATCGGCTCGCTGGCGGGCGCGATAGCGGCGGTGGGCCTGGCGGCGCTGGCGCACAGTGTGGCGGCCACGGACGCTGCGTGCCTGGCCGCGGGACTCGCGGTTTTCGCTGTGGGCGTGCCGGCGGCAAGCCGCGCTGAGGTATTCTACAGAAAGACCGACCCGGGCCAGGTGATTATTGACGAAGTGGCTGGACAACTTCTGACCCTGGCGGGCATGCAAACGGTGAACGCAAAAAATCTGCTGGCCGGCTTTTTGTTGTTTAGAATTCTGGATGTCATCAAGCCCTTCCCGGCCCGACGCGCGGAACACCTGCCCGGCGGCTGGGGCATTATGATGGATGACGTGATTGCGGGAATCTTCGGAGCCGTGGGGCTAGTTTTGCTGAGGAACCTGCTTCGATGAGCTTGTGGAAGAAGCCTGGCAAGCCGGGCGGATCTATGGAAAAAAAGTCGAGCGCCTCCGGGAAGCCCCAGATTGACACGGTAACGCCGCGCGCGGCAATTGCCGGCGGTGAGATTGCCGTTTCAGGTTCGGGCTTTACCCTGAACGGAAATTCCCGCCCTCGCGTGCGGTTTGGCGACCAGGTTTGCAGCCTGATGCTAAGCTCCTCCAACCGTTTGATTGTGCGCGTGCCGGAAGGCGCGGTGACCAGCGAACTGACGGTGGATAACGGCGTTGAAGTAAGCACACCAACGCCGGTGGCGGTGGGCGCGTGCATCGCGGAAAACCTGCATCCGGTGGCCAATCCCGCCGTGGATGCGGAAGGCAACATCTTTACCACCTTCAGCGGCAGCCGCGGGCAGAAGGTTCCGGTTTCCATCTACAAAATCGACCGCCATCACAACGTAAAATCGTTTCTGACCGATCTGATGAACCCCACCGGCCTGGCATTTGACCGCACCGGCAATCTCTACGCATCCAGCCGCATGGAAGGCACCATCTATCAGGTAAGCCCTGAGGGCCGCCGCAGCGTTTATGCGGAGGGCATGGGCATTGCCACCGGCATCGCCTTTGACGAGGAAGAGAATCTTTACGTGGGCGACCGCAGCGGCACGATATTTAAGATCAATCCCAGCCGCCAGATTTTTGTGTTTGCCACGCTGGAACCCAGCGTAGCCGCCTATCATCTGGCGTTTGGGCCGGACCAGTGCCTGTACGTCACCGGACCCACCACCTCCAGCTTTGATCACGTGTTCCGCATAACCCCCAGCGGCGAAGTCACCACGTTTTACCGCGGGCTGGGGCGGCCGCAGGGGTTGGCGTTTGACGCGGAGGGCAACCTCTACGTGGCCGCATCGCTGGGGGGCCAGCGGGGCGTGGTGCGCGTGCTGCCCAAGGACCGGGCTGAGCTGGTTATTTCAGGCCATGGGATTGTCGGGCTGGCGTTCACGGCGCGCCAAACCGTTATCCTGGCCTCAAGCAATTCGCTGTACGAAATCAAGATGAATATTCAGGGGAAACCTTTGCTCTCTCCCCGGCCGTGACAGGTTGCTGAAAAACGTTCCGAGGATGTCATCCTCAGCACAAGCGCAGGATCTGCTTTTGCGGAATCAAGCACATCCGGGATTCCTCGTCGCTTGCAGCTCCCCGGAATGACAGGCGGCGCGAGTTTTTCAACAAACAGCGAGGACCAGCAGCGCAAAAAGACTTGGGTTCAAATCGCACATGGACGCAGAAATTATAGCGGTAGGCTCTGAACTGCTCACTCCGGAACGCCTTGACACCAATTCGCTCTATCTAACCGGCAAGCTGAACAACCTGGGCATTGAGGTGCGCTATAAGACCGTGGTGGGCGACAACCGCCAGCACCTGTCCGCCGTGCTGCGCCACGCCATGGGACGCAGCGGCCTGGTGATATTGACCGGCGGTCTTGGACCCACCGAAGACGACGTGAATCGCGATGCCGTGGCGGAAACGCTGGGACGCCCGCTGCGCGAAAATCCCGAAGTGCGCCAGCGCATTGAAGCGCGCTTTGCACGGCTTGGCCGGCCGATGGCGCAGAATAATCTGCGCCAGGCGCTGCTGCCGGAAGGCGCTGCCTGGCTGGAGAATAAAGCTGGCACCGCGCCCGGCATCTGGCTGGAGCAGGATGGAACGATTCTGGTTCTGCTGCCCGGTCCGCCCCACGAACTGCAGGCCATGTTTGAGGCCGCCTGCATCCCTCGGCTGGAGCGGCTACGCGGCGCGCAGGTGATTCGCACCCGGGTCTACAAGGTGGTGGGGCTGCCGGAATCCGAAGTGGACCATCGCATTGCGCCCACTTACACGCAGTACACCAACCCCGTCACCACCATTCTGGCCACCCTGGGCGCCATTGAAGTGCACCTGCGCGCCCGCGCTTCGAGCGCCGAAGAAGGCGACATGCTGCTGAACGAGCTGGGGGATAAGATTGAGCTGGCGCTGGGCGATCACGTTTTTTCCACGCACGGTGAGACCCTGGAAGAAGTGGTGGGCATGTACCTGATGATGAAGCGCATGACCCTGGCCGTGGCGGAAAGCTGCACCGGCGGCATGCTGAGCGAGCGGCTTACCAACACGCCGGGCAGCTCCAACTACTTTCTGGGCGGCGTGGTTTGCTACAGCAACGCGCTTAAAACCCAGCTTGCCGGGGTGCCGCCGCAGATGATTGAGGAGCACGGCGCAGTCTCAAAGCTGGTGGCGCTGGCGCTGGCGGAAGGCATTCGGCGGCGGACGGAGGCCTCAATCGGCATCGGCATAACTGGTGTTGCCGGCCCCGGCGGCGGCACAACGGAAAAACCGGTGGGCATGGTTTTTGTGGGCCTGGCGGATGGACGCGGCACACAGGTGCGCGAGTTCCGCTTTCCCGGTGGGCGCGAGCGCGTGCGCCTGTGGTCCACGCAGGCCGCGCTGGAAATGATCCGGCGCCGCGTGCGCGAATAAGCCAAGGAACACACTCCGTTGCGGACCTTCGTCGCCATCGATCTTTCCGATGCGGTGCTCGCTGCGCTGAAAACCCTGCAGAAGAATCTGCGCCAGGCTTTTACGCAAACGGGCGTGGAGAGCCCAGGCGGCAGAATCCGCTGGACCCGTCCGGAGGGAATACACCTGACCCTGCAGTTCCTGGGTGAAATCAGCGCACAACAGGCTAGCACCGTGATCGCCGCGTTGCAGGCCATGCCCCCGGCGCCGCCTTTTGAAGTTGAGGTGCGCGGCCTGGGAGTTTTCCCGAACTCGCGGCGGGCGCGCGTTTTGTGGGCCGGCGTTCAAACGCCGCCCCCGCTCGAAGCGCTGGCGCACTCGGTTCAGCGGGCGCTGGCGCCGGCTGGATTCACTCCCGAGGAGCGCGACTTCAAGCCCCACCTGACGCTGGCTCGATTCGATTCGCCGCCCAAAACCGAGCCGCTCAAAGCCCTGCTTCAGGAAAATTCCAGCGCCGCTTTCGGCTCATTCACCGCCAGCAGATTCTTCCTTTATCAAAGCGTTCTGGGACCAGGGGCGGCGGCGGAGTATCGCAAGCTGCAGGGCTTTGATCTGGGAGTGAAACGGGAGAGCCAATCCACATGACCGCCACGCTCGCCGTAGTGCTTGCCTATCTGCTGGGCTCGATTCCGTTCGGCTACCTGCTGGTGTGGTGGAAAAAACGGATCGACGTGCGCAGCCTGGGCAGCCGCTCGACCGGAGCCACCAACGTGATGCGGGCGCTGGGGCTGGCGGGCTTTGTGGCCACATTTCTGCTTGACGCTCTCAAGGGCAGTGCCGCCGTGCTGGCCGCTTCGCGCCTGACGGCTCACAATCCAGTTTGGATTGCCGCCGCGGCGTTTGCCGCGCTGGCGGGCCATTGTTATCCGGTGTGGCTGGGCTTTCGGGGAGGAAAAGGCGTGGCCACGGCGGTGGGCGTGTTCGTGACGCTGGCGCCCGCGCCCATGGCGGCTGCGCTTGGGATCTTTGCCCTGCTGGTGGCCGTTTGGCGATACATTTCGCTGGGCTCCATCGCCGCCGCGGTGGCTTTTCCCGCGCTGTTCTACGCCATGGAGCGGCCGCCCGCCGCGCTGTTGGCCGGCGCCGCCGCCTGCGCGCTGCTGATCGTGGTGCGCCATCGCGCCAACATCTCGCGCCTGCTGCGGGGCACGGAAAGCCGCGTGGGCGCAAAAAAAACCACCGCCCCCGCCGGCTGAATCCGGCTCTCCGGCAGCCAGGCCATCCACCGGGCGATGCACGCTTCAGGCTCGCCGCGCCACTTAATCCTACCGTGCCGAAGCGGGGCGGCTTTACCGCACTGGCGCGCGGTGGCCCTCCCGCGCCATGGCGCGCTGGCCGGCTTGCACGGCGCGCTCCGCTGCCGCCAACTGCCGCCGCACCTGCCGCGGCGCCGTTCCCCCCACCACATTGCGCAGCTTCAGCGCCAGTTCCGGCCGGGTGGCCACGGCGCGCAGGCGCGGGCTCCATTCCGGAATCCTCTTTCTCGCTTCGGCGTCGCTCACCCCGGCAAACGTCAGCTTTTTGGCGGCGCAGTAGCGCACCAGCCTGCCAACCTTCTCATGAGCTTTGGCAAAGGGCATGCCCAGCCGCACCAGCTCATCGGCCACGTCGGTTGCTGTCAGGTAGCCCACCGCGGCGGCGGCCTTCATCCGCTCCTCGTTCACGCCCAGCGTGGCCACCACGCGCGCCGCAATGGCGAGCGCATTGCGCGTTGTATCCACGCTTTCAAAAAGGTAAGTCTTGTCCTCCTGCAGATCGCGGTCATAGGCCATGGGCAGGCCTTTCAGCAGAGTCAGCAGCGCAGTCAGGCGGCCAATGCCTCCCGCCGCTTTGCCGCGAATCAGCTCCATGGAATCGGCGTTCTTCTTCTGCGGCATCAGACTGCTGCCGGTGGAATACAGGTCGCTGATCTCCACAAAGCCCAGCGACGGATTGGAAAATATCACCAGGTCTTCGGCCAGGCGGCTTAGATGAACCAGCGTAAGGCTGCAGGCGAAGAGCAGTTCCGCCACAAAGTCGCGGTCGGAGGTAACGTCCAGGCTGTTTCTGGCGGCGCGCGCAAAGCCCAGGTCACGCGCCAGACGCTCGCGATCGATGGCAAACGCAGCTCCGGCCAGCGCTCCGGCGCCCAGGGGCAGTTCCTCAGCCCGCCGGGCGGCATCCCGCAGGCGCGCCGCATCGCGCCCCAGCATCTCAAAGTACGCCAGCAGGTAGTGCGCAAAAAGGATGGGCTGCGCCGGCTGCAGGTGGGTGTAGCCGGGCATTACCGCCGCCGCATGGGCGCGCGCCTGGCTGATCAGCGCGGCCTGAAAATCCAGAATCGCCCGCAGCAGTTCGCGCACCGCGTTGCGCACGTAAAGGCGCATGCCCGTGGCCACCAGGTCATTGCGGCTGCGGCCGGTGCGCAGCTTGCCGGCCAGCGCGCCCAGGCGCGCCTGCAGCCGCGCTTCAACCCAGGTGTGCACGTCTTCGCCCTGCTGCCCCTGCATCCATTGCGGGTTGGACTGCACTTCGCGCTGCAAGGCCTTCAGCACGCGCTCCAGCCGCGCGGCCTCCGCGCCTTTCAGCACGCCGATCCGCGCCAGAGCGCGAACGTAGGCGATATTCGCCTGCAGGTCATAGGCCGCCAGGCGCTGATCCACGGAGAAGGACTCCGAAAAGCGTTCAAACTCCGGGTCACTGCCGCCCGGCTGGAACCTGCCGCCCCACAATTTCATTTACGTTTCCCCGCCCCGGCGGCGCTCTTTGTTCCCCGCTTGATGGCCGCCAGCTTCAAGGGCAATCCGAGAAGATTGATGAATCCCGCGGCATCCTTCTGGTCATAATCGGCGCCCATGGTAAATCCGGCGATGCTGGTGTCGTAGAGGGAAAAAGGCGACTGGCGGTCGAGCACGCGCACGTTGCCCCGGCACAGCCCCAGCTTAACGCTGCCGGTAACAAAGCGCTGCGTGCTTTCCACAAAGCCATCCAGAGCCTCGCGCAGCGGCGTAAACCATTGGCCAAAGTAGACCAGCTCCGCGTAGCGCAGCGCCACGTGTTGCTTGTAGTGGAACGTTTCGCGGTCCAGGCACAGCGCTTCCAGTTCGTGATGGGCCACGTGCAGCAGATGCCCGCCCGGCGTCTCGTAGGCGCCGTGCGACTTCATGCCCACAAAACGATTCTCCACCAGGTCAATGCGTCCCACGCCGTTGGCGCCCGCCAGGCCGTTCAGCTTCTGCAGCAGGTGCACGGGAGTCAGCTTTCTGCCGTCTACCGCTACGGGCACTCCCCGCTCAAAACCAATCGTCACCACCGCCTCGCGCCCGGGCGCGTTCAGCGGGCTTACGGAGAGCTTCCAGGCGTTTTCCGGCGGCTCGCCCAGGCGGGTTTCCAGCGGCCCGCCTTCGTGGCTCAGATGCAGAATGTTCTGGTCGCGGCTGTAGGGTTCCTTCTTCGTGACCGGCACGGGAATGTGGTGGCGCTCCGCGTAGTCAATCGCGTCCTCGCGCGATTGAATGGACCACTCGCGCCAGGGAGCGATCACACGCAGTTGCGGGGCCAGCGCCTTGTACGTCAGCTCAAACCGCACCTGATCGTTGCCCTTGCCCGTACAGCCGTGGGCCACGGCGTCCGCGCCGCACTCCAGCGCCACCTCAACCTGGCGCTTGGCCAGCACCGGGCGCGCCAGCGAAGTTCCCAGAAGATATTTGCCTTCATAGATGGCGCCCGCCTGCACGGCTTTCCACACATAGCCGGTCAGGAACTCGTCGCGCAGGTCCTCGATGTAAACTTTGGTGGCGCCCGAAGCCAGCGCTTTCTTGCGCAGCGCCTTGTAATCGTCACCCTGGCCCACGTCGCCCACCATGGCGATTACTTCGCAGCCGTAGTTTTCCCGCAGCCACGGAATAATGATGGAAGTATCCAACCCTCCCGAATACGCCAGCACTACGCGGCGCACCGGCGGTTTTTGCTTGTCAACGCTTGGTTCCATGAATATCCCTTTCCTGATTCTTGTCTTGATACGCGCACTCGGCTGCCAGCGCCACCCGGGCGGCAGAGCCGCTTGCGCCCGTTGGCCGACATCGGTCTGCCAGCGCCGCCATCGTTATTCGGCCAGCAAGGCGCGAATCTTCCTGCGCAGCCGCTCGGCTTGCTGCCTGCTATCCGTGGCCAGAAAGATGGTGTCGTCACCCGCCACGGAGCCCACCACCTCAGGCCATCCGGCCGCATCCAGCGCCGCTGCCACCGTATGGGCGTTACCCGGATGCGTGATGACAATCACCATGTTTGCGGCCAGCCGGATATCGCGCAGGAATTCCTTAAGCACCACAGCGAGTGCGGGCTGCGCCGGGGCCGCGGCCAGTGCCGCTTCCGGCAGGCGGTAGCCGTCGCGCGTTTTGACCACACCCATTTCTTCCATATCCCGGGAAACGGTCGCCTGAGTCACGCGGATGCCCCGCTGCGCCAGCTTGCGCCGCAATTCACCCTGCGTCGGGATGGACTGGCTCTTGAGAAGGTCCAGAATTTGTGAACGGCGGTATAGATTGTCCATGCAAAACTATGCAGACCAAGTATAATCGCGCAATTGTAGGGAGCTTGGCAAGCGGCACTCGCAAAACGCGGATGAAGCCATGCCCTGAACCAGAGCACGGCCGCTGTGCGCCGGGAATGGTGCCAACCCGCGCGGCAAAGAGAGCGGCCCGCAGAACCCGGTGCACCAGGTCATCCGAATTCAGCAAGACCTCAAGGCCGCAGATTAATGCGGCGCTCAATGTGCGCCGGATTTTTGCTGCCTATGGAGACCCGCAGCCACGGACCCCCGCCTTGCCATCGCCTTTGTGATAACAAAGCGCTGAGGAGCGGATATTGTGCCCGGCATCCGGCGCACAGCGAAGGGCTCACCCTGGAAGGTTGGCCTTTTCCGGCCGAGTGCTACGGCGCGAAGGCGGCGCCCGGCGCGCTGGCCCAATACCCGGTGCGGGCGCGCACCACGGCGTGCGCGGGCTGGCGCAGCCGCACCTGAATGGCGTGAAAACCGGGAGTGGGGTTGCGAGGCTGAAAGCTGAGCAGATACTGGCTGTGCATGTGGTTGGTCAGGGCGTTGATGCGGGCTTCAAGCGCGCGCTGTGAATTAAAGCGCAGGTACTCTCCGCCCGAGATGTTGGCGACGGCATTGGCGGTGTTGTGGCGCATGGCGTTTACGGCATAGGTGAGCGGCGTAATAAAGTCAAACTCCGGCCCGGTTTGAACACCGTGCAAATCGTTGATCACCTGCGTGGCGCCGGGTGAGAACGCCAGGCTGTAGATGGTGGTATTGCTGGCGGAAATCTGCCTTGCCAGATTATCCACCGTAACCGTGCGGCTGCCGTGGTCGCGAGTTTCGCTGATCAGCAGAATGATGCGGCGGTTTTCCGGAGGCCGCTTGGCGAGCATGCCGAGCGCCACAAAGACGGCGTCGCGAATGGCCGCGCCGCCATCGCCCGGCTGCACACGCTTGAAGGCGGAGGAAACGGCGCCGTCGTCGGCGGTAAAATCCTGCAGCAGGTGGGGCGTGCCGTCAAAGGCCAGCACCGCTGTTTCATGCTGGCCCTCGCCCGCCACCGAATCCAGCAGAATGGCGGTGCGCAGAACTTTTTCAAACTGCCAGGCCGCGGCGCCCCCGGTCTGCACGGCCACCACGATCGAGAGGGGCTGAACGTCAAAGTCGGGGTCCATCTGCACGGTCTGGGGCACGCCGTTATCGTCAACCTCAAAATCCTTCACTGTCAGGTCGTAGAGAATTTTTCCGGAGCGGTCCCGCACCAGCGCCGGCACCAGCACCACGGTGGAACGGGCGCGCAGCGTCGCCTGCTGAGCCCACGCGCCGGAGGCGGCAAGCGCCAGGCCAATAGCGGCAAGCATCACCGCAATCGGTGCGCCCCAAACACGACCGAGCGGCCGTTGGCAATGAAAGTTCAAACTCATATACATCGGCAAGCCATCAACCTTTAACGCGCCGCATCGTGCCGTTCTCCGGCTTGCCACCAGCGGGCCGCAGGCAGTAAAAACGCGGGCGGGCGCACGCATCCACCCGCGCTTTCCGCTTAGTGCGGCTTGGGCATGGCGGCGGAGGGAATAGAGCTGGGCTGATGATGCAGCAGCTCCACGGCCTCAATTTCCATATTGCCTACGGTCATTTTTACAATGCCGTAGGGAGTGGCGCGCGGCGAAAGCCAAACCTCGCCTTTGGAGTTGCCGGCGCTGAACTGGTAGCGCTCGCAATCAAACTTGCCCGCCGGCGTAACCAGCACCACCTGGCCCAGCTTCTTGCCCAGGCCCATACCCGCCATGCCGGATGCCGGTGCCGCCCCGGTCGCTACGGCCTGCTCCTGCGGCTCGGCGCCGGGCCTTTCGACGATCAGGCGCTTTACCACCAGCCTGCCGCTTGCGGGCGCAACCAGCTCCTTGGTCACCATGCCCTTTTCGCCGCCGGTTTGAAAGTGCGTCTCAATCCAGTCGCCAGTTTTGCCGTCAACCGGCCCCTGCCCCACCACGGCCACGGTCCAAAAGGATTTGCCGTGCTCATCGGTTTCTTCGTAGCGTGTCCCTTCGCCGCGCACAGGATGGAACGTTTTCTGGATCAGCAGCGAGCCGCTTCCCATGCCGCTCTGGGTAACACCCGCGGTGGGCGTGAGCAGGAAGGCGGCAGCCGCCAGCGTAATGCAAGCCACAAGTCGCATCCGTTATTCTCCTTTATGTCCGGCGGGCGCGGTGATTTGCACCTTGAATTTCTGCCAGACCTCGGGCGTAAATTCGCCACTCCCCAGCAAACGCCGGGAATGGAACGCGATTCCCATCGTGGTCTCGTCAATTTCCGCGCCTTTTTGAGGAAGGTAGTCAAAAACGCTGCGATTGCTTCCGTAATACGCGCACAGCCACACGCCTTCAGGAGCTTCAACGGCATAAGCCGCGGAAGCCAGAGGCAGGGCGCGGGTGGGATCGACCACTACTTTGATTTCCGCCTCCAGCACGCGGCCCCGGATAGCGGGCTGCCCGGCCGATGCCGGGCCGGCAGGTTCTGCCGCCAAAGATTCTGCTGCCACGATGAACCTCCCTGTTCCGGATTTGCGGTTGAAGCTGCAAACCCCGTAAAAGATAACCCGGCTGCGGCCCGGGTGCAATCGACGTGCGGCGGCTGCGCGGAATCGGCCGGCGCGCGGGCGCCGGCGGCAAAAGCGGTCGATTTCCTGCCGGCTGCTGCTGCGACTATTTTAAATCCACCACCAGCAGGCGGCCGTCGGTTTCCCACGCGCCGCCGGTGCCGGTAAAGCCGCGGCTCAGGGGATTGGGCCGGGTTATCAGTTGCTCCGCCGCCACGCTGCCGGTGGCCATCAAGTCCGCGCCCACCTTGGCACGCTCGTTATCCAGATGCGGCGAAGTGGCGTGGGAGACGACGCCGGGCCGGATATCAAATCCCGTGTCGTGCACCGCCGCCACCAGCCAGATGGGCCGCCCGCCGGCCGTCTGCACCGGAGATCTCCACAGGCGCAGGTGATGGCGCTGCTGGAAAGTGTCCAGCGTTTTTTCAAAGGCCAGGTCCTCCGGGCGGCCAAAAACGTAAAGCTGCGAAATGGGCGCCTCGCCGTAGCCGCCACCGCCAATCACCGCCTGCATCGTGCGCCATATGGAATTGGTGGTCTTTTCGGCGGGAACCGTCCAGCCTGCCTTGGTGAAGGCCTGCTTCACTTCATCTTCCGTGCCCACCACGATCAGATTGATGGGGTCGCCGGGCTTGCCGTCCTTGGTCTGGGCGCGCTGCGGCGCGGTCTGCAACAGGTCAGCCAGGGTGGTGGCGAGGACGGCCGGAATTTGCTGCGCCGCGGCAGGCTTGGAAAAGGCGCTGACCGCAAGCGGCGCCGCAAGCGTTAGCTGCAGGTCCGTGCCGGCCCGAAACTGGATAGTGGTACCGTACTGCTCGTCCTCGCCTTCAGTTACTTTTTGCAGTTCTGCGGCAATTTCCGGGTGCGCCTTTCCCAGCTTTCCCAGGCCGCTGTTCAGCAGCGACGAGGGCAGTTCGCTTTGCAGCACTCCCTGAACCGTGCCATCGGCCAGAATTGTTTCGCGAGCGTTTTCCACCTGAGTAACGCGGCCGTTGAGCGCCATTGGCCGTTGGCCGGGAATCTCCAGGCTGGTAAATTCCATTTTGACGAAGGCGCGGTTGGCGGGATTTGAGGAAGGAATCACCTTCACAACCTTACCGCGCGCCACGGCGCCGATCGGAACAACCACCGATTCGCCAACCATCACTTCGCGCACTTCGTGCGCGGTTATGGCGGCGTTCAGATGCGTGGTTACGGTGCTTACCGGCTGATCCAGGCGAAGATAAAGGATGGTTCCCGTGGGCAGCGTTGTGCCGGTGTTTTGCACCGCCAGCGCAGGATGGCCCGGCCACCCGACCGCTGCCAGAAATGCGGCCGCAAAAACAAACTCGCTTCCAAACCGACAAAGTCTCCTAAAGCCGCTTCCGCCGGAGCGTGTTATCGCCATGCGTCACTTCTTCCCCAATCCCCACAAGTCTACAGCCAGCCGCCGCCTGTTGACAATTCCATGGGCGCGTCTCGGGCTGTGGCAGCAATGTCCTCATCGTCGGATGGGGGGAGAAAACGACCGTGCCACAAAGAAACTGTGCGGCAGAAAACTGGCGATAAGGGTGGGGGATGTAAAAAACCTGGGCGCGGGGTTCACTGATCCCGCGCCCAGACGGAGGAATTTCAGAACTCAAGACGAAGGCCAAGCTGTACCACGCGGGTATAGCTGCTCTGCAGGGTGTTATATTGGCCCAGTGAGCCGAAATTGAGCGGGTCCTGCAGACTGTAGCTCATCAGGTCGCCGCCCCAGGCCATGTGGTTCAGGCCATTGAACCACTCCGAGAACAATTGAACGCGAACACGTTCGGTGATCTGCGTCTCCTTGTTGATCGAGAAGTCCAGATTCCAGAACGAGGGCCCGCGAAGCTGTCCCGCGCCGGCTGCGCGTCCGCAGATTCCCACCAGGCAGGGCATGAATCCCGAAAACACCTGGGCGGCATTGTTGCCGAACATGTTGACGCCCGGGCCACCATTTGCAGCATTGGTGTTAGAGCCCACGAGTCCCGGTTGATTGGTGCCCAGGTGAGCCGAATTGCTGAGAGTACGGGTGTTAATCAGCGGCACGGCGCCGGCGCCGTTCTCATCGTTCCCCGCCCCGAATTCCTGGAACGAACCGGTGTAGAGGTCCAGAGGCTCGCCCGTCCCAAAGGTAAAGATAGGAGCGAACGACCAGCCGCCGATAATGCGGTTAACAACGCCGTTGCCGGCGGCAAAGTGCTTGCCGTTGCCGAACGGCAGCTCGTAGTTGGCAATCACGTTTATGGTGAACTTGCGGTCAAAGTACTGCGGACCGTAGTCGGTGTAAAGGTTCCACGGATTGTCCACGTTATCCAGGGTGTACTCCTGATTCAGCCCCAGCGTGCCCAGGGCGTGGCCGTAAGTAAAGTTGGAGCTCAGCGTCAGACCCTGGCCGGTGCGCTTTTGAACGGAAGCGGTCAGCGCCTGGTAATTGCCGAAACCCATCGACGTGTCGGAGTAGCACCAGAAGCACTGGGTGGTGGAAAGCAGTGAAGGCCCAAAGTTCCAGGAACTCTCCAGGTCGGTCCACATGCTCATCACCGATTGGGTAAGGATGTTGCCCGATTCGTTTGCGGCGACTGCGGCGGTGCAGCTTGAAAAGCCGCCGCAATACTTGCTCCCTTTCAGGGCATTTTCAAAAAAGGGCTGCGCCGTTACCGCTTTGTTGCCGCTCAAGGCGAAGTAGAGATTGTCATAAGCGTTGGCAAAGGTCTGCCCGCCCAGGTTCATCATCCAGGGCACGTCGGCAAGGTCAATACCCTGGAAGAGGTGGTGCATCCAGTTGCCTACGTATCCCACTTCCACCAGCAAGCCGCCTTTGAATTGGCGCTGGATGCTGAAGTCAGCTCCATCCGTGTAGCCCGGGCGATAGGCGTAATCCAGCGAGGCCGCCAAGCCGCCGATGTAAGAGGCGTTCACGCCCGGCGTAACCGGAACAGCCAGTGTGGCGGGCAGATTGATGGGAATGGAATTGCCGTCCGTTCCAATGCGGAAAGCCGTGGTGGGGTCAACAACGCCGCTGCTCAGGCACTGGCCGGTAATGGAGGGGCCGGAGCAGCCCGTGGGCTGCAAAAAGCCGTCCCCGAGAACCGCGGTCGAGACCAGGTTAATAGCATTGCTGCGGTCATAGATGCGGCTGTATCCGCCCCGGATGACCGTGGCCTTGTTACCCAGAAGCGAGCCGAGAAAACCGCCGCCGGTGGGCGACCAAGCCGCGGAGATGCGGGGCTCGACCGCGCCGTAAAACGTCTGGTAGGGATATTTCAACCCGCTGCCTACGGCGCGAACCGGCGTATAGCCGATGGTGGGCATGTAAAGCTGGCCGCTGTTGGCGGCGCTCTGACGGTAAGCCAGATAATTTTCCGGCGTCATAATATTGCCGGCCGCATCCGTAAAGACGTCCTGCACGCCCTGCTGGTCGTAGGGCGGGGTCTGGACGCTCCAGTTCAGGCCATAGCTCAGCGTAAAGTTTGGCCTGATGTGCCAGGAGTCGTTCATATAGAGGGAATAGAAATCGTCATTCACAAACTGCTGCACGGGTGTTCCCAGGGGATTCAACTGCAGGTTTGAACCGTGGCGGGTTGCCACCACGTTTCCCTTGCTCACAACCCCCAGCATCATCGCGTAATCCGCATTCCAGGAGCCGAGCTCGCTGGAAGGCAGGCAGCCGGAAGTTAGTGTAGCCGAGCAGGGTTGCGGCTGGTAGGGCGGCGTCATCACGATGGTGCCGTTCGCCACCTGATAGACCAGGTTGGTTAAGCCGCTTACCACATCGTCGTAGCGGGTAAAGTGCCACCACTGATGCAGCCCTTCGCCGCCAAATTGAAAGTAGTGGTTGCCCTTCAGCCAGCTTACGGAATCGCGGTAGTCCCAGTCGTGGCCGTTCCACAGGCGGGCGCGACCGTTCTGAGTGTTTAGGTTCACCGGAATAGGCGCGTTGTAATTTTCGCCGCTCAGTTCCAGCGGCGCAGCCAGGCCGGAAAGCTGCGGAACAAAGCCGCCGCGAATCCACTGCCAATCGTTGCGAATGTAACTGAAGTGAAAATCGTTGGTCACCGAGGGTGTAAGGCTAGCCGTCAGCCCCGTCACCAGGAACCTGGGGTTATAGAGGTTAGTGGAGACCGATGTGGGCACGCCCTTCTTATCACCCGGCAGCAGACCGCCTATATCCACCTGGTCGGTGGTGGGATTGTTCTGTGAAAACCACCGGTAGCTGCTGAACCAGCGCAGCTTATCGCCAAAATCGTGGTCGACGCGCCCCACCAAAAAGTTGTTGGTAAGCGGATAGTCGAGCGGCGCCTGATAGCCGAACGTATTCAGGTGGTCACCGGCATTGAAATCGTTCGGTTCGGGCATGAAGGTGTTCCAGATTTGCGACACGTCGGGGTTAATACCCAGACCTCTGGGATCGCAAAGTTGCCCGCCGTTTTGGCCGCATTGAGTTGAGTTCTTCAGGTTGTATTGCACCACGGCGCCGTTGGCGTCGCGGAATTGCAGAATGCCCTGCCGCATCAGGTCCGTGGGAACGTTGCGCTCAAAAAGGATGGACCGCGGCCAACGCTGACCTTCGAAGTTGAAGTAAAAATAGGTCTTGCCGCCGGCAATTTTGGGCAGCATGGGCCCGCCGACAGCAAAACCAAACCGGTTGTAGACGGAGTGCGGCTTGTTCTGCCCGGTAAAGTTATTGCTCCAGTCGTTGGCATCGAAAGCGCTATTCTGTAGAAAATCGTAAGCCGAGCCATGAAACTGGTCGGTGCCCGCCTTGGTAACCAGCAGCACCTGGCCGCCTGAAGATGAGCTGAAGTCGGCCATTTGATTGTTGGTGGCTACGTTAAACTCCTGCACACTTTCCACAGGAGTGGGAATAGCGGCGTGGCCTGCGCCCACGTAGCCGTTATCGCCCGCCAGATCGTCAGTGGCGTTGCCGCCGTCAATCGCGTAAGTGTTCTGGTCGCTCTGGTGGCCGGCCACCATGCCGCTGGTAATGTTGCCGGCATGGCCGTTGTAGCTGGGCATCGCCGTGGGCTGATATTGCAGCAGGGTGGAGACGTCACGATCGAAAGTGGGAAGTTGCAGAATCATGTTGCCCGACATGGAAGTGCCCATCGTGGAGTTCATGGTTTGCAGATCCGCCCCCGGCGTGGCGGTAACTTCAACGGTCTGCGTGGAAGCGCCCACCTCCAGCGTGCCGTTGATCGTCAGCACATTCCCTACCACCAGCAACTGGTTCGGCACCAGCATCTGGCGGAATCCCGACATCTTGATCAACACGTCGTAGGAACTGGGCTTGACATTGCTGAAAATGTAGCGCCCCTCACGGTTCGTGCGGGTGGTGTGCGTAATTTGTGTGGATCTGTCGGTGATGGTGACTGTGGCGCCTACGATGACGGCGCCGGAGGGGTCGGTCACTAGGCCGGCAATCGTTCCGGTAGCATTTGCTTGTCCCCAGAGAAAAGCAGGAGCAAGCCCCGCAACAACCATTGCCGCAAGCAAAACTCGGAAAATACCGCGCATGGTGTTATCCTCCAGGCTGATTTTTGGGATAGACCAGCCCGCGGACGGCTGCGCAAAGGCAGCGTCCTAAGCTGGCGGGCGCGGCAGCCGATGAACGCGGGAGGTTTGCAACCCCGCGGCGCGGCGCCGCATGGCCAGCCTTTGGGCTGGGTGCTTGGGCATGGTTTAATGAATGGAAAGCCAAAGGCTGCGGGCAACCTATCGCAGCCTTTGGCCTGCAAACAATACAGCGCCTTACGCGTTTGGGGCCTTGAGGCTAATTTCCTCCACTGGCCTGGCGGACCGCCGAGCGCGCCGCTGAATTTATTTACCAACACTTACGCCCGGCAACGCCGTTGACTTCACTCAACGCGCCTCCAAGCTTAAAACCCAACTGACCCGGCTAGGAAATATCGCACCTTAGACTGACAGACTATCTGCACAACACTTATGACCATACCCAATGGAGAGCAAGCTACTCCCACGCCGCCCCTATGTCAAGCGAGAAAAACAACTTCTGGGAATTATTTTTCATTACGAAATGCGCCGTTGCAAATTGGCAGCAGGACGAAGGCTGGCAGGCCGGGCAGGAGGGTTATTTAATCTAATGCCTGAAGTGGCGCATGCCGGTGAAGACCATCGCCATGCCCAGCCGGTCTGCGGCGGCGATTACCTCCGCGTCGCGTACCGAGCCGCCCGGCTGCACCACGGCGACGGCTCCGGCTTTGGCGGCTTCCTCAATGCCGTCGGCAAACGGGAAGAACGCGTCGGAGGCTACCACGCTCCCCTTAAGATCGTGGCGCAGCTCGCGCGCTTTGATGGCTCCAAAACGCACCGAATCCACCCGGCTCATTTGCCCGGCGCCCACACCGGCCAGCTCGCCCTCCTGCGCGTAAACGATGGCGTTGGATTTTACGTGCTTCACCACTCGCCATGCGAAGGCCAGCGCCTGCAACTCGGAGTCCGAAGGCTGGCGCCGGGTAACACACTTCCAGCTTTCGGGTTCCACCGCGCCAACATCCGGCGTTTGCAGCAGCAGCCCGCCGCTGATGCTTCTTGCCACCCAAGGCGGCTGAGCGGCCGTAGTTGAGACTTCCACCAGACGCAGATTCTTCCTGGCGCCCAGCTTTTCCAGAGCCTCCGGCGAGAAGGCGGGGGCGGCGATGGCTTCAACAAAAAGCTTGCCCAGCGCATCGGCGGTGGCGCCATCCACCGGGCGATTAAAAGCAATCACCGATCCGAAGGCGGATACCGGATCCACCGCAAGGGCGCGGCGAAAGCTTTCCGCCAGGTCAGCGCCCAACGCCACGCCGCAGGGATTCGTGTGCTTGATGATGGCGGTCACCGGCCCGGCAAACTCCGCCGCCAGCGCCCATGCGGCATCCAGGTCCACCAGATTGTTGTAGGAAAGCTCCTTGCCGTGCAATTGGCGGGCGTTTGCCACGCCGCCACCCGCCGCAGAATCCCGATACAACGCCGCCTTCTGGTGCGGATTTTCGCCGTAGCGCAAATCCGCCACCTTGCGGAAGTTCAAGTGCAGCGCGCCAGGGAATTCTTCGCCCTCCCACTTTTGCAGCGTGGTGGAGATGGCGGCATCGTAAGCCGCCGTGCAGGCAAAGGCCTTGCGCGAAAGCCGGGCGCGAGTGGCGCGCGGGACTTCGCCGGCATGCTCGCGCATCTCCTCGATGACGGGCGCATAATCCGCGGCGTCAACAATCACCGTGACGTCTTCACAATTCTTCGCCGCCGAGCGGATCATCGCCGGTCCGCCAATATCGATGTTTTCCACCAGGTCCTCAAATCGCACCCCCGGGCGCGCCGCGGTCTGCTCAAAGGGATATAGGCTGACCGCCACCAGGTCGATCATGGCAATGCCCTGCTCCGCCGCCTGGCGCTGGTGTTCCGCACTTCCGCGCATGGCCAGAATGCCGCCGTGCACTTTGGGATGCAGTGTCTTCACGCGGCCGTCCAGCATTTCCGGAAAGCCGGTGACTTCGGAAACGTCTCGCACCGGAACTCCGGCGCCGCGCAACAGGCGCGCTGTTCCGCCCGTGGAAAGGATCTCCACACCCAGGGACGAAAGGGCGCGGGCAAATTCCAAAACGCCGGATTTATCGCTCACACTGATTAATGCACGGGATATTTTGCTCATGGTATTTGAATATTGAATGGCTCCGGGCGAGGCGTTTGCAGTCAAAGGTCTTGAATTTGCCGATCGTCAGGGCGCCGGCTTTCCCTTGGCCCGCCCTGCCTTCAGTTTTACGTAGCCTTCTTCCACGCTTACAGAAAATTGCACCCACTTGCATCCCAGGCGAGCCTGGGCCTGGCGTGTCTTTTTGCGGATAAATTCCGCAAAGCGAGTCTCATCAATATGTGAATGGTCGCGCCCGGTGCGGTCCAGAGCGGTTACCAGCGCCTCAAAAAGCCTTTGTACGCTCTCTTTTTCCTCGTCCGGATTCTCCCAGGCCACCCGAACCGCCGTTGGGTCCGGTGCAGCCTCCGCGCCGCTGCGGCGCACCGCACCGAACCATGCCAACCCCTCTTCCTTGGCCTTCAGCCGCTTGCGCCACAGGTCCGCGTGCACGGCGTACCGCTGCACCAACTGATTGAACTTGAACCGCTGGCTGAAGTTCATTTCCGTTGTTCCGCCGCTGTGTTTCTTGATGACCGATTCAACACGAAAGGCAAGATCGTTGGGAGGGCGAGGCGTGCCGCCGTTGAAGTAGGCCTCGTATTCAATCTTCAATCGCCGGATGTTGTCATCCAGCTTGCTCAGTTCTTCGTCGACCGTCAAGCGAGATCCTTTCGGGGTGGCACCATTATAGCTTAACCCGGGCCGGCGCCGGCGGCGCAACCGCGCCCGACCGGCTTCCATCCGGCGAATTGACCTCTTCGTGCACCAACCGACGAAGCTGCTCATAGAGCGCTTCCGCCTGGCTGCGCGTTTGCTGCAGGGCGCCGGAGCAATCAATCACGTAATCGGCGCGGCGGCGCTTTTCTTCCAGCGGCATCTGGGCGGCAATGCGCTCTTCCGCGCTGGCGCGAGAGAGGCGCCATTTTGCCATCACGCGCTCTATCTGCTGTTCCGCACCGCACCACGCCACAATCACTTTCCTGCACCGGCCGCCGATTCCGGACTCAAAAATCAGGGCGGCATCCACCACGATCACCGCATCCGGGTCCTTGGCTTCAATCCTTGCGGCTTCTTCTTCAACGCGCCGGATGATGTGCGGGTGCACGATGGCGTTCAGCGCCCGCAGTTCGGCGGGATTGGCAAAAACAATCGCTCCCAGTTTCCCGCGGTCTATGGCGTGGCCGGGTTGAGTGGCGGGCTCACCCTCCGGCTGGACCGGCCCGGCGGGCGGGCGGGCGCTATCTTCAGCCAAAATGCCGGGGCCGAAGCGCTGCAGCAATTCGCCATACGCCGCGCTGGCGGACTGCAGCATCTCGTGGCCCAGGCGGTCAGCGTCTATCACGCGCGCTCCGCATTCGGCCAGAATCTGCGCCACCGTGCTTTTGCCGCAGGCAATGCCGCCCGTAAGTCCAAAATAGATTGTTGAACGCCCCGGATTGGCCATTCTTCTCCCCGCTCTGCGCCTGCTGCATAAGCAGACAGCGCGACTGCACCAGGCGGCTAGTTTTTCCCCCGCCGCGTCCGCGCTGCCTGAATGGTGTTGGCCATCAGCATGGCGATGGTCAGCGGACCCACGCCACCCGGCACGGGCGTAAAGGCGCCCGCCACTTCGCGCACGTCGTCCGGCTGCACATCACCCACCAGCACGGAACCCTTCGCCGCCAGGTCCTGCAGCGCTTTCTCTGGATGATGAAAGGCGCGGCGCACCTCCTCCTCCGTGGTCAGGCGGTTCATGCCCACGTCAATCACGGTGGCGCCAGGCTTGATAAAATCCGCCGTTACCAGCGCCGGGCGCCCGATGGCGGCAATCAGAATATCCGCTTCACGAGCCACGGCGGCCAGGTTAACCGTACGCGAATGGCATATCGTAACCGTGGCGTGCCGATGAAGCAACATCAGGGCGACGGGCTTGCCCACAATGTCACTGCGGCCAATCACCGCGGCGCGCGCCCCGGCGATGGGCACCCGGCTGCGGTCCAGGATCTGCATGATGCCCGCCGGGGTACAGGGCGCCAGCGCCGCCTGGCCGCTCATCAGCTTGCCGGCATTCAGCGGGTGGAAACCGTCCACGTCCTTGTCCGGGTCAACCGCCTGCAGCACGCGCCGCGTATCGATTTGCGGAGGCAGGGGCAGTTGCACCAGAATGCCGTCAATCGCGTCGCGCTGGTTCAGCCGCTGAACCAGGTCCAGCAACTCAGCCGTGGGCGTGGAGGCCGGCAGCTCAATCTTCTCGCTGTACAACCCCAGCGATTCGCACATTTTCACTTTACTTCGCACATAGATCTGCGATGCGGGATTTTCTCCCACCAGCACCGCGGCCAGTCCCGGCCGAATGCCGCCGGCCGCCATCTTCTCCACTTCCCGCCGCAGCTCCAGGCGGATTTCGTCGCGAATGCGATTGCCATCCAGAATTCTTGCGCTCAACTTGTCTCCTCGGCGCCCGCATCGCGCCGCTCGCGCAGGGCGTCACCTGCTTTCAGCATAACCCATAAGCGGCTTCAGCCGTGTGTGCAGCCTGTGCGTCATAGTCTGCCATGTCCACGACCTTTTTATCGCGTGAATCACGCCTTTTTGATTGGAGCCAGCCCGCCGCATGTGCTAGCCTTGCCTGCTGAATGCGTGCGGGAAAGGCAGGGAGCTGTGAACTGGACCGATGCTTTGGCAGCGGAAATGGAATGCGACGTGGTGACGGAGGAAGCCGCGCTGGAGCAGGCCGCAACCGACTTTGGCCGCATCGTGAAGCGCAAACCGGCGGCGAAAGTTCGGCCCACCTCCGCCCGGCAGGTGGCTCGCGCCGTCCGCTTTGCCGCGTCGCGGGGCCTGGCCATTGGAACACAGGGTGGCGGCCACTCGCAATCCGGCCAGTCGCTTTCGGAACACATTCTGCTTGATATGACCGGCATGGACCAGATCAGTTCACCGGATCCCTCGGGCGGCAGCGTGCGCGTTTCCGCCGGCGTTCGCTGGCGGGCGCTCCTGGAGCGGCTGGCGCCGCTCCGCCTTTCACCCCCCGTGCTCACGAATAATCTGGACGTAACCGTTGGCGGCACACTTTCCACCGCGGGCCTGGGTGTTGCTTCGTGGCGGCACGGAACACAGGCCGACCAGGTGCTGGAAATGGAAGTGGTGACCGGCGAAGGCGAACTGGTGCTGTGCTCCGCTTCGCAAAACTCCTGGCTTTTTGACGCCGTGCGCGCCGGCATGGGACAGTTCGGCATCATCACATCGGCCACGCTGCGGCTGCGCCGTCACGCTCCGCGCTGCTGCACTTTCTATCTTCTATACGACAACCTGGCCTCGCTGCTGAATGACATGCTGCAACTTATGGCCTCCGAACGCTTCGATTACCTGGAATCCTGGTGCACGCCCTTGCCGCAGGGCTTTAGAGACGTGGGAGGCGAGCGCCAGCCGTTCGCCCGGTGGTTTTATCCTCTGCACGCCACCTTTGAAACTCAGGATGAGGGCCAGCCATCCACACAGGCCCTTCTCGATGGCCTGCACTATTACCAACACGTGCACACTGAAGCGGCGCCCATCGTCCAGTTCTTCTCCCGCCTTGATCCGCTGTTTGCCCTCTGGAAGCGCGGCGGCTTTTGGAACTACTCCCATCCCTGGATGGAATGCGTGCTTTCCTGGCCCGCCACGCAGCTATACATCAACCAAGTCTTAGGCAACATGCCGCCGCAAATCGTGGCGGGCGGTCACATCCTGATGTGGCCGGCGCGCGGCAACGCCTCCAGGGTTCCCCTTTTCATGCGCCCGCAGGCGGATTATCTGATGGGCTTCGGCATTCTGCCCGCCATCCCGCCCGCCTTTTTGCAGGAAGCGTTGCCCCGGCTGAATTTGGCCAGCCGGGCGGCCATGATGATGGGCGGCAAGCGCTATCTTTCCGGCTGGGTGGATTTTGACGCCGCGTTGTGGGCCGCCCATTACGGCAGCGAGTGGCCGCGCGTGCAGCAGTTGAAGCGCCGCGCGGATCCCAGGGGAATATTGAATCCAGGCTTCCTGAAGCTTGCCTGACCCTCGCACACAACTTTCATCGCGCGCCCGCCATCGCCACGCAGGCCGCACACTGAAGCGCGCCTGTGATAGAATCCCGCCCCGAACCAATTCGTATTTCCCAGCCGTCCGTCGGGAGGAATCCATGCGCAACCGCATCGTCATCGGCATCATCTTCGCCACACTCTGTACCGCTCAATCCGCGCCCGCGCAATACTGGCGCTCCAATTTGTTCAGTTTGATGCAGCCGCAGGATTACGTTCAAAAGCGCTCCTCCAGCTACGATCGCACGGGGGGCAATCGCGATTTTCGCACCCTGCAGCCCGGCGAAACGCTTACCGTGCTTGAGGCAGACGGCCCCGGCATCATCACCCACGTCTGGTTCACGATCGCCAGCTCCGAACCCTACCACCTGAAAAAGCTGGTGCTGCGGATGTACTGGGATAATGAGCCGACGCCCAGCGTGGAAGCCCCCATCGGCGATTTTTACGGCCTGGGACTGGGCGATTATTTCCGCTATCAATCCGCGCCGCTCGACGTCTCCTCCGACAAGGCTTTGAACTGTTACTTTCCCATGCCATTCCGCCACCATGCCAAAATCACCGTTACCAATCAGGGCAGTCAGCGCGTTGGCGCGCTCTACTACAACATCGATTACCGCGCCTACTCCAGGCCGCTGGATAATTCCCTGCTCTATTTCCACGCCCAGTATCGCCAGGCGGCGCCCAACCACGCCGTCAAAAGCAACGGCCTGAATCTGGACGGCAAGGATAATTACGTTTGGCTTGAAGCGGAGGGCCGCGGGCAGTTCGTGGGCGTCACCATGTCGGTTCTGGAAAATGCCGACTGGTGGTGGGGCGAGGGCGACGACATGTTCTTTGTTGACGGCGAAAAACTGCCCTCTATCAACGGTACGGGCAGCGAAGATTATTTTTCAGGCGCCTGGGATTTTGGCGGCAAGCCTTTCGCCTATCAGCTTTTTGGCGCGCCGCAGGTGGGCCCGGAGCGGCAGGGCGGGCGCTGGTCGGTCTACCGCTTCCATCTGGATTCGCCCGTCACCTTTACTCGCTCCCTGCGCGCCACCATTGAGCACGGCCACGCCAACGACCGCGGCGACAATTTTTATTCCGTGGCTTATTGGTACCAGACCGAGCCTCACGCGCCGTTCCCCGCCCTGCCTCCGGTTGAGGAAAGGCTGCCCGTAATGCACCCCGCGCAGCCTTAGTTGGAATCGCGCAAAGGTGCGGCGCACTTCCGCTGTAGCGGCGGTCTATGACCGTCGGCCTTGACTTGAATAACACCCGGCTGCTCCTTACGGCGTCAGGGCGGCTCCGACCGCCGCTATAACAGCCGCTCCAGGCTCAGCAGCTTGCGCTTGAGCTCCAGGCCCCAGCGGTAACCGCCCGGATCGCCGTCTTTTCTCACCACGCGATGGCACGGTATTACGATGGCTACAGGGTTGGTGGCGCAAGCCCGCGCCACAGCGCGCGTGGCCTTTGGCTTTCCGATCGTTTCCGCAATTTGCGAATAGCTGCGCGTTTGCCCGCGGGGAATTTCCTGCAGCGCCTGCCACACGCGCCACTGGAAGGCCGTGGCCCGCAGATCGAGCGGCAGGTCCAGCCGTGCGGGCTGCCCTTTCAAGCGCGCCAGCAGCGGCTGCAGCCAGGGGCGCATCTCCTCGTCGTCGCGCCGGATCGCGGACCGCGGAAACTCCCCGCGCAGGTCCTCTTCCAGCTTCGCGGCGCGGTCGCCCATACTGATGCGGCAAATGCCGCGCTCTGTGGCCGCCACCAGCACTTTGCCCAGCGGGCAGGTAACCACCGTAAAGCGGATCGCTTCGCCTGCTCCGCCGTTTTTAAAAGTTCCCGGCGTCATGCCCAAATGCCTTGTGGATTTTTCATAAATCCGGCTGGCCGATCCGTATCCCGCCTCATAAATCGCCGCCGCCAGCGGTGCGCCTTTCCTCACCAAACCCTTAAAGCGCTTCATGCGCAGCGCTTCACAGTATTGCCGCGGACTCATGCCGGTGGCGGCCTTAAAGGTGCGCTGCAAGTGCCAGGCGCTGCGATTAAAGAGTTGCGCCAGCGCCTTAAGCGGCGGGGCCTCTTCAAAATGTTCATCCAGATAGCCGCATACCCGGCGGCAAAGGGCTGCCGTCGGGTGTGGCAAAGCCGCGGCCTGCGGCTGGCAGCGCCGGCAGGCGCGAAACCCCGCCGCCTCCGCCTCAAGCGCGGTGGCAAAGAACTCAATTCTGCTGCGGAACGCCCGCGGCGCCGGGCACGCCGGCCTGCAGTAGATGCCGGTTGAGCAAACCCCAAAAACCAATCGCGTATCGTACCCTGGGTCGCGCCGCAGCACGGCGCGCCAGTAAACGCGGGCGGACTGCCCCAATTGCGGCGACTTGACTTCCAGCCGGGTTAACATTCGGTTTTTCCTCCCGGCCCATCATGCCGCCGCCAAGGGCGGCGTTTCTATCCGCATCTTGCGGTCAGGCTTTCCGCCTTACGCCTGGCGCAGGCCATCGTTGTTCACCGCGCGCTTGGTGCCCGCCACCTGCGCCTCCAATTCCACCATATCCACCACAATCACCTTGCGGCGTTCCAGGCGGATAATCTTGCGGTCAACAAAGCGCCGCAAGTTGCGGGAAACGAGGTCACGCACCGTGCCGATTTCCGCGGCAATCTCCTGGTTGGTTTCTTCAAGTGGAAACTCCACACCCAGCCTCGTTCGCACGCCAAAACGCCGCGCGCGATCGCGCAAAAAACGGGCCAGCCTGTGGCTCACCTCTTTCAGCGACAACTCTTCCACCAGGCTGGTCATGTAACGAAACCGCCAGGCCAGAGTGCGGATGACGGCGAAGGCCACTTCGGAATTGGCCCGGCACAGGTCCAGGAATTCGCGTTTGGGCAGGAAGAGCAGCGTGGAATCTTCAATCGCCGCGGCCGTGGCGGGAAAATTGCCGCCGTCGAAAAGCGGCAATTCCGCCACCGTGGAGCCGGCGCGCTCAATCACCAGCACCTGCTCGCGGCCGGTCTCCGCCATCTTAAACAGCTTGATGGCGCCGGACCGAACCACAAACAGTCCCTGGCACGCGTCGCCCTCGTGGAACAGGATTTCGTCCCGGGCCAGCGTGCGCAGCACGCAGTGGCTTGCCACAGCGTCAAGCTCCGGCCGCGGCAGCACCGCAAAAAACGGCACGCGGAGCAAAGTCTCAGCCGGATTCAACAAAGTCATGTCGCACCTGGCGCCAGCCTGGGTTTGGAGTGGGCCGGGGAGGGCAACCGGAGGCAGCCCGCCGCTGCGCCTTGCCCCTGTTAGCCCTTACTTGCCCTTAACAGCTTCCAGAATCACCGCCTCAAAGGGCTTCAACTTCAGGCTGCCGGAAGGCGTCGCCTTTGAGCGTCCCGCCACGTTGGAAAGCAGCACCCGGTACGACCTGGCTCCCAGCGCCGTGGTATCCACAGCCTTTGGAGCAGCGGTCATATTCAGCTCCACCACCACGCGCTGCCGCGCCGTGCTGCGCGCGTAGGCAAACACCGAGGCGCTATGGGTTAAATTTTCAAACTGGCCGTCCAGCAGCGCCGGCGAGGAGCGTCGCAGCCTGATCAACTGCTTGTAGAAATTCAGCACCGAGCCGGGATCGGCCGATTCTTTTTCAACGTTCTGCACTCTGGCGCTGGCCGGAACCTTAAGCCACGGCGTGCCGGTGGTAAAGCCCGCGTTCGCGCCGGAGTTCCACTGCATGGGCGTGCGCTCGCCATCGCGGCCCTTATAAGCGGGCCAAAAACGCCGGCCCACCGGGTCGCGCACCTCGCTGATGTTCTCCGGATCGTGGTTCTCCATGCCGATCTCTTCGCCGTAGTAAATAAACGGCGTGCCGCGCAGGGTTAGCGTCATGGCCGCCAGCAGCTTGGCGATGCGAGGGTTGTGGGCGCCGTCGCCGTAGCGCGTCAGGGCGCGCACAATGTCGTGATTGCTCAGCACGTAGGTGGTCCAGTGGCCTCTCAGTTCGCCCTGGTTGTCCAGCACCTCGGTGCGGAATTCCGGCGCCGAAAGCTTGCTGACTCTGGTGAAGAAAAAGTTGAAGGGCAGTTGCACCTCATTGTTGCGCGGTCCGTAAAATTCCGCCAACTGCTGCAGCTTATCCACCCAGATTTCGCCAATCAATATCCGCGGTGGAGGCGTAAAGCTGTCGCTGACGGCCCGGATCTTCCGCAGCGCGCCGTGAACTTCCGGCAGGTCGCGGGTGTAGATTTCCTTCTGCTGGTGCGTGTGGGTGCCGGGTATCAACGCCGGCAACTCGGGATTGTTGCGCAGCTTCGGGTCCTCGAAAAGCTCGTCCAGCGCGTCCATGCGGAACCCGTCCACGCCCCGCTTCATCCAAAAGGCCACCACGCCGAGCATGGCCTTTTCCACCTCCGGGTTGCGCCAGTTCAGGTCCGGCTGCTGCGCGTAAAAGTAGTGATAGTAATACTGCCCGGTCTTCGCATCCAGCGTCCAGGCCGGTCCGCCAAAGATTGAAATCCAGTTGTTCGGCGGCCCGCCGTTTACCGGATCGCGCCAAATGTACCAGTCACGCTTGGGATTGTTGCGCGACGACCGCGACTCAATAAACCAGGGATGCTGGTCAGAAGTGTGGTTCGCCACCAAATCGCAGATCACCCGGATGTTGCGCTTGTGAGCCTCGCTCAAGAGCCGGTCAAAATCCGCCAGCGTGCCGAACTGCGGATCCACGTCTTCGTAATTGCTGATGTCGTAGCCAAAATCCACCTGCGGCGAGGGGTAAAACGGCGTGATCCAGATGGCGTCAATGCCCAGATCTTGCAAATAATCCAGGCCGGCGGTAATGCCGTTCAAATCGCCAATGCCGTCGCCATTGGTGTCGCGAAAACTGCGGGGATATATTTCGTAAAACACGGCCTGCTGCCACCAGGCTGGCTGAGCAGCGGACGCCGCCTTCGGAAGCCGCGGACGCGGTACGGCAAGAACTGTCACCATAAGCGGAATTACAAGCCTCCAGTTTAGAGTGAAATCCCGACGTTTCATGTTTGCCCCCAAGATGCTTTCGTGAGCATGTTTGATCTAGGAGCGTCTTCGCCTATCCGGGATCCGCGCTTCAATCCCGGCAAGGTTGTGCCCATGATTATGGCATGCCGCTCATTGCTCTGTTAACACATTATTCAGCTCGGTAGTGGTGCGGTTTCGTCGCTGTAGCGGCGGCCCTCGGGCAAACGGCGCCTGCCCTGACGCAGGAAGGGAGCATCGCCCCCGCCCCGGCACGCGCCGTGTCATCCTGAGTCGCGGTTTGCGCGGCGAAGGATCTCGCCTTGCCCAAAAATAAATCGTCTCATTTGTCTCAATCGTCTCCACCGTCTCAT
>VFSW01001726.1_pt1 | contig 33261 bp, 21 predicted proteins | sample 5358111 | NCBI WGS metagenome assembly VFSW01 (sample SAMN11554181, study PRJNA540505) | mine drainage metagenome | isolation source: sediment from site ElyBrook_90M | place: USA: Ely Copper Mine, Vershire, VT | collected 2017
CTGGTACTCTTGTCCAATATTTTAAAGACGACGCGACCGCATTCAATGCGCAAAAGAAGGGGACCATCACCGGCAAAGGGGTGCTCAATAATCGAATTAGCGAGTTTTTGATGCAGCGCCTCGCTGAGATTGGTGTGCCGACGCATTTCGTGCGGCGGTTGAATATGCGTGAGCAACTGATCCGCGAGGTAGAGATCATTCCCATCGAAGTGGTCGTGCGCAATATCGCGGCCGGCAGCCTGGCAACCCGCCTCGGCATTGTCGAGGGCACCAGACTGCCGCGCAGCATCGTGGAATATTACTACAAGAATGATGCGTTGAACGATCCGATGGTCTCCGAAGAGCATATTAGCGCGTTTGGCTGGGCCAGCGCTCAGGATATGGATGATATCGTCCATATGACGCTCCGGATTAATGATTTTCTCACTGGATTATTTCTTGGCGTCGGAATCAGCCTGGTTGATTTCAAGGTCGAGTTTGGTCGACTGTGGGAAGGCGAGGAAATGCGGATTGTGCTTGCCGATGAGATTAGTCCGGATAATTGCCGTTTATGGGACACTAAAACCAACGAAAAAATGGATAAGGACCGGTTCCGGCGCGATCTGGGCAAGGTTGAGGAAGCCTATCAGGAAGTGGCAAAGCGGCTCGGCATACTTCCCGAAGCAGGGGTGCGCGATTTGAAGGGCCCGGAGATGATGCAGTGAGGAATGCGCGATGAAGCTGGTTGTCACCGTGATGCTCAAGGACGGCGTGCTGGATCCGCAAGGCAAAGCGATCGGTCATGCGCTTGACGGGCTTGGGTTCGCCGGTATTGGCGAGGTGCGTGTTGGTAAGGTGATTACGCTTGATCTTGCCGAAACCGATCCGGCGCGCGCCCGTGCGCAGGGCGAGGCAATGGCACGTAAGCTGCTGGCGAATACCGTAATTGAACGATTTGAAATCGCGCTCGGTTAGTCGTCAGCGGTTGTAGCGCTGCGCAATGTTGCCGATCTCTATTGACATGACAACTGACAATATCGTCGGACAATCCGGGTGACAGCGCGCTGGGCGGCAGGTTTTCGGGACACAAAGGCGCGCGTGATATTGCTGCGCAATCGCCTATATCGGCAGTTGCGGATGGATTTATGGTTTCCGCACGTGCCGTTGGCGTTTGCCGTTGGTGGCGCTGGCGCCTTTGCGCTGCTACCTGCGATCCGGCATTTCGCGGCCCAGTATTTCCATATTCATCTGACAAAATTATTTGACGCGCTGCACCCGATTTCGGGGACGATACCGGCGCTGATTCTCTCCGGTGTGCCGAGCGCCGTTGTCGGGGTCCTGCAAGTGCTAATTGCACTCGGGTTGCTTGGCCGGTCCCGCATCGCTTGGCTTTCGGCCATTGGTATTACCCTCTCGCAGTTGGTGTTGGCAGTGCATACCGGTGGCGCGATGGTGACGAACCAATCGCTCTACGTCGTTGTGTTGCTGATTGCTCTATTGTTGTTTCGCAACGGGTTTCAACGATCGTCATTGACCGCCAGCACACTATTTGCCCTCGCGTCAGTCATTGTGTTGCTAATCTATGGGGTGCTAGGGGCGTTTTTACTTGGTGCCGGATTTTCGCCGCCGATTACCACCTTGCCGGAAGCGCTGTATTTTGAGATCGAGACGATGTCGACGGTGGGTTATGGCGATATCGTGCCCCGCAGCTTGGATGCGCGACTATTTGTGATCTCGCTGATCGCGCTTGGCCTCACTGTATTTGCTACAGCGTTGACAGCGGTGCTCGGGCCGGTACTACAAAACCAGATTACCCGCACACTTGGTGAACGGAAACGCAAAATGCCCCATGTTAATCATTTCATCATCGCGGGCGACGGTGTGCTCGCCCGCAATACTGCCCGCGAGCTGCGTAATCGCGGTGAGCCAGTGGTCGCGATTATCGAAGCTGAGAGCACCGGCTATGGCGATGCCGAGATTATTCTGGGCGACGCCACCGATCTTGATACTTTGCGCACGGCAGGCGCGACGGTGGCGAAGGCAGTTTTGGCTTTATCCGATGACGATTCTGAGAATGCCTTCGTTATTCTTGCGGCACGCGAGCTTGGCACCGAGGCCAAACTGGTGGCGGCGGTCAGTTCACGCAAAAATCTCGAGCGCGTACGCCGAGTGCGGCCGGACATGATTTTCGCTGCTCCAGTGTTTGGTAGCGAATTCCTTGCGATGGCATTGACCGAGCAAAAAATCGATGGGGATTGGCTTATCAGCCGGATGCTCGATGCGGATCAGGCCTCTGGCTAATATTTAGTTATTCAATACGAATAGTGCCCCCGACATTGAGAATAACCGGACCTGAAAAACCAGGCATTGGCACCGGCAAATTGACAATTGCGGTGAGTTGATAGGTTGCCATCGTTTCGAGTGTGCCAGTGGAACAGGATTCCAATTGGGTTCCGCTATTGGCAGCTGATTGGGTCGCTGGGGACGTCGATCCATCCGATTGCAGGCAATCAAATGACAGGCTTGGTTGAAAACCGGAAGGCAGGTTAACTGGCGCAATCGCGTTACTGTTGAGTGCCGTGAGAAAATTGGTCACTGACGCGGTTGCGGTCGCCTCGCTGGGGTTGCTCCAAGCAAAATAATAAAGATCATGCAGGTCGGTATTGATTTGATATCGTTCGGCAAAGACAAACATGCCGTCCCAACAGAGCAGCAAGAGCGGCAGCAGGAAAAAGACGCTGACCAGTGCAAATTCGACACTGACACTCGCACGGCGCTCGGTGACTCGTTGCCATCGGGATCGGCGGATCGGGTTCATGATCCTGGCGCATTCAGAACCGGCTCGACATCCGAGACATTGATCGTCACCCCGCTGAGCCAGCTTGGCATGGCTACAGGCGCCCAGCTATAGCTAACCGATGCTTGCACCCAACCGCCCGGCAAAGCGCTGGTTGGCGCACTATTATTGCTCGCATTACACTGTGCAAGAGAGCCGCCCCAGGAGAGCTGAATTTGCGGCACAGCGCCCGCCCCGACAGGGGGCGTTACCACCGACTGAAATTGGCTCTGGACCAGATTGGTAGACGTGCATACACCGCCTGCAACTACCCCTTTGGCGGTTAGCAGCGCGTTGCTGGTGGTCACGCTGGCATAGCGCGCAGCAGCCACCACGCCTTCATGCAACGCATCATATGTCCAGGCGAACAAACCTAGATTGATAATGATGAATAAAAACAAAAATAATACCGGCGCCGCGATGGCGAATTCGATGGCAGCAACCGCGCGATAATCCGAGAAAATTTTCCGGTAGCGTATCATTGCGACAAGAATACCGTTTTGGACCCACCACCGGAGCCTGCAATCAGCTCGGCACCGCTGGGATTGGCGATTAATTGTTGCCCGCTACCACACACAGCAACCGAATCGGTCAATGCAATCGAGCCTGCGCTTCCTGACGAGGAGGCGTATGAAAGGCCGAGGTTGGGCGAATTGGTTGCCGTATTGGTCCCGAACAACCCATTGCTTGCGGCACTCGTGCAAGATGCCGGGGCCGTCGAACTGGCCGACGAACTCGCATTAACTCCGAAGTTACCGGCATAGTTCAAATTTTGCTGGTTGGTCTTGGCAAAGGAGCCATTATTCCCAATGAGCCCCGTTGCCGTAGACTCTGCGGCTTGCCAGTGCGTGGCCTGACCATTCATGAAACTAACGGTCGTAGTATAAGTATCGTATGAGGCATATCGTTGATTGGTCTGCACCGTATAGCCTTGGGTCGTAGGGCCGGTCACGGTGTTCGTGGTATTAAGGGAGGTGGTCGATACTCCATTCGTTGAGGTGGTCTGTTCGGTGGGACATATTGGGTTGCCGTTATTATCGACCCCAATCGGCAAAACACCAAGTGGACATAATTGATCGACGATCGTGGTGCCGTATCCGTTTACGGCACGATTAACCGCTGTGCTGGTGAAGACCAGCGTGCCATTTTGTACCCCTGATGCATCAATTGTGGTTTGTGTATCAAGAATGAGGCTACCGATACTGGACCCGCCAAAGTAAAATTTCGCTGTCGAGTCATTGGCGGTGCCAAATGAATCAGCGGTTGAAAGCAACATATTTCCGTCAAGAAGCATGAACTGATCGCTACCATTAATGGTCACGAAATCCAGCGTGATGCCAGGATTGATCTGCAAGCCGCCGCAATATGCGCCAGCGGGTATGATGCAAAGATTTTGCGCATCACAGAATGAGCTGCCCGGCCCAACCGTAATTGGAGAAAAGCTGTAGGTCGTAAATCCGCCCCAACCGCCGCCGGATTGCACCATAGTTGCAGGACCAAAATACGTTGTTACTCCATAATTGGTTACCGAACTCGGTGTGTTGGCGCTGGTGGTTGGCGCGTTAGGATTATAGCTGGCACTGCAGCTAGGCACATAGGAAGGTACATCATTGGCGATTGAACTATTGGGAATGGCTCCACCCCCACTGGTCAACTCGATTGGCATGTCCTGAACTTGGCCCGAATAGCCTGGTTGCAACGGCGCCAAAGGTTGGATCAGGCTGGTATTCCCACATGTCGTTGGGTCGACACCTGCCTCATGGGTGAAACCAAACCCGCCCTGACCGTTGGGGGCCACATAGGTGTAGCTGCTCGAGCTAAAGCAGGTGGCGCTAGCCGGAGGCACATAGGTATTATGCAATTGAGCCGTTGCACTCGCCTGCAATTGCGGCTTTTGTAATCCCAGAATGCCGCCGAGGAACAAGGGCGTCGCCGCACTGGCAATCACGCTCACCGCCATGCCTTGGGTTTGACCTTGCTGGCTGATGGACAATGCCGTCGAGCCGGCAGAGAAGCGATAAATCCCACCCGTGGCCGCATTCGCTGCATTGGCGGCCACGGTTTGTAAAACCAGCGGATCCGACGAATCAGTTCGAGCGGCGGCCAGCGCGCCAGCATCCGCTGCCGTTTGCAGCGATTCCTGCGTGCCATACCAATAGGTTAGATCGACCGCCATCGCACCAAAACCAACCAAAACCGGCGCAGACAACGCCACAATCAAGGCAATCGCCCCACGACGGCGGCTGACGGCTCGGCTCAAGGCCCGCACATATCGACGCATCGTCTTGCTCCATCACCTCAAGTGATGAGCAATAATCGCTAAAATTAGTTAATAATTACTTACGGTGCTCGGTAAAATAACTTCAAGGGTTATTACCGACTGCCTTGGTCGCCGCCGTATTCACGAGCGTCGCCCCAACTGCGAGATCGCCATGATCAGGCATTTGATCCAGCGTTGCGCCGAGCGCAGTGGCAAAGCGATGCACCGGTTCCTGGGCTGGGCGCGGGATCGGAAATAATTGCTCGCCACTCGCAAGGATCAAGACCATATCGGTGCCGTAAGGCGGGCCGACATGGCCGAGGGGGAGCGTGCCGGTGTTTGGTGCGATAAACGGCGTGAGCGTCTTTGGCGACGGCAAGTGATAGACCGTGCCGTTGCTAGAGACATAATCGATTTCCAAAAACTTAGTGTAGACGGGAAGTGATAGGCGCAATCCAATCGCTTGCCCGGTTATAAGCACTGCCTTCCCGGTCACCAAACTGACATGGGCTTGATCAGTTGAGGGCAATATCGTGCCTTTGTAAAAATTCACAGTCGTCAGCAACGTGCAATATGGACCGTCGAAGCGCGCAATTTTTATTTGTGTCGGCTGTGGGATGGATTTAACGCCGGCGAATATAGTGGCTGCGTTGGACGGATCGGCGAGACCCTTAAGGGTAACACGAGAGCCGTTGAAATGGGCATGGATTAGCGAACACGTTGCCGGTGCGGCTAGTTCCATGATCTTGGCCTTCGTCATCGTCGCTAGCATCATCGCCTTGGCGGCAGGTGATATCTGCGGCGCAACAGCCGGTGGGGACACCGTTTTGGCCGAGGCCATATGGTTCGAGGGCGATGGCGAGGGACGTAGCATGATGAAGGCTGCGGCGCCGATGGCGATCAAAGCAAACGCTGCTCCGCCGATCATTATAAAGCGTTTGTTGTCGCCCTGAACCGGTGCAGAGGATGCGGGCGGCTCCGGCGGCCGCACCGTGCTGCTTGATCCGGTCATACTCGCAAGCGGAGGCCGCGCCGGATTGCTGGTGACCATCGTCGCGTCGGAATAATCCTCGAACGTGCCCATTGGCGTAAACGGCGCCTGCGGCGGTCCGGCGCGGGAGTCCATCGCCTGCTTGAGTGCCTCGCTGAATGCAATGGCGGAGGAAAACCGGCCTTCTGGCCGCTTCGCCATCGCTTTTGCGACGACGGCATCCAGGGCCGCTGGCACCGCGACGGACAAGACCGACGGCGCTGGAGGCTCGGTGTTGAGCACCTTGTGCATGACCGAAGTCACGCTGCCTTCGAACGGCTTTTCACCAGTCAGTAATTGGTACATCAACACGCCACAGGAGTACAAATCGGTCCGCGCATCGACCGTCTGACCCATAAATTGCTCGGGCGACATATAGGACGGCGTGCCGATCATGGTGCCCGCTTGGGTCATGCTCGAACTCTCGATACGCGCGACCCCGAAATCGGCAAGTTTGATCTGGCCATTATCGGTCATCATCACGTTGGCCGGTTTGATATCGCGGTGGATCACGCCATTCGCATGGCTATAGGCAAGCCCGGCGAGGAGCTCGGTCATGATCCGCACCACATCGGGCACGGTGAACCGATCACCACGATCAAGAAATGATTTCAACGTCGCGCCAGCAACGAATTCCATGACGATATAGGCAACGCCAACTGCCTCGCCGGTGTCGAATACGCCAACGATATTCGGGTGGGTCAGTCGCCCAGCGGCCTGCGCTTCACGCTGAAAGCGCGCGAGATCCTCATTTGCAACAACGTCGTCCGGATCGGGAATGCGCACCGTCTTGATCGCGACACGGCGGGCGATAATCGGGTCAAAGCCCTCATACACCACGCCCATGGCACCACGCCCGAGCGTGCGCTTGATTTCGTATTTGCCCAGCCGTTCCAGATCCATGGCCACAGATTACGACTTGCCGTGGGTGCTGCCAACCGGGGATGACGCCGCTGCTGATCGATCAGCCATCCCGCCATCGCCGATCACCACGAAGGGCGCCCAATAGAACGGATTAGCAATCCCAGCTGGCAAGCCATGCCCAGCTCCATTGATCAACGCCAGCTGCACCTGGCGTAAACTAGCGGCAGCCCCATCCCCTTGTTGCACATGGGCCAAGTCAGTCGCTACCAAGTAGGCTGAAACTTGATCGCTAACTGACCATTGGGTCACCATCAGCGCGCGCGCGCCAGCAAAGAAAAAGCTACGGGCCAGTCCAGAGAGGGCTTCACCGCCTGAGCGCCCATTGCCACCACCGGTATTACAGGCAGAGAGAATAACCAAATTGGCATTAAGATGAAGATTGGCCACCTCCGAACTGGTGAGCATGGCTTGTGTGGCAGAGTGCGCACCAACCGGTGCTGAGGTGATGATCGCAGGCTCCGTGGTACAAGGCAATTCCGATGGCAGCACAGCATGAGTGGCAAAGTGCAAAATACGAAACTGCGCCAGATCCTGATGCTCGACAGCAGGAACCGTAAAATTAGCGCCAAGTAGCTCATCATGGGGAGATGCTTTGAACAAAGCGCTGGCAGCCGCGAGTTCGAGTTTAGCCGAGGGTAAATCTGGCAATCCGGCAAACAGCTTCGCGCTGTCGCCGCAGGTGGCGGGCGGGAAACTGACTGCAGCTTGTGCCTCGGTCACCTGATGGAAATCGCCGAAGCCGAACCAAGGCTGTGCAGCGGTCGAGGTGCCCGCGATTTTGCGAAGGCTAACAAAATTGGCAGCGGCGGGCACGTAATCGAGTGTCGCGTCACGTACCAGCCAGGGTGCCGTTGCCAATGCCGTGGGGGCCACATTGCGGGTCGGAAGTAGGCCAAACGGTAGTGAGAGCAATGGGCCGGAGGGGGCAATCACCAGGGCGTTCGTTTGTTTGAGGGGTTTGGCAAATGGAGCCAGCGTTGCACCATAAATCTGATAGGCTGCATGCATCGCAAAGGGTGGCAAGCCAGCCTGGGTGGGTTCAACCGACTGTCGGACCGCTTCGACCAGCTTAGTCATCGCCTGATCACCCGTGTCAGTGCGGGCGACGCTCACGTGATTATCATTCAGGTAAAACAGCCACGCATGGTGCCGCGACAACATAATATCAAGGAAAGCCTCGTGCGGATGCAACCGCTTGAGCACCGCGCTGGCGGGCACCACCGCCTGCACCAACTGGCCGAAATTGGGCGCAGCCGCCTGCACCGCGAGATCGGCGGCGTTTAGCCCATCGGTCGCCTCCTTGATTTGTCCATCAATCACTTTGATCGCTGCAGGCGTTACGGACTTCCCGGATTTCAGCTCCCGCGCGAGGGAGTCGCGCTGGCGATAAAGCCGATTCAGTCGCGTCACCGCATCCTGATGCGCTCGAATAGCGGCGGCAACTTTCGGATTCTTGGCGCCAGCAGCGAGGCGCGCAGCCGCCTCAGCAATTTCGGTGCTGGTTGTGGTTCCTTGCGCTAGCTCCGCCATGGCGAACATCTCGGCATGCAGCGCTTCAGCTTTCGCTGGGCGTTGCATCGCGCGTTGATTCAAAGCACTCAAACAGGGCGAAATCAGCTGCGCGGAGGTACCCAGCCGAAGCCCAATCAACAACGTAACAGACCGTCGGCAGATCCTCACCGCGCGAGCATCCTGGTGTTGTCGCACCAGCACGCTCGCGCGTAGCAATCCGGTATCCGCCACCGGTCGCGATCCCGGCAACGCCCGGGCAAATCCGGCTCCCGCAGCACTAAGCTTCGCCGCAGCATTCGCCTCGTGACCATTGGCCACGTCAATCGCGGCCTGAGTTCGGTCAAGTCGGGCATTCAGCACTACCGGGGCAATCCCATTGCCGACGGCAATTTGATTGGCGCGCTGGATCAGCGTCGCAGCGCGGTTCGCTTGATGTAATTCCAATGCGGCGATCGCCTGATAGCGCAGCGATTCGACCAACCCCAATAAACGCAGTTGCGTTACTGGGCCGAGCACAGTTGATTGTGACGTGAGCAGTTGCGCCGTGCTACTGCCACCTTGGGCCAACCCAAACAAACCAACATGCGCAGCTTGGTTGCCGCGTGGATGCAACAAATCAGGCGTCAACGTTGCCGCATACTCAAGTGCCGCCCGGTGCAGGAACATCAAGGCGCGGTGCAGATGATGTTGGTTTAACGCATCAAGGCCACGCGCATGGTCAAGCGCTGGCACGGCGGTCGGGTCTGCCGATCGGGGTGCAAGCGTCTCGGCCGTCGCAAACAATGATGCGGCCTGATGATAACGCTGGGTGTCGGATAGGTTCAGCGCCAAGTCGGTAACGGCACTGACAGTATTGGGGTTGTCGAGCCCGAGCGTCTTTTGCTGAAGGGCCAACGCCGCACGATACGCCGTGATCGCAGCTGGAAAATCTTCCTGCTGATTGGCCTCGGCGCCAACACGCATCAATTTGTCATAGGTGCCAATGTCCCCAGAGCTAAAAGCTTCAGCCGCCAGTCGATTAGCCAGCAGCCTGTCCGAGGTCGTGACCGGCAACGCGCGAGCCTTACGGGCCGGCAACACCCCAGCGACAACTCCAATCGCACGCTGCATCACCGGAAAGGATGGTTGTACCCCATCGGCATAATAGGCCCGTCGCCTAACCAATGCCACCAGCGCGACGTGCGGCCAGCCACCAAGTCGCTGCGTGCAGGTCAGCAACTCCGCTGGATCACCGCCCAAAATCGATGTGGCGGTTGGGGCTGCACAGGCATATTGCTGCTCGATCCCGGCCCGCCAATCGCTGGATGTTGCCAGTGTCAAAATTCCCGAGGGACTACTCGATGGCCCATCCACGACCGTCGCACTCGGCTGAGACCAACTTCCGCAGTAAATCAGCGCTCCATGCACACCACGAGAGGCCGCACATTGCTCACCCGCCCGGTTCGCCCCCAGCGCAATCCGTGCCGCTGAGACGGTTGCATCGGAGCCGCTAACATAAGCCGAAGGTGGCGGCGCCGTGCAACTCACCAGCAAGGCAACCAACCCGAATGCCAGAATCGAAAATTTCAACATTAGTAGTCCCTTGCAGCAATGCCTGGCAGCCGTACGTTTCGATCGAGCTTCCGACGCCGGGGCGGCGTTAGATCAAAATTGAGCAGCGGGCTAGTCACCGGCACGGTTTCGATCGGTAAAATGGTGCAATTCACCGATTCAATCGGGCACGCATTAAACTGATAATTGCTGTTCGGGAACGGAAACACTGTGCCGTTATGCGCAGCACCGGGGCCCCCAACGCCACCTAGCGTTCCGAAGAAATTGACCTTGCCGCCAGAATTTCCAACCACCAGAAGGCGGTTAAGAAATACCTGCCCGCTGGAGGTGCCGCTATTAAGCTCCAAGATCAACTCCGTGCTCAGGGCCTGCAACGCTTGGAACGTGGCATTCGACCCCGCATTAGGTTTACCGGGATCAAAGTGCACGAATACCGTATTGTCGGAATTAGGATAGACACTCGTCCCCGCCAAGGGAGGCCCGTCGATTGTAAATGTCCCGGTCTGCACCAGTTGGGGCGAGGGACCATTGATGGCCAAAACCGAATCCAGGCTCGTCGGATTGGGGGCAACCGTCGCGCCCGGCGGCGTTTCATAGACGCCAGAGATATAAAGACCGCCACCTGCGACGCCATCCAATGTGAGCAATCCCTGCGTCGTGAGGCTCACTGCTTTGGCAGCGATCGGGCCGATTACGGTGAGCGCCCGGTTATCGACAAGCGAAAAAGATTGGTTAAGGAGCAAGAATTGGCCAATAGAGCCGATTTGATTTCCAGAATTGGCATTGCCGCCGACCGCGCTATCAAGCTGCACGGCCCCCAAGAGCGTGCCAAAGCTCTCCAGCAGCGGCGTGTTGATCACCGCGTTCGACGCCTCAGTGACAAGACCAGAACCGCCCAACAAGAGCCACGTTGCCGCCTGCAAATCCCCAACTAGATTAATCCCCGACGCATCAAGCGTGATCACTTGTGCCGACGAGACCGGGTCCCCCGCAGTCAATGACGAGGCATCATGCAGGAACAAATCGCCCTGAACGGTAAAGCTGGCCAAGTTCAAAATCGCATTCGCATCGCCCAGATTGACTGATCCACCAATTATCCCATCTGATACCAAGGTCGGCACCGTGATTGTGCCACCGGTTTGCCCAATCGACCCGGTGGCATGAACGCTCAACACAGTATTCACGGCCACAGGACCAGCAAAATCGATTGATGGCGCCATGAATGCGGCGTTGGACGCCGATACTGTGCCACCTAACAGCAAATTCGAACCATCATGAATGGTCAGTGAACCATTATCGTAAAAATTGGCGACCTGCGCGATCGAGTTTGAGCCGACCAGAGACACGTTGCCTGAAATCGAATTGACCGACTGCAACAAAATGGCGCCTACCGAGCCTGTCGATGCCTCATTGACGGGACCACCGCCGAGCGCCAGCGTTGCAACCGTTATTGGGCCGGTAATACTCAATCCGGGTGATGAAATGAGCGAAACCAATCCTCCGGATACCGGTCCCGTTACGGTCAGCAGCTTGCCATCATCTAGAACCAACGTGCCGGTGCCCGATTGCGTGAATGCACCCAGATTGGTGATTATGTTCGTGCCGATTAAGTCGACGGCACTGCTGTTCGGAGCATTATTAACCAACGTTCCAGCATTAATCGAGCCCGTTTCGCTAATGGGCGCCGAGCTATCGAGCGCCAACGCTCCAGAGACCGATAAAAAGCTGGGAAGCGAGATGCCGTCGGCAGTTAACGTCGCCGCTGCAGCCAGCACAGGAGCCGCAATAGTCAGCGAATTCATATCTTTCAGGACAAGACTACCGCTCGCGGTCAAGCTGCCAAGATCAGCAATGGCATTGGAGCCAAGCAGTGAAATATTGCCGTTTATCAATCCCGCCGAGGTGACCGAGGTCGCGGTGATCGGCCCTGTCGCAGTAATCGCGCCAGAACCGCCGAACGCCACCGTGCCGGGCGTCGTGATCGCACCCGAAATGCTCATCCCGGCGGCATTCAAAGTCACTTCGCCCGCCGTGACCAAACCCGATACGAGGAGATATGAACTATCACTCAGATCGATCAGTTAATTGCCTGAAACACTGAAACTAGACAGATCGGTAATTGAGTTGCTGCCCGTCAGGAATACCGCCCCGGAACTACCGCCGATGAGCGCCCCCGCCGTAATCGATCCCGGTTCGTCAATGCCGTGGGTGCCCGACAGCGATAATGTGCGCGGCGCATTGATGAAGCCGTTCAAATCAAGTGACGGGGCCGACAAGGATGCCGTTTTTGCCAGCAACACACCATCCACCGTCAGATTTTCACTGTCGGACAGTGAAAAATTCTGAGAAGGGGCGCTGAAATTGCCAAGCGTGCCAATTTGGTTTGTCGGAGAATTCAATACCACGCCCCCTGACGCGGTGCCGATCAACTTGCCGACATTCATCGCTGCCGATTGGCTGATACCCCCCGTCCCGGCCAGCAAATCAAGAGTCCCTGGAACGACCAAGCTACCGCCAATACCAATAGTTTGGGCCACGAGAAAGACATTATTCATCCCAAGCGACACGCCCTGACCGACCGTCAATCCCGGAGTATAATGATCGCCAATAACCAAAGCCGCTACGTTGGGGCTAATCTCGCCGAAAAGATTGACACCCAGCCCCAACGTTCCGGCGCTCGCATCGGTCCCAATCACCACATTATATGTGCTGCCCAACGGCGCAAACGACACAGTTCCGCCCGGGTCCGAAATAGACGCACCAATTGTCGCCTGCACTGCATTGACCAGAAACGACATGAGCGCCGCTGAACCCGTCACAATCGGTCCATCAAGCGTCAAACCCGCGCGATCATCAATCAAAATACCCGCCGTGCCTGCGGTAAGCCCGCCGATAATATCGATTGAATTCTGACTATCATTCAAGCTGATGCCAGTGCCCGCCGAACCCGTTATCATGACAGCATCAATCAGGCCGCCGCTCATGAACGACGCGCCGGAAACAACATCGAGCGTTTCTGCTTGCAAAGTTCCGGCATTATCAACGCTGCCAGCAACGTCAATCAGCAGCGAAGAACTAGCACCACCGGTCAGCGTGCCATGATTGGTGAACGCACCTTCACTCAGCAAATCCAGCGCATTCGTTACCGTGCCGATCACGCCAGCGCCAATAATCGATGACGCTGCGAATGAGGTGCCATTCGCCGTCGCTGATCCCAACACAACCAATTGCGCAGAACTCAGCAAGGCGTTTGCTAACGAACCCGAAATATCGAGCGATTGCGAGGAACCGCCCACTGATCCCAAATATAATGCCGCATTGTTAAAGGGTGCCACCGCAATCGTGCCGCCCGGTGCCAGAAAAACACCGGCGGGGTCGCTCAACGCATCACTGATCAGCGCGATAGAACCTGAAGGGCCGACGGAGATCGTGCTATCGAATGTCAATCCGATCGGATCAATCAACTTAACATTCGAAGCTACGAGCGGATTGTTCAAACTCAGCGCAGTATTATCGCGCAGCACAAAATTACCGGACGAAGCATCAAAGCTGCCAAGATTGGTAATGGTGTTTGCTGAGCTACCCAAATTGACCGATTTCGCGAAACTCGCCAACTCAATCACTGTGTTCGCATTGATCGCTCCAGTGAGCGTTTCGTTCAATCCTACGGCGCCAAGGGCCAGCGTCCCTTGGGTACTCACGTCGCCCACAATGGCAAGTGCCTCATTAGTGCTGAGTGAAATATTGCCACTCGCGGTAATCGCACCCAACGCACCAATCGCATTGACCGCAGCACCAACGGGATCGAGGTTAACGGCGCTGAAACTGCCTGTGCCTTCCACGATGGCTGCGGTCAAGGCGCCATTTGTCCCTTCATTGATCAAGCCAACGCCGTTGAACGTTAAGCCATTGCTCACCGAAATCGGGGCCAAGATATCAACACCGTGGTTGCCCAAAGTCGCCTGGGTCGCGGTCAACGATCCACCAATCGTCAGCAAAACCGAATCAGCCAAATCGAAGCCGCCCGACGTGCCCAGGTTGATCACACCCAGCCTGTTGATTGAATTGGTGCTGCCCAACCCAATGGGGCCAGCCAAAGTCCCGTCAGTCATCAGCACCGACGCCGTGATCGCACCTGCCGTTCCTTGCGTAACGCCGTCAAGGCTACCCAGCGCAACCGTTCCAGAACCAGCATTCAGCGCGCCATTCAAGTTTAACCCGGCAGCTTCAAGCGTGATTCCGCCGGCAACAAACGCGCCGCTCTCGAGTGTCAAACGCGATTTCGGATCGTTAAGATTGATATTATAGCCCCCAGCATCGAAAGTTTCCAACGTCGCAATGCTGTTCGGGCCACCCAAGGTCAAACCCGTCAGTGTCGCCGTATCGGTAAATAGCCCGGTCCTGATGGTTCCGTTCGTTTCGGTCAAACCAGTCTGAGCGCCAAAATTGATTGTGCTGGCCTCAACCAATCCAGCAATCGTGAGCGAACCGGCTTCATCGAGCGTCAGCGCGCCGGTTGTCGAAAAAGCGGCTAACGTGCCAATCTGATTGGACAGCGATGACGTATGATCGGGCAAATCCACGGTGCCGCCAATCGTGCCGGTGCCGGTGGTCAAGGTCGGCGCAACGATCAATCCAGACCCGCTCTGCGTAATGAGCGATCCGCCGGTGCCAACGCTGGCGAGCGTCAAGTCACTTCCGGCACTCACCAACGCGTCAAGCGACAAATCAGCCGCGCCGAGCAAAATGGATGTAGCCTCGATCGGTCCGGTAATTGTCAACGATGCTGCGTCAAGCAATGAGAAAGCGCCATTGCTCACCGTGACACCGGCGAATCCACCAAAATTATTTAAGGTGCTGACCAAGTTAATTGCCGCCGTGGCATTCGCCAGCGACAAATCCCGGGCGATGATACCGCCAGCCGATGTTTGAGTGATACCCGCTGGATCCGTTAAACTCACGGAATATCCGGCTGCATCGAGAACGCCATTAAGTGTCAGGGGGACTGCGCCCGCCAGGATAACGTTACCGCTCGTAACGCTCAATGCACCAAGAGTGCCAATTTGATCGGCGCTATTGCCAAGCGAAACACCGCCAACAATCGCCCCGCCGCCGGATGACAATGTGCCAATCGTCAAAATGCCCGAATAAGTTGAGTTCGGCGATCCAGTTTTCAGATCGACCAAACCGCCCGACGTTATCGCAGCCGAGAATAGTGATCCAACCAAGATAGGCCCTGAGAAGGTCACGCCATTTCCCGTGGAATTACTATCGGTGGTGAACAGATCAACGGCGTCAAGCGCGCCCGCAAGGCTCACGCCCGCATCGCTTTGGATCGAGATTGTTCCAGACGAACTTATCGTGCTACCCGCTTGCGCCGATATGCCACCAGCAAGCTGCCCGGCGCTCGTCAAACTAATCCCAGCCGCATCAATCAGGCCTGTGATGCCAATTGTCGCTGCGGTGAAGCTCACTTCGCCCGCCGCGTTGATCGAGCCACTAATCGCCAACGACCCTTGATCAACCAGCGATAATGAACCACCAGCGCCGTTCGCAGTCGCAACGGTGAATGCGCCCACGGTGCCAATCGCGTTCGCCGGATTACCCAACGTAACGCCACCGCCGATTGTTCCCCCATCGGAGGTCAAACTTACAGCGCTCAACGTTCCGACATAATGCCCAAAACTATCCTTAGACTCGACTAATCCCCCCGCGACAATAGACGCCGCAAAAGCGGTGCCAACGGTAATGGGCGCAGCAAGCGTTACGCCAAGGGTGTTGCTGGTATCCAGCAAAGTAACATTATTTGCATTAATGGCACTGGTCAGATCAATGCCGTTGCCCGAAATCATGTTAATCGCAAGCGCGTTGAGTGATCCGGCAATCGAAATCGCGCTTCCCGCGTCAATCTCGAGGTTTCCATGTAGTGAGATGACCTGATTGACGTCTATGGAGCCACCGCTGGTCAATGTCATGGCGGCTACGCCACTATTTAACTGGATAGCCTGGTTAACGCCAATATAAGAGGCTGCTTGCAAAACGATCGTACCCGACAAAATACTATTGAGGGCAGTTGCGTCAACATAACTAACGTTCGGGTGTGCCGTGTTATTGCCGTAGGTAATCACCGAGCCGTTAGTACCGCCCTTAATTACAGTGCCATGCAGTGCGGTCCCAACAATCAAACTCGCCGGATCAAGCAGCACCGATCCTGCATGACCCGATGGAGCGGCGACGTTTTCAGTACCAGAGAGCAGAATAATACCATCGCTGGAAATCTCCGCCGTTCCACCGTCCCCGTTCCCGGTACCTTGCGCCGATATCTCCCCTGCTTGCGTCGTCTTGTTATGCGACAGCAGCACAATCTGGCCACCATTGCCCGATTGTGTAGCGTCCGCCTTGATCTCCGCCCCTTTCGCCACGTTCACCGATGCCGCACGCGGAGCGGATTTGTCACTAGGCCCTTGCTGCGCGCGCTGCACGCTGGTGCCAAGCGCCACCACGCCACCACCCGCCGCACCGGATGCATCAATCCGGGCTGCGCTGCTCACGCTAACAGCACCCGTCGCGTCAATCCCAATCGTTCCGCCCGAAGATCCCGGCGCGGCCCCACGCGCTAATACATTCCCGGCAATCTGGATGTCGCCGCCAACACCCTGAATGAGCACGCTGCCTTTTGACTGCCCAACACTATCCGTGCGCAGTACGCCACCAACATTGAGTACCGATTGCACCAATTGATCGGCCTGGGCAGCCGTAATTTGAATCGTGCCACCATCCGCGATCACCACGCCATCATTGGTGACCAAAGCGTTAACGGACTTACCGCCAAGGTCAACCTTGGTTACCGCTTTGGTAACATCGAGCGAAATCAAATGATCGCCATAGAGATCAAGGGTGAACGCCTCCGCGCCAGCAAGAATGACATGGCCGAGTTTCGCGGTGATCAACCCGTGATTGATCACCTGCGGCGCGACCAACGCCGCCAATCCAGCTTGCTTAACCGTAATCGTGCCGTCATTGACAATCGATGCACCCGGGTGCGGAGCTTGATTGAAATCCATGGAGCCCGCCATGAATTTCTTGGTCGAAATCCCCGCAGTCGAAACCACAATCGCCTCGGCATTGACCTGAGCGCCCTTGGCGAAAACCACCCCGGCCTGGTTCATCAGCACAATTTGGCCATTGGCATTAATATGGCCAGCAATCACCGATGGATTATTGGCCATAACCCGATTAAGAGCCACCGCCTGAGCATTCGGCTGATTGAACGTAACCTGCGCGTTAGACCCAACATTGAAGCTCTGCCAATTAATCGCTGTGCGTTCGCTCGCTTGATTGATTGTCGTACTCGCCGACCCTTGCACAATACTGGCTGATCCACCAACAACTTGTCCACCCTGCGGCGTGGCGTTCGCTGGCGGCAGAGGCGGGGTTTGAGCCCTGCCCACAGGCGTCGAGAGCAATATCGCCGCCGATAATGCTGTGCTGGCCAATAACAACCGATGGGCGGGCCGCATCCGCCACCGCCGATTACCCTCAATTTCTCGCGAAGCGTTTTGCTCAACCATCCGCATCACCCCTTATTCCGCTCCTGCGAGCGGAAATTCAATAACGAGCCGTCACCGCCCAATACACCGCCGTTTCGGACAAAGGCTGACCGGCTCCCACCGGCACTAACTGAGTCACCAACCGATGAACGCCCTCGACATCAAGTTCCAAATAACGGGTTAGCCCCAGCCGAACCCCACCGCCGAAACTTGCGAGGCGATGGTCGGCGGAAACCTGTCCGGCGATCTGATTATTCTGAAAATTTTCGCCATAGTCATAAAATCCATAGAACTGTGCTCCAGTTTCAATTTGTCGACCAAAGGCATGAAAATTGAGATCCGTATTCAAATCCAATTCGGCTGTGGCGTAAACCGCCTTATCGCCAGTAACCTCACCAGAATAATAACCACGCGTGAATTGGCTGCCGCCCAGATAAAACTCCTCGGAGGTCGGCAAAATATCAGTTGTAAACTGTCCGCCCGCTGCAGCGCGAAGAGCGACGCTGGCGCCAACCCAAGGCGAAAATAAAGTCTGCGTGCGCGAAATGACCGCGTTAATTTTCCAGAAATCAATTCGCTCACCCAACCGGCCAGACGGCGGCGCTCCACGCCGATCTGCTGATGCACCGAGGAACGGTAGACCCTTGGAAAATACAACCTGCATCGAGGTTAACGCCGCCCGATTATCAAATAGATTATCGGCAATATCATAATCAAGTTGAACGCGCAGCGCCCGCACAGCATCATCGCTGGCAACGCTACCCTGGGTATCGATGACGTTGTCCGATGCGTCGAATTTGATCACACCGGTCAAGGCCTGGCCCCGGCGCAACATCAGCGGATACGAGGCACTGGCACCAAATAAGCTGATAAAACTATGATAGCCAATCAGTGCGAGCGGCCCGGTCGGCTGCGCTCGGCCCGTGCCGCCATAAAGTGATACCCGCACCCCATCGGTACCCACAAAAAAACTCTCAGTGAATTGACCGAAATTATCGGTACCATGCGAGCTATGAAATAATGACAACTGGGTTTGATCACCAAATCGAGTCAAACTATTTAAATCGAACACCCCTAATGCTTCGATCGGTCCGGTGTCACGATAAGCGCGATTGTCCACCGTTAACAGCCCGCCAACCACCTTGTGGCTGACCTCAGCAACGAGCGTCAAAGCACCAGGTGCGGCAGCATTAGGCTCTAAAACGGCGTGCACATCGACGCCAGGCGTTTGTTCAGCCAGCAATAGCCAATGCTCGAGCGATGCTTCACGCACCGGCCTCTCGTAGGTCAGATGATCGAGAAAACCCAAAACCAATGCGCCCGCCGGGCCGATATTACGGGAGAGCTTCACTGAGACAATGCGCCCCTCAGTAACGATGAAGCGCAGATCTCCAGCCTTGTTGATCTCCGCAGAGACGGCCGTCAACACATAACCATGATCGCGATATAAATTCAGCAAACCGCGGCGCGCCGCATCAATGCGTGCCAAACTTACCGCCGATCCGGTCAAACCCGCCATGATCGGCGCTAGTTTCGCCTGAGGAAACGCCGTGGCTCCGATAATGGTGACGGCATTGATAGATACCGTCTCGTTGGGCATGGCCGCTGCGGGTCCTACCGGTTGGAAGTTCGGGAGACCCGTTCCCAATTTTGGCTTTGCTGGAGGCAGCATATGCTCCAACGGTGACACTTGCGGCACTGCCGCCCCCGGCGCCTGCAAAGGCGATTGCCCGAAAGCCTGGCCAGACAGCACCAATCCAACGACACCGTAAGCAAGCCCGAGCGCGACCCCTCGCCGTAATGCACGCCGTCCCGTGTCTCGCCCAGCCTGACCGTCCATTCCCACCGTCCTTAAAATTATCATCGTCGTAAAATATCATTCAGCCCAAGCTCAACGCGCCCGATCACCCCAGGCCAGCATTCCTTGAAGCGCCAACGGTCTCAGTATGTCGGATTTTTCATCAATTTGAAAGTCGCTACGAATAATTTCGACGAAAATCGAATCCCCGACCGATGAAATTTAATTACTCAAAAACAACCTGAGCGGGAATAATTTTCGCTGATTAATTCGCACCATAACAGAAAAAATGCGGATTTTCGAACCCGACTTTGCCGTAGGTCAAGGCCGTGCCATCCGCGATCACCACACGCCCACCAGCCGCCTCGAGCAGCGCTTGCGGCGCTGCCGTGTCCCATTCCATGGTACGACCCAATCGCGGATAGAAATCCGCAACCCCCTCCGCGATCCGGCAGAATTTTAACGCCGACCCAATATTGAGCAGTCGCGCGACTTTATATCGCGCCAAACACGATTCTAATGCCGGATCATCCGCGTAATGACGCGAAGCGAACACTGTCATGCCTTCCGCTGGTACTGCGCGCACCCGAATAACATGGCGCCGGGCGCCCTGCTGGCAGAACGCACCGTGACCCACGATACCGCCATAAATCATCCCTTGCGCCGGGGCCGCGACAGCGCCCAAAATCGCACGCCCGTCAACAACCAAACCTATATTCACCACGAACTCATCGCGTCCGGCGGCAAATTCGCGTGTGCCGTCCAACGGATCAACCAACCAGAACTGCCGCCCTGGCGTCGTCAACCGCCCAGCGGCCACCTCCTCCTCGGCAATCACCGGAATATCGGGCGTCGCATCGCGCAGCCCCGCCACAATCAGTCGCTCAGCGCGCATATCGGCGATCGTAACCGGCGATTGATCCTCCTTATGATCCACGGCAAAGCCGTCTCGCCGCACGGCGAGAATCTCCGCCGACGCCGCGCCCACAAGGCGCACCGCCTGTTCCAACAAAACCGGCAAATCGAATGAAGACTGCATCGCGGCCTGATACAGGCTGGCTCGGCAAACGCCAAGCCGCATCTCGTCAGCCCGTGCGGCGAGGCATTTTTGCAGCTTGGCGCGATCGCGGATAGAACCGCTATATATATCACCCTATCAAACCACCATCGAGGAACCGCTCAATGATCGATATCACCTTTGCCAAGCCCGTATTGCCGCAAGCGGGCGCCGTGGCGCTCATGCTCGCGGCCCATGATCCGCTTGATGGCCTCGCCGCTGCCCTCGATCTCGCGTTGGATGGCGGACTGACCCGCGCCCTAACCGTTGCCGCGTTTACCGGCAAACATGAGCAGACCGCCACCCTGCTCGCACCGGGCGCTGGGCTCGATCGGATCGTCGTGGTCGGATTGGGTGATCGCTACGCTCTCACGCCGCACCGCGCCGAACAAGCGGGCGCCGCTGCTGCTGCCGCCCTGAGCAAAGATGCGCATGCCACAATCATCGCCGAAGCGCTCAGCCCCGCACTCTTGGCCCATGCTGGCCTCGGTGCGCGCCTCCGCAGCTACCGGTTCGATCACTATCACACCCAAAAAAAGCCAGATCAGCAGGCCAAGCTTCGGCATGTCACGCTCCTGACCGCCGATTTGGCGCGCGCACGCTCGGCCTTTACCCCGCTCGCAGCCCTCGCCGCTGGGGTTGAACGCACGCGCGATTTGGTCAGCGAACCTGCCAATATTCTTACACCAGCCGAATTCGCCGACCGGGCCGAAACGCTCGAAGCGCTCGGCGTGAAAATCGAGATTTTCGATCGCCACGATATGGAAAAGCTTGGCTTCGGCGCCCTGCTCGGCGTCGCGCAAGGAAGCGCGAATGAGCCGCGCATGGTGGTGATGCAATGGCTCGGCGCACCCCGCCCCGATACCCGCGCAAAGTCCGGGAAGAAGGCGGGCAAAGCGAAGCCGCATGACCCGCTGGTATTCATCGGCAAAGGCGTGACGTTCGATACTGGCGGCATTTCGATCAAGCCTGCTGCCGGCATGGAAGATATGAAATGGGATATGGCTGGCGCAGGCACGGTCGTTGGCCTGATGGCCGCCCTTGCCGGTCGTCAAGCGCGAGTCGATGCAGTCGGGTTGATCGGGCTGGTCGAAAACATGCCCTCAGGCACCGCCCAGCGCCCCGGCGATGTGGTCACCTCCTATTCCGGCCAGACCATCGAAGTGCTGAATACCGATGCCGAAGGGCGTTTGGTGCTCGCCGATGTGCTCGCTTACGCGCAAAAGCGCTTCGCCCCGCGCTTCATGATCGATCTCGCGACCCTGACCGGTGCCATCATAATCGCGCTCGGCCATGAACATGCTGGCCTGTTCTGCAACGATGAAAGCTTGGCTGAACAGCTGGTCGCTGCCGGCACTGCAACTGGCGAAGAGGTCTGGCCGATGCCGCTCAGCGCGGCTTATGATAAACTCCTCGATAGCGACATTGCGGATGTGAAAAATATCAGCGGCACGCGCGGCGCCGGTGCGGTAACGGCGGCGCAGTTTTTGCAACGCTTCGTCGATACATCGGCCGGGGCCATGCCCTGGGCGCATCTGGACATTGCAGGCATGGCCTGGGCCAGCAAAGCAAATGGCGTCACCCCGAAAGGCGCCACGGCCTTTGGCGTGCGCCTGCTGGATCGTCTGGTCTCCGAGCATTACGAGCACTAATTCGCGGTCATCAGATATCTCGGTTATTCGATTCTGGGTCATAAGGCATCCCACCATGGGAACAACGCATTGATTTCTCTGCCGGTTCCCACGGTGGCGATGCCGACTTTACCCGGCTGGGTGCGCGTCAACCGCACCTTTGCCCAGCGTTTGCGTGTGGCACCGGTTGCAAAACCCGCCCCCGTGCCGGCGCTCGCGCTCACCGATCCTGATCTGGTTGATGCGGCCTGGGTCAATCTGCATCGCGGCGGGCTCGACGGGCCCGCCTTCGACCTCGCGCTTACCGGCCCGATGGCTGTCACCCTGACCGCGCACGGCCTGATCTGGCATGAAGACCATCTGCTCACCGGCCCGGAATTGTTGCCCGGCTATGTCGTGCAGCAATTACACAACGCGCCGGCGCATTTTCTCACCGCGCCACGCGCCCTGCCCCACCGCCATGATCCCCGGCCAGCTTACCTATTTCTCGGCTGGGGCCTGCATGTCTTCGGCCATTTTCTAATCGAAATGCTGCCACGGCTACTCTTGGCGCTAGCCCATCGTACATCGCTGCACGGCGCCCTGCCTGTGCTCGATCGTGCAATGCCCGATTGGTTGTTAACCATCCTGCGCGAGCAATTCGGCGCCACTGACGATCATGCAATCTGGTTCGACTCACGCCATGAACAACTCAGCCTTGACCACGCAATCCTGATCCCAAACCTGCTCCGCCCCGGCGGCTATCATCCAGCTTCGGCCAATCTGTTCACGGCCTTCGCCAACCGCCTCGCCCCTCAGCGTGACAATGAGCGCGCCGGTGCAAAATTATTCATCGCCCGAGGCACCTATCGCAATCCCGCCTCGGTCCAGCGCGTTTTGGTCAACGAGCCGGATATTGCCGCCATCGCCGAAGCCGAATTCGGTTGCACCGTGCTGCGCCCAGAAACTCTGCCTTTTGCCGAGCAGGTCAGCCGGGTGGCCGCCGCCTCAGTGATCCTGGGCCAAGCAGGATCAGCCATGCATCTCGCTTTATTCGCGCCCGCGCAAACGCGGATCGGGGTGCTGCGTTTCATGGCGCCTGATCAATCCTTCATCGCCGCCCTACACGGCCAAAAAATCGCCTATCTCACCGAAGGAATCACCGAAGCGGCCCCCGATCAATTCATCACTGATCCGGACCGATTTCGCCGATTCACCCGCGCATTATTATCCGACTGAGCGTCAACCCCAGCGGGGCATCCGAAATGGCAGCATCGCCTGCACAATCGGCTGGCGCAGCCGGTCCAAATCCAGGCTCTCATGCACACAATCGCCGCGTTGCCCGGCAATTACCGTGTCGATCTGGGCACGCGCATAGAACGGCGCATCCTCGAACCGCCGCCGCACGACCGGCGTGATTCCTGGATCGGCGCGAGCCTGCCGATCCAGCCGCCAAGCCGTGCGATCAAGCATCGCCATCGGCGGCGGTGTAAACGGCTTGGCTCCGCCGGATGCAGCAAACTGCAGCGCCAATTCCAATGCACTGCCATCGCGCCGGCGCGCATCATAACAAACCACTGCCCCCTCACGACTCGCCATGCGCGACCAATTCCACGCACGAAACGCCGTCGCAACCGGCTCGCATCCGGCATTATGATCAAGATAGGCATGGCCGCTCCAGCGCAGCATTGGGCGCTCGAACAGCACCTCGATCCGGGCGCAAGGTGCAATCGGCTGCCAATAATGGTTTTGCGCGGCATCAAGATAATAACGCGTCGATTCCACCGCCTGCGGCGTCACGCGCATGCGGCCCTGCAGCCGGTGTGGCACCGGCACGCTCACCTCGCAAATCTCCGCCTCCAGCGCTGACCCAGTCCAATGCAGCGTGCTCGGACCGATGCGAAGCGCATGCGCATCGCGCACGACGCCTCTGCGCTCGGTCATCGTCCAACGCCCAGCGCGCGGGCGATACAGCGCCAGATTGATTGCGCAAAACCGCTCAGCCACCCCGCGCCCCCGCTTGATCGCTCGGGCATAATAAGGCGAAAACACTGAGCCGACGAAGCCAATCAGCGTGAGCGCCTCGGTGCGATCATCGCTGATCGCATCAATATACCACCACGCATAACCGCCATCGGGCACTGGCTGATCGAAACGGATCAAGGCGCATCATCCAGCACCGCACGGGCCGCAAACCGACCCGACAGCGCGGCCATGGGTAATCCCGGCCCCGGATGAGCCGAGCCGCCGGCCAAATATAATCCGGGCAGCGCGGTGCGCGCTGGCGGGCGGGCAAACGGATCGCGCCAACCATCGAGCGACCTTCCATATAACGCGCCCCCGGCACCGGGAAACGCTGCCGCAAATCCGGCCGGATCGGTCCGGCCCATTTGCTCAACCTCCAGCGTCAATCCCGCCCGGCCCAGCCGCTCGGTCACACGCCGCCAGCACGCTTGCAAATTGGCCTCAGATAGCGGCGCGGTATCGCCCAAGGCGGGAGCGTTGACCAACAACAACATCCGTTCCGCCGCGTTCAATCTCTCCTCGCCCTCACCGCCGTGCCGATCCTGCGCGCAAAGATAAATGGTCGGATCATCCGCCAGCCCGCCGCGCGCAATTTGCGCAAATTCGGCCTGATAATCGGCGCTGAAAAACACATTATGATGGCTCAATACAAAACCGCGCGTCCGCGCCACCACCTGCCACGTCACCGCCGAAAGCGAGCGTTTAGCCCCGCGCGCCGCAGGCGCCACCACCTTTTGCACCGCAGGTCCAAACTGCCCCGCCGCCAGCGCGCCGAGTTCGACATTGGCAATCACGCGATCGGCGCGAATTGTTTCGCCACCGCGCAGGCGCACCCCGTCCACCATTCCGTGATCGATCAGAATTTCATCAACAGCACAATCATAACGCATATGCGCCCCGCGCTGCACCGCCAAATTGGCCAGCGCCGACGCAAGCCGGGTCAACCCCCCATCGATCCGCCAAACACCGCTTTGCTCGACATGGGCAATCAGCATCAGCGTAGCCGGCGCCAAAAATGGCGAAGCACCGCTATAGGTCGCGTAGCGAGCAAAGAGCTGGCGTAAGCGCGGGTCCGGAAAATTCTTGCCCAGTGCCGTCCACAGGCTGGTAAACGGCGACACGCTGCGTAGAGCAGCAAGGCCGCCAATGCCGGTGCGCGCGATCAGCGCGGGGAGACTAGGCACCGGCATGCGCATGAAACTCGCATCGAGCGCGTCATAAATCCGGGCGCTCAACGCGCAAAATCGCCGATAACCCGCCGCTGAGGCCGCACCAAAATAATCCCCGATGGCGACTGCACTGGCATCTGGATCGGCCATTAAATCAAAAGGTTGCGCGCCGCTCCACACATGACGGGCCAGCACCTCGAGGGGGCGGAGCGAAAGTTCGGTGGATAAATCCGCACCGGCATCGGCGAAAATTTGCTCGAAAATCGGCCGCATAGTCAGCACCGTCGGCCCGGCATCGATCACCGCGTCACCCAACCGCACTTGGCGCAATTTGCCGCCCGGCTCGGAAGCCCGCTCGCATAAAATGACCTCACGCCCGGCCGCAGCTAGGTCCAACGCCGCCACCAGCCCACCCATCCCCGCACCGATGATCACAATCGGCAAGCTTGAACCGCGCGGCGCCGGGCTTTGTGCACCCGCAACGAACTCCTGAACGGGCCGGGCACGACGGACGCGCACTAGCGCACTCCTTAACCTGAGTGAAATGAGGCCGTTATCGCATAATCTTCTCAATCGAATCGAACATTGGTGCGCTTTGATCCGGTTGCGCTGCGCAGTATGCGAAATCACTTGACCATCTGTCAATCTCGTATCACAGTATTAAATGACAAGTTAAGTTGACAGTTATCGGGAGGCTCGCATGGACGCACTCGCCATCATCGAAGCCGAATTGACTGGCGCGATGCTCCGCGCCGAGGCCAATGGCGCACCACCCAAGCTCGCGGGCGCCATGCGCCACGCACTGTTCCCCCGAGGCGCCCGCGTGCGCCCGCGACTCGCCATTGCCGTTGCAGCGGCCTGCGGCGCCACCGAGTTTGCACCAGCGATTGCGGCGGGTGCCGCACTCGAACTGCTCCATTGTGCCTCACTGGTGCATGATGATCTACCCTGTTTTGATGATGCCAGCCTGCGGCGTGGCAAGCCCTCGGTGCATGCCGCCTTTGGTGAACCGATCGCGGTGCTCGCTGGCGATGCGCTGATCGTCCTCGCCTTCCAAACCTTGGCCCATGGCTGCATGACCCACCAGTCGCGTCTCGCCGCCTTGACATTGATCACCGCGCAAGCCGTGGGCATGCCGAGCGGCATTGTTGCCGGGCAAGCCTGGGAGAGCGAGCCGGATATCGATATCGCTCGCTACCAACGCGCCAAAACCGGCGCTTTATTCGCCGGAGCCGCCATGGCAGGTGCGGCGGCGGCGGGTCAACCGGCCGATCCATGGCGCGGCCTTGGTGAAGCTTTGGGGGACGCATATCAAGTCGCGGATGATTTGTGCGATGCCGCCGGGTCACTTGCTGAATCAGGCAAATTACCGGGGCGCGATGCCGCCAAAGCACGCCCCAGCATGGTCCGCGAGCGCGGCATCGAAGGCGCGCTCGATTATCTCGACCAGCTTGCCGATGCCGCCGCTGCCTCAATCCCTGCTTGCCCTGGCCGTGCTGGTTTGCAAGCGCTGATGATCCAGGAAGCGAAACGTCTGGTGCCCAAATCACTCGCCCGGGTGGCTGCCTGAACGCGGGGCATGAGCGCCGCCCTGCCCGCCTTGCCGCTAAGTTGGGTCGCCGCCGCCCGCGAGCGTTGGCGCAGCCTGCGGGATCGGCTGCTTGCCAATCCGCAGTTCCAACATCAAGCGGCACGGTTTCCCCTCACCCGCCCGATTGCGCGGCGTGAGGCCAATGCCTTGTTCGATCTCTGCGCGGGCTTTGTCTATGCGCAAATCCTCGCCGCCTGTGTCGAGCTTGATCTGTTTGAAACGCTGGCCAACGGCCCGCAGAACATTGCCGCGCTAGCGTGCGCCCATCAGCTTGATCTGGATGCCATGCTCTGTTTGCTGCGCGGCGCCGATTCGCTCCGCCTGCTGCAGCTTGAGGGCGAAACAATCCGGCTCGGCCCGCTCGGCGCCGCCCTGCGCGGCAATCCCGGCGCCGTGGCGATGATCAAACATCACAAAATCTTGTATCGGGACCTCGCCGACCCCATCGCCCTGCTCAGGGGCGAAAAATCGGGCGACCTGGCGCAATTCTGGCCTTATGACGATGCGCAGGCGGGACAAGCGCACATCTATTCGCAACTCATGGCCGACTCCCAGCCCATGGTCACCGCCGAAATCCTCACCGCCTATCCTTTTCGCGATCACCGGATCGTGCTCGATATCGGCGGTGGCGATGGCAGCTTTCTCACCGCCCTCGCCCACCACGAGCGACATTTGGCATTGCGCTTATTCGATCTGCCGCCCGTTGCGGCTTTGGCCGAACAACGCTTTGCCGCCAACGGCTTAGCCGATCGCGCTCAGGCGTTTGGTGGCGACATGCACCAAGGCGCCTTCCCGGTCGGCGCTGATTTGATCACACTGGTGCGCGTTTTGCACGATCACAACGATTCCGAAGCCCAAACCTTGCTGACCAACGCGCGCGCCGCCCTTGCAAGCGGCGGCACCATCCTGATCGCGGAGCCAATGGCTGGCGCCCCGGGGGCTGCCGCGATGGGCGATGCCTATTTCGGCTTTTATCTGCGCGCGATGGGGCGCGGCCGCCCGCGGCGCGCTGGCGAAATTGCCACGATGCTGACGAAAGCCGGATTCGCACCCCCGAAGCAAATCGCGACCAGCCAGCCTCTGCTCACCTCAATCCTGGTGGCAAGGGCGGATTCTCGGCCGTGATGAAAAGAAATTCGGGAAATCAGCCTTCATGTGTAAGTTTTGATTGACAAGTTTACATGTCGGTTTAAGTTGACAGTCAAGCCATCGCCGATGGCGTCGTCTGTCCAAGAAAAACCGTCCGGAGAAACAATTGCCCCAGCCATTCGCCACCAATAGCCTCGCCGTCGTCATCGACGCGCCCAAGCAGGTCGCCTTGCGCCGCCTGACCTTGGACCCGATGGGCGATGAGGATGTGCTGGTTGATATTGACTGGAGCAGCATCAGCGCTGGCACCGAAAAACTACTCTGGTCCGGCACCATGCCGCCCTTCCCCGGCATGGGTTACCCGCTGGTGCCAGGCTATGAGGCGGTCGGCCACATCACCAATGCAACCGGCGCTGCCCGATCGCGCATTGGCCAAACCGTGTTCGTCCCTGGCGCTCGCTGTTTTGGCGATGTGCGCGGGCTGTTCGGCGGCAATGCGGCCCGCGTGGTGCTGCCCGCCGCCCGCGCCATCACGATTGATACCGAGCTTGGTGATCGTGGCGTGCTGCTGGCCCTCGCCGCCACCGCCCAACATGCGCTCAGCTTCGCCGCCCGAACGCCGGACTTGATTATTGGTCATGGCGTGCTCGGGCGCCTGATCGCCCGCCTCGCCGTCGCCGCCGGTCACGCGCCAATGGTGTGGGAGACCAATCCGGCCCGCCAGCAAGCTGACCCCGGCTACAACGTGTCGCACCCCGAGGCCGATTCGCGTCGCGATTATCGCTGCGTGATCGATGCCAGCGGCGATCCCAAAATCATCGATACGTTGGTCGCCTGCCTCACACGAGGCGGGCGCATCATCCTGGCCGGGTTTTATCCCGGTCGGCTCGATTTCGCATTCGCGCCGGCTTTCATGCGTGAAATCAGCATCGCCATCGCTGCCGAATGGCAAGCCGCCGATCTCGATCATGTGCTGGCCTGCCTGCGGCATCAAAAACTCTCGCTCGACGGGCTGATCACCCATCACGCGCCGGCCCATGCTGCGGCCGAGGCCTACCACACCGCTTTCGGCGCCGCCGATTGTTTGAAGCTACTCATCGACTGGAGACATAGCGCATGAACGCCACCCCCGGCCGCGTTGCCCCGGACACCGATATCGCCGCCAGCCTCACCGCTGGAGCCACCAAGAAAACCCAGATCATCGCGATCTATGGCAAGGGCGGCATCGGCAAAAGCTTCACCCTCGCCAATTTGTCTTATATGATGTCGCAGCTCGGCAAACGCGTGCTGCTGATCGGCTGCGACCCCAAGAGTGACACCACCTCGCTCCTGTTCGGTGGCCGTTCCTGCCCCACCATCATCGAAACCTCCTCGCGCAAAAAAGCGGCGGGCGAAGCGGTGCAAATCGGCGATGTTTGCTTCAAGCGCGATGGGGTATTTGCCATGGAGCTCGGCGGCCCCGAGGTGGGCCGCGGCTGCGGCGGACGCGGCATCATCCACGGCTTTGAGCTGCTCGATAAACTCGGCTTTCACCAATGGGATTTCGATTACGTCCTGCTCGATTTCCTCGGTGACGTGGTGTGCGGCGGCTTTGGTCTGCCGATCGCGCGCGATCTGTGTCAGAAAGTCATCGTGGTCGGCTCGAACGATTTGCAATCGCTCTATGTCGCCAACAATGTGTGCTCGGCGGTTGATTATTTCCGCAATCTCGGCGGCAATGTCGGCGTCGCTGGTCTGGTGATCAACAAGGATGATGGCACCGGCGAAGCGCAAGCCTTCGCCGAAGCGGTCGGTATTCCAGTGCTCGCGGCCATTCCCGCCGATGAAGATATTCGCCGTAAATCGGCCAATTACGAAATCGTCGGCCAGCTCGGCGGGCGCTGGGCGCCGTTATTCGAAGCGCTCGGCGTGCAGGTCGCCGATGCTCCGCCGATCCGCCCAAAACCGCTGAGCCATGAAGGGCTGCTCGGCTTGTTCAAAGGCGATGCGGTTGGCCGTGGTGTCACCCTCAATCCCGCGACGCTCGAGGATATGTGCGGGTCCGACGTGCTGAACAAGCCCTCGCTCGAAGTGGTTTACGAGGGGGCCTGAGCCATGACCCCGCCCGATGGTCTCGCCCCAACTCCCGCGCCGCAAGCCGCTGTCGGCTGTCACGGTGGTAAGGAAACCATGCAGCAGGCCGCACGCGAAGCTGGCAAAAGTGCGACTTTGGCCAAGCTCGCGGCGGATTACCCGCAAGGGCCGCATGACCAGCCTCAATCAATGTGCCCCGCCTTCGGCTCATTGCGCGTGGGTTTGCGCATGCGCAGGGTCGCGACCATTCTCTCCGGCTCGGCCTGCTGCGTCTATGGCCTAACCTTCACCTCGCATTTCTATGGTGCGCGCCGCAGTGTCGGCTATGTGCCGTTCGACTCCGAGACCTTGGTCACTGGCCAACTTTTCGAAGATATCCGCAAAGCCGTGCGCGAAACCGCCCGCCCTGCCGATTATGACGCGGTGGTTATCATTAATCTTTGCGTGCCAACCGCGTCCGGCGTGCCGCTCGATTTGCTGCCCAAGGAAATCGATGGGGTGCGAATTATCGGTATCGACGTGCCAGGCTTTGGCGTTCCCACCCATGCCGAAGCGAAAGACGTGCTGGCCGGTGCCATGCTGCGCTACGCTCGGCTCGAAGCCGAAGCCGGCGCCGTCGCGCGACCACGCGGCCCACGCGCCGAGGGTCCGAAAGTCACCCTGATCGGTGAATTATTCCCAGCCGATCCACCCGGCATCGCCGCTCTGCTCGCGCCGATGGGGCTTTCGCTCAGCCCCGCAATCCCCGCCCGTGAGTGGCGCGATCTGTATGGCGCGCTCGATTGCGCCATCGCCGCCGCCGTGCACCCGTTCTACACCGCGAGTGTGCGCGAATTTCGCGAAGCGGGCCGCGCCGTGGTGGGTTCCGCCCCGGTTGGCGAGGCCGCCACCGCCGATTGGCTCGATGCGATTGGTCGTGCCGTCAATATCGATGCGAAAACCATCGATCTTGCCAAGGCCAAAGCCCTTGCCCCCATCCGCGCCGTCATGGCCGCCAACCCCGTGGATGCGCGGATGATCGTCTCCGGCTATGAGGGCTCGGAACTCTTGATCGCCCGCCTATTGATCGAAGCGGGCGCGACCATTCCCTATGTCGGCACCGCCTTGCCACGCACCGAATGGAGCGATCCTGACCGCGAATGGCTCGAAGCCCAAGGCACCCATGTGCAATATCGCGCCTCCCTAGAGCAAGACATCGCCGCGATGCGCGATGTTAATCCCGATCTCGCGCTCGGCACCACGCCGCTGGTGCAAGCGGCAAAGGAGCAAGGCACGCCTGCGGTCTATTTCACGAACATCGTCTCCGCCCGCCCGGTGTTCGGCGCCGCCGGTGCTGCCGCCCTGCCCGCGATTGTGAATACCCAGAGCAAAGGGCGCGATCGCTTTGCGCGGATGATCAGCTTTTTCGATCCCCCACCCGCCACCGCGAAAACCGCCACCGCGCAAACCACCACCAAGGAACCCGCATCATGTTAGTGCAGGATCATGATCGCGCCGGTGGCTATTGGGGAGCTGTCTATGCATTCAGCGCGGTCAAAGGGCTGCGCGTCGTCATCGATGGTCCGGTCGGTTGCGAGAATCTGCCAGTCACCGCCGTGCTGCATTACACTGACGCCCTGCCCCCGCATGAACTGCCCATCGTGGTCACCGGACTTGATGAAGACTCGCTCTCAATGACCGGCACTGAAGGCCCGATGAAGCGCGCCGCTGCCGCTGGTGATCAAAAACTCCCCGCCGTGGTGGTCACTGGCAGTATCGCCGAGATGATCGGGGGCGGCGTCACCCCTGAAGGCTCTAATCTCAAACGCTTCCTGCCGCGCACCATCGATGAGGATCAATGGCAAAGTGCCGATCGCGCCTTGGTTTGGCTATGGAACGAATTTGGCAATGCCAAGACCAAACGCCCCGAGCGCAAGAGCGAAAAACCGCTGATCAATCTGATTGGCCCGATGTATGGCACCTTCAACATGCCATCGGATCTCGCGGAAATCCGCCGCCTAGTCGAGGGCATCGGCGCTGAGATCAATATGGTGTTCCCGCTCGGCGCGCCGCTCAAAGACATCCCCAAACTGGCCGATGCCAGTGTCAATATCTGCCTCTATCACGAGTTTGGCCGCAAGCTCTGCGAGGAATTGGGCAAGCCCTATCTGATGGCGCCCATGGGTTTCTTTGCCACCACCAATTTCCTGCGCAAGCTCGGCGAATTGACCGGCCTTGACCCCGAGCCCTTCATTGCGCGCGAGAAGACCGAAACCATCAAGCCGATTTGGGATCTCTGGCGCAGCGTCACCCAGGATTTCTTTGCCACCGCCTCATTCGCCGTGGTTGCCACCCAAACCTATGCGCGCGGCATTCACCGCCTGCTGCATGAAGAGCTTGGCATCCCCTGCAACTTTACCGTCGAGCGCAAACCCGGCATCAAGCCCGATAATGACGCCGTGCGGCGCATGGTGGCCGAAAACCCGCCTTTGGTGTTGTTTGGCTCTTACAATGAACGCATGTATGCCGCCGAACGCGGTGGCCGCTCGATGTATATTCCCGCCTCATTTCCTGGTGCCATTATCCGCCGCGCCACCGGCACGCCGTTCATGGGATATGCAGGCGCCACCTATATCGTCCAGGAATATTGCAACGCGTTGTTTGATGCGCTGTTCTTTATTTTGCCGCTCGGCACCGAGCTCGACAAAATCGATCCGACACCCGCGAAATCCGATGCGGTTCTGCTCTGGGATGATATCGCGTTGCGCGCCCTTGATCGCGCCGTCGAGAGCGAGCCGTTCCTGATCCGCATTTCCGCCGCCAAACGCCTGCGTGATCGCGCCGAACAGGCCGCACGCGCTGCCGGCAGTGACCGGGTAACCCTCAACCATCTCGCCGCCGCCGCCCCCGATCGGGTGCTGGCATGATGGCGCAGAACAGCATGCACCGGCCTTCGCCGGGCAACCCCATGGACGTCATCCTCACCGATGGCCCCATCTCCCCGCGCGGAGTGCGCTCGGAAACGGCATGGTGCCGCAAGGCATCATGTTCCTTGGTAACGGAGTAGTTATGTCAACCTCAACTCAGGAACGGGAAGGCTCGCTGAGCGGGCTCACCGAACGTGAAGCGAAAGAGTTCCATAGCATTTTTATGGTCAGCTTTCTCGCTTTTTGCGTGATCGCCGCGATCGCGCATTTCCTGGTCTGGCAATGGCGCCCCTGGATTCCG
>VFSW01001727.1_pt1 | contig 33256 bp, 30 predicted proteins | sample 5358111 | NCBI WGS metagenome assembly VFSW01 (sample SAMN11554181, study PRJNA540505) | mine drainage metagenome | isolation source: sediment from site ElyBrook_90M | place: USA: Ely Copper Mine, Vershire, VT | collected 2017
AGAGCTTTCAGCGGCTCTACGACGAGTACATACCCGACTGGCGCAAGGATCCGGCCATGCTCAGAAAGGCGCTGAGCATCCCGAACGAAAAGATTTCCGCCGCCCATGAGGAAGCGAAGACAAAGCTGTTTGCATTCGTGAAGGAGAAAACGGGCCGCACGCTGTCCGGCGAAGCGTTGACGATTGGATTCGCCCGCAGAGCGACCGCGTACAAGCGGGCCGGCCTGGTGTTCACCGATCCCGCGCGCCTCGTTCAAGTCGCAAAGACTGCTGGACCGATGCAGTTTGTTTTCGCCGGAAAAGCGCACCCGCAGGACGAGGGAGGCAAACGGGAGATCGAACATATCGTCACGATTGCGCACGAGATCGGGCAGGACATTCCCGTTGTCTATCTCGAAAACTACGATCTTGAGATCGCGAAGCTGCTGGTGTCGGGAGTGGACCTGTGGCTCAATACGCCGCAGCGTCCCATGGAAGCCTCCGGGACCTCGGGGATGAAGGCTGCGCACAATGGCGTGCCCAGCTTCAGTACCTTGGACGGGTGGTGGATCGAAGGCCACATCGAAGGGGTGACCGGCTGGTCGATTGGCGCATCTGCGACGTCAGCTCCGGAGAGAGATGCCGAAGATCTACTGGCCAAACTCGAAGAGGTCATCTTGCCGGCGTTCAATCAGAACCGCGAGCAGTGGATGAATGTCATGCGCCACGCGATCGCCCTCAACGCCTCATATTTCAATACGCATCGCATGGTGCAGCAATATGTCACCAATGCTTATCTCGGATAGAGACATTTGGCCTACCGTCCCAAGAACACAAAAGGAGCGAAACGCAGTGAACCATCGCATCAGAAACTCGGCTACGATCCTGCTGGCTGCCGCTCTTGCATCGCCGATCTTTGCACAGAGCGGGGCTGATACCTACAAAACCAGGTGCGCGATGTGCCACGGTCCCGACGGAACGGCGACGACGCCGATGGCGAAGATGATGAAGATCCCGTCCTTCAAGTCCCTTGAGGTGGTCAAGGCCTTGGATGCTTCACTCGTTGATGTCACCAAGGACGGCAAAGGTAAGATGCCGGCCTACAGCGGCAAACTAACCGACGGTCAGATCAAGGACGCGATCGCCTACATCCGAACCCTTCAGAAGAAATGATGGCAAGCAAAGGGGATCCGCAATTGTATTCCGTAGAACTGAAGAGCCGATTGCGGTTTCCTCTCAATGCCATGGAGTTGGATCCTTGGCTGAAACGAACGAAAACGAACACAAGATGAAGGGACCTTCGCGCCGAAGCTGGAACAGCCGCCAATGCTGCTACGGGTTGCGATTGCTGGCGGTGCCGCGCTCAATTCATCTTCAGCGCGGGATGCCCCACTTACTTCGCAAAATTGCCCACGCCATCCAATGGGCAAGCATGGCACTGGCTCTTTGCGTTACAGCTCCTGCACAGTCAGTGCAGAAACACAGTTCTCCAAACGGGGTGGATCGAGAACTCGAGGCCGTGATTCTTGAAGGCTCGGCTCCCGAGCTGGTGAGTCGCTATTTCGACCTACCCTCAATCCCGATATTCCTCATTCGGCGCGTTGCCAACCTTGGCGATCCCCGAGTCATTCCAGCGCTTCAGGACGCGTTCGACCGCCAAACGCGCCCTCTCACCCGTGCGTTCATTGCGGCGACACTGGTCCGGTTGGGCGAAACCGACAGCCGGTATTTCGACTATGTTGCCGGAGAGGCAACCGAGGCATTAAACAGCGACATTCCTAATTGGAAAGATTCAACAATAGCGGCATCGAATGATGGCGATTTGCAGGGGAGTGAAATGATTCAAGCCTGGGCCCGGAACCATCACATGTCCCTTGTGGATGCAATCTATCGGACGATGATTGAGATTCCCGGGGCTGTCGAAGCACTTTCGCTGACAAGCGATCATCGCTCCGTGCCGATTCTGCTTCAGGCCCTGCACTCGAAGAATCCCCTGATTGTACGGGAAGCCGCATTGGGCTTGGCGCGCATGCATGAGGCCGCTGCCATCCAGCCGATTATCGCTGCATGTAAGCGCGCGGATCGGGAGGACCGGCCGTGGCTGGCCAAGTCCCTCTTGTATTTTCGCTCGAAGCGGGCAACGGAAGCTGCCGGCTCGATGATTGACGATCCAGGGCGGCTCGAGCAGTGGCACGGGGAGCTGAAACGTGAAGAAGCGATACACGCAGAGGTGATGGATCTGTCGGAAGCGATACAGGGGCTGGACCGGGCATCTGTTCAGTTGGACCAAATTGGCCTAGCGATCAAAGAGGGAGATTCTCCCGGAGCTGAGGCAGCGCTGATTGGGTATATGCGGGAATTCGGCTACACCCAGCGATACTTGGTGCGATTGCCTGCCGGCAAGGTGGAGGATGGTCTCGCCTGGGGCGTGATTGGTCGATTGGAGAGACAGCGATCCGAATTAAAGCGGTTGCGAGAGCCCTTACACGCCGCTGGAGTCCGGACCTCAGAGAAGGCGGAAAGCCTTGTTACGGCGACCTACCAGATGATGCTGGACAAGGGAGTTGAGCAAACGCCGTAGACGCACCAACCAGTTCGAATTGCGTCGAAAGCTTGCCGGCTCGTTGAGCAACTCCCGAAAATCTAAGGGATGAACGTCGGAACGTCGCTGCGACCGAGAAAAAATTCCCTTCTTCATCGGGAGACGAGACGCAGTGCATGTGATCGGCGCTGGCAGCGATTGGGCCATTGAGAGCGAGCCAGTCATGGAGGGAGAAACGATGCGATGGAAATCGAAGGGAAGCGCGATTACCCGGCTGCACATGTACTTTGCCGCCGCGCTTGTAGCCGCGTTGGTTCTCGAGGCCGCCACCGTCCCGGCGCAGCAATCTGGACCGGTGCGGATCAATTTGGAGGAAGCAATCCGCCTCGCCTTGCAGCATAATCATGCCCTCCAGGCGGCGCGTACAACGATCCAGCAGAGCGAAGCCGAAGAGATCACAGCCAACCTTCGGCCGAATCCTATTCTGTCCGGAGATTACAACTTTGTGCCGGTGCTTAGCCCGTCCTATTTCGGCGTGCCGTACTCTCAAGTTCCGCTTCCTGAGGAGGAAGACGCTTCGCTCGCATACACCGTTGAACTGTGGCATAAGAGGCAGGCTCGCCTGTTCGCTGCAAGGGATCAGACCGCTATAACGCGCTCTGCGGTTGCGGACAATGAGCGTAACCTGACATTTCAGGTCGCAGTTCAGTTCATCAATGTTCTTCTCGCCGAATCCGCGCTCGATTTCGCTCAGCAGGATCTGAAGAGCTTTCAGCGTACCGTCGATATTACCGCTGCGCGCTACAATGCCGGCGATATCAGCCAGGGCGATTTCGTGAAGATCCAGCTTCAGTTGCTTCAGTTTCAGACCGATGTTTCAGCGGCACAGCTGGCTAGGATTCAGTCCCTGGCCGCACTGCGGCAGCTACTGGGATTTGAGTCCGTGCCTGACCAGTTCGACGTCGATGGGCAACTCGATTATCAGCCCGTCCATACTGGCCTCGACGACCTCAAGGCGCTTGCCCTCCAGTCGCGACCCGATCTACGAGCAGCGCGACAGAGCGTTACAAGCGCACGGAGTGAGTATTCCCTGGCCAGGGCAATCGGGAAGCCGGACCTGATTCCCCAGTTGGGGTATAGCCATGCCGGCGACGAACATACACTCGACTTTGGAGTCAGCATTGCTCTGCCGGTATTCAATCGTAACCAAGGAGAGGTTGAGCGAACGCATTACGCCATTGCCCAGTCCCAGGAGCTTGTCACCGAGACCTCTGAGCAGGTCTTGACGGATGTGGTGGACGCCTATGCTGCATTGCAGACGAGTGGTCAGATCGTGAAGTTCTATCGCGGTGGCTACCTGGATCAGACCAAACTGTCTCTCGATATCAATGCTTATGCTTACGAACATGGCGCAGCCAGCCTGCTCGACTTCCTGGATGCCGAACGGACTTACCGCGCCAACCAGCTTGCGTACCGCCAAACAGTCGCCACCTATATGACGGCGCTTGAACAGTTGCGTCAGGCGGTGGCAACGAGAAACCTGCCATGAAAGGAGATCCTCGCGTGCATTCGACAAACGCAAGCGTGCGAACCTCGCAGTGCGAAAGAATTTGCAGGAACGGTCAAGACTCAGGAACTTTCTGGATTCCAGCGTGTCGCCGCATCCCTGGAACGAATCGACTGCGGAACGATGGCTCCGGTAGTTCCCTGGGGGCGTGAATGCGCGATTGGTTTGCTTTCGAGGGATCTCCATCGCCTCTCGGCGTAACATGGATCGAGGACGAGGCGGCCTACAACTTCGCGCTGTATTCAAAAGACGCGACCGCTGTTACTCTATTGCTCTATTCCGCGCTCGATCTTTCGATCCCTAGCTACGAACACAAACTCGATCCACTTGCTAACAAATCCGGCCACGTCTGGCACTGCCGGCTACGCAAGAGCGCCATCCCGGACGCCCGCTACTACGCCTATCAAGTTGCCGGTCCCAATATCCCGGAAAAAGGGCACCGATTCGATTCGCGCAAGGTTCTGCTCGACCCGTATGCTCGTTGCGTCTGCTTCCCACCCCGTTTCAGCCGTGAGGCTGCATCCCAGCCAGGATCGAATGCTGGCAAAGCTCCCCTGGGCCTCCTCGCTAGCGAGGCTCGCTGTGGCTGGGCGGGAGAGGGAGCGCCTCATCACACTTCAGATCTCGTGATCTACGAGATGCACGTCCGCGGTTTTACTCGAAGAGCAAACTCCCAAGTATCACCGGCGCACAGGGGAACCTTCCTCGGAGTCGTCGAGAAGATTCCGTATTTGAAAGAGTTGGGCATCACGGCCGTCGAGTTGCTTCCGGTCATGCAGCAGGATCCAGAGGAGGGTGGCTATTGGGGCTACATGCCCTTGAACTTCTTTTCTCCGCATCATGAATTTGCCAGCGCTGGCAAACCCTTTGACGCGCTCAACGAATTTCGCACCATGGTCAGGGCCCTGCATAAGGCCGGAATCGAGGTGCTCCTGGATGTTGTGTACAACCACACCGCGGAAGGAAACGAGAACGGTCCTGCCTACAGCTACCGTGGGATCGACAACGCGACGTATTACCTCCTCGAACCGGACCGCCGCCGTTATCGCAACGACAGCGGCACGGGCAACACCCTCAACTGCGCCAACGCTTATGTACGCAAGATGATTCTCGACAGTCTGCGATTCTGGCGCGAAGAAATGCACGTGGACGGATTTCGATTTGATCTAGCCTCCATCTTCACGAGAAATGAGGATGGATCGATCAATCTCGCCGACCCACCGGTCATCGCGGAAATCGGCGCCAGCCCAGAGTTGGAGAATCTACGGCTGATTGCCGAGGCGTGGGACCCAGCGACGTACCAACTGGGCCGGAGCTTTCCCGGGATCTCTTGGCTGCAATGGAACGGGCAGTTCCGCGACGATGTGCGCGCGTTTGCTCGCGGTGACGCGGGAATGATTCCCAAGCTTATGTCGCGTTTGTACGGAAGCTGCGATCTCTTTCCCGACGACCTCGTCAATGCTTACCGCCCGTATCAGAGCGTAAACTTCGTTACCTGCCATGATGGGTTTTGCCTGTACGACCTGGTCGCCTATGACCGAAAACACAACGAGGCGAACGGTCACAGCAACACCGACGGAACGGATTCCAACTTGAGCTGGAACTGCGGCTGGGAAGGCGACGAGACTGCGCCTGCGGAAGTGCTGGCATTGCGCCGGCAGCAGGTGAAGAATTTTTGCGCACTGCTGTTTCTTTCGAATGGCACGCCCATGTTCTGTGTAGGGGACGAGTTCATGAACACGCAACGAGGCAACAACAATCCATATAACCAGGATAACGAGATCACATGGTTGGACTGGGATCTCCTCAACAAGAATCAGGATGTTTTTCGGTTTTTCAAGAACATGATCGCCTTTCGGAAGGCGCATCCTTCGCTCTCGCGCAGCCGCTTCTGGCGCGACGATGTCCGCTGGAATGGAGCCACAGGAAAACCCGATCTTTCCCATGAGTCGCGCTGCCTGGCCTTTTTTCTCGATGGCGCAGGCTTTCATGACGCAGACATCTACGTTATGATCAATGGCTCTGCTGCTTCAGTCCCCTTCGTCGTCCAGCAGGGCCGGCCTGGCGAATGGCGCCGGGTGATCGATACAGGTCTGCCATGCCCGAACGACATCTGTGATCCTGGCGCCGAGACGCCTTTATGTAGTGCCAACTACGTTCTCAAGCCGCGCTCGATCGTCGTTCTGCTTCGCGAAGAACAAGTCGCCGGTCCCGAGCCGACTCGGAGACCGGAACCTGTGCGCTGCTGAGCGGCAGCCTCATTGACTACCGGCGCGGCCGTCTGCGAAAGATCTTTCCTGGACTCAGCTTCGGGAGGTTGATATCCAGCTGCGTGCTCAGCCTCCAGCTTCCATTGAGATCATTGTCATTGAAAAAGGTGGGGCCGACAAGAAGGCTGATGTCACCGGTGAAATAATAGTAGAGGCCGCCGCCGGCTGCGCCAAGCGCATTCTTGCCCGATTGGTAATCGGCGGCGAAGACTACTTTGCTGTACTCAACAGAGCCGTCCTTGTTCGTTACTGGCATGAATGAATGATCGAAGGCGGTCATGAAGCCCACATTCTCGTGCTTGCCATCGCTGGAGACAAGAGCCGCCCGATTGCCGATATAGGGTCCAGCAGATAAGCGCCCGAGCTTGGGAATTGTTTTCCCGATTACCCCATATGCGACGTCGAAGTCCAACCGCGATTCGCCTGGATTGAGGTTGAATTTTTTGCCCGCGTCATAAATGCCGATTTCGAGCGCAGGTTGGTTCTTGAAGAACGCACCTTCGGGCGCTCCTATTTTTGTGTTGAAGAGCCACGGATGCGGAGTGCTGGCAAAGTAATCGAACCCTGCCTCCATCTGAATCCTCTTGAATGGCAACACTCCGATCGTCGGCGCCGTGAAGTCCGTTGGGAATGCGGCGTTTGAATTCGTCACCGGGGTGTTGAGCCGGAAATAGTTGTCGATTCCAAGATGGAGGACGCCAAATGGCTGAATATCCTCCACCATTGGAGTCCAGAATGTTGTCGAGGGCGTCGCGAAGGCAGCGCGGGGCGCCACAAACGACAGAGAGAGAACTGCGATCAGTGTCTGTATACCAGCTCTCCGCATCTGGTCAGCTGTTCTCATCGCGATTGAATAAGTCCCTGGAAAGCAGTGCATATGATTCTCCTTTGGCAGCCCGACTGTTTGAGCTGCAACCAAACACCTCATTCGTTCAATGGTTCGGGCCACGAACGCAGCGCCTGCCTTGAACAACCGAGCACGAGATACGGAATCCCCTGGGGCGCGCATACATGCCGGTCGTCTTTCAATAGAGTGTGATGGGTTGCAGTAACACTAGTTATGCAGAGAAGGCATGAGAATAGAATTAGGATTGCGCAAGTTTGCAAAGAATCTTGAAGTAAGTCAGCGCAGAGTTAGTTGTGATAAGCGGCAGATATATACACAAATTCACTCATCCTCTGCCAGCACAACAACGACGGCAGATTGCATAAGTACACGGAAGATCCTATGACCTGACGATTGAGTTACACGCGGCCTTGTCATGAAACCCGGATTGCCGATTCTACGTTTCGTGTTTCTCGACCGCTGTGTTACAGCCGTCGATCAGTTAATGATCCGATAACATGCCGCCGCACTCAAGATATAGCAATGGCCTTGGAAGAGCTATTCTGGATCTTCCAGTTATCGCTCTCCCGTATGCCCATAACTCCGACAGCATTGCAAGGAACGGCCCGGGCATTCGCAGACCCTTCAGCGCTTCGTGCCGACACCGAAAAGAGCATCGGTGTCGACACGATTTATGTCGGCTGGCTCACGATAATCTAACGACCTTTCAATGAGAGCAAATACGCCACAAGGCTGTTGAGGTCGTTATCGGGGACGCTCATCGCCGGCATCGTGCTCCCCGAAGGAGGCGATACGATGAGCTTTCTTAGTTCCTCCGCGGTTCTCTTGCTCCCGATTCCGTCGAGTGGTGAACTGGTATTGCCTGCTCCGGCAGCGGAGTGGCAAGAGGAGCATCCATACGACTCAAACAACTGCTTGCCGACTGTATCGGTAGAGTTGCCTGAAGTGGCTCCGATCGAATTGCGCGCGGCAGCCTTGCGATGCAATTCGTCATATCTGAGAAACGCGAGAATCTGGTCCGCCTCGCGGCCGTTGATGTGAGAACTCGCCATCGCCTGCATCCGTCCGACTTCGGCCGTCCAGCCATCCGGCGAGCGCGATTGCTTCAGGCTGGAAGCCAGGCTGTGACACTCGGAACACTTATTAGTAAATACCCGGTATCCGTTTTGGACGTCAGCCGGATAGGAGCTGACGTCGATCTTGTCCTCTTCAGGATGGCTCCCAAATTGCGCAAAGGCCGAGGCGCCGAGCGCCAAAAGCGCGGTTAAGGAGGCCGCCATTGCCAACCGCCATAGAACAATCTGCTTCATATGCTTCTCCTCGCTTGTCCCGCTAAAAATTGAACTGGATGTCCGCTTCAAAGGTTCTCGTCGCGCTGCCTGTGAACGCCAGCGGATCGATCGCATGAGAGTTTCCCGCTGCGATGCGCCCCACAATGTTACCCATGGGAGTGAACGCTTTTTCAGCGCCAACCTGCCATTCCTCCGCTGTGGTCGGATGCACACCGCTTGTCACGTCTTGCCTCAGCCGGTCGTAACGCCCAGCGAGTGCTAGCCCTCGCCAGATGTAGTAATCGACTTCGCCATACCCTCCGTTGGTCAAATAGGTTCCGGGATTTTGAGTCGTGGGATCCTGCCAGTCGTCGTCGCCGTGAAGGTAGCCCCCCAGTACATCGACCTTATCGTGGCCAATCATGTAGTTTCCGAATGCGCCTTCCCGCCGGATACGCGTATTGAAGCTGAACTGATTGGCCGCTCCGGAGTTCTGAATCTGTGTCTTTTTCCCCTGATAGGTCAAGAAAGTGATGCCGCTTTCCGGTGCGTACCACCAATCGGCGTCGGCCCAGATGTCTTTGCCGTTCTTACTGGAAGCTCCTAGAATTTCACTCCCGTCGGGATTGTCGCCGTCGGTTACCTTCATGTTGACGCTGAGTATATTTTTGTAGTTGGAAGAGGCCCAAGTGTAGCCGGCCGCAACGCCAACCGGTGACTGGTCGAAGATGAAATTTGTGGGGCCCATATTTTCGAAGACAAGCGGACCATCGGGAAGTAGGCCGTAGACTTGCGCAGCACGAGTTCCCTCCGAGACCTGGAGATGCTCTCGCCCGACGATGCCGTACCAACTGCTCTTGGCCGTTCCGCCGACATATCCAATGTGGGCGTTGGGCATGTCCGGGTTTGTCTGCCCGCCGGTGACGATGTCGAACTCGGAGTAATAAAAGAAATTGGTATCCGGAATCCAACCGCCAAAATAGGCATTCCATGAACCTACCTGAATAGCGGACGTCGAGGTAGAGCCCTGGCCCTGTTGGGTCGCGCGTTGCGCGGAGTAATTGAAGTCTGAGACCGCGAATGACGCATTATTTGCAAGCGTCCACTCGGGTTCCTTTCTGACAAGGTCCAGGATGCGCTGCACGGGCTTCGATATCTCAAGGGATGGCGGTAAGTGATGCCCAAGCTTCTGGAACATGTAACCCTGCTCATTGAGCACAGGAGCGATGGTGTGGCAGGCGTAGCATTTGAGGTTGTACCTCCTGGCATACTGAGGCACTGCAGACGCCTGGCGTGGGATGAATACCGTCAGCAACAACGCAGCGGCACAGAATAGAAAGACGAGACGGCTTCGCAAAATCACAATATGCTCCTTGTCCACACTTCAGCGGGAATCTTGGCGTGCTATCCGGCGGCGGACTCTTCTATTTGTTTAAAGGCATTTGGAGTGCCAAAAGATCCGGCAGGAGGAAGGGAGCTAGGTACAGTGAAATGAGCACCTTGTCAATAAATGTATGGGAGCCAGTGCCCCAAATGAGGCAACTCCGTGCCGCATTTGGGGCGGAGCTCAGCCTTCGATCAACAGGGCACACCCGAGGTTCGCTTGAAGACACAGAGATCGTCTTCGTAGAGCTCCCCTGCGGCTGGTCGACTCGCTGCACGAGTTGCCAGCTACTGCGCAAAGCGGCAAAGAACTCACCTTTGATCGTGACGCCCTTGCGGACTGACCTGCCTGGACGGTCCAGAAACAGACATCGATCTTCCTCGGTCGGCATCTCCCCAATGTAAATAAAGTAATCGCCGCGGTAGCGAAAACTCGGACCGGCATGTCGTCGTAGGGCGGAGGTCAATACAAAAGCGACGTGTGATCGGGATGCAGGTCAATCGCAGAGTGGTCTCCACCGAGCACTTCTGTCCAGCAAATAGCGCCTTCGTGGAAGCGGTTGGCTGAATCGGATTAACCCGGGGGCTTGTCGAAGCAGATCACATCGGCGCCTTGCCCCCTCAGAAGCGAGGCCCAGTAGCCGGTACCGGCTGCCATTTCAATGATTGGGGCGAAGGAAGCAATGGTATCCAGGGCAGCACGGTGGGAATCGCGTGTGCGTACTTTTGGATGTACGACTTTCGATACGAAAGCACTCGCGCGGGCCGCGTCAGAGTCCCGCGCACGGACAGATGCAAGAAGCGCATCTTGACGCGCTTCTTGCATCTGTCCGTACCCACTCCTGAAAATAGGGATTTTCCTCGATAAACGCGACTCCAGACTTCATTGTCTGTTCCGAACATGAATTCTTACCCGGTCATCTGAAAGCGACCCGCCCCAATCCTAATTCGCTCCAATTCTGGAAGCTACCAGCTTCCATTGCCCTCCATCGTAGAACAACAGACCGAATGCGTGAATGGAAGCACCACTAGCAATCGGTGAAGTGCCGGCGATCGTTGTCTGAGACTGCTGAAAGACGGTAACTTTGGTCGCACCGGTCAAAGTTGTAAAGGCAGAGCCCGAGGGCAAAGTCAGCGTAAAGCTGGTACTGGACCCACTGGTGATTGCCGTGGCTGTAGTGCCGGTCATACCCTGCTGCACCAAAGCAACTTCTGAAGCCGTGATGGTTCCCGCCAATGGGCTACCACCCATCATCCCGCCGCCCATCCCACCGCTCAACATGCCGCTCGAACTGATCGGCATCACGCTCTGACCTGCATAAATATGGCTTTCATCGAACGTGGGTGTGAAGGGGAGGCCCGACATATCCATGTTGTCTGCGTCGATCTCATACGTCGTGCTGCCGCTCAGATCAATGGTGGCTCCGGCAGCGAAGTCCGACGACATCATGCCTGTGCCGGCTCCGTTCTGCATCACCATAGTGAGCGAGGTCGGAGGCTGCCCGGTCACCGTAGTGATGATGCCTCCTCCCATGACGCCTCCGGAGTTCATCATCGACTGGACTTTGGTCGCCATCAACGAGCCATCGGACTGAAGGCTGGCATCCACGATCAAGAGCATACCGCTGGACATCCCGCTCATGCTGGTTCCGTCGAACGTCGTAGATGAGTTGGTCGCAAAGGTGAAGGTCTGCGCAGCCTGCATTGAGGTCATCGTGAACGAACTACCCGAGACGCCCGACACCAATCCCATCATTTGCTGAATGCCGCCGTTCGCCGGATCGGCCGGACTGCCAGAGCCCTGCGTGCCCGATGTCACGTGGAACACAGGATTCATCGTCAGACTTCCGTTTGACCCTGTGGTGACAGAACTGGCGAGATCGAGGTCGAAGCCCATCGCCATCGGTGTCGATCCCACCGTTATCGGGCTGCTGAAAGTCACATTTCCAGTAATGGGGCCAGAGATTGTCTGCTGCACCGGCGCCTTCGTTGTGGGATCCATGTACATAACCGTCGCCGAGCCGATTGTGATCGACGCGCCCGTGTAAGCCCCTTGGGGCGCATTGATCATCGTAAGCGGTTGCATCGTGCCCATCAGGTGCAGCATTTCCATCGGCGTTGACGAAGAAACGACGGTCACCGATCCGCTGCTGTCGGTGAGTGACATGGAACTGATGTTCATGGAAAAGGCGAGCATCCAGTCTGCGGGAGAATCGCCCATGTTGACTTGCACGGCGGTCTTGGCCGTCGGTGTTGGCGATGGATTCGATCCTGTATTGCTATTGGCGGCTCCTCCACTGCATCCGCTGAGGACCGGTACTAAAATGATGGCGAGACAGGCCATTGTGACGTTCAGCACTGTCTGACAGAGAAGCCATTGAGTCCTTTGTGTGCGCATATCGCCCTCCAAGGGAAGCTAGAGAAGCATGGACTCGTGGCCCAATCGTCTTGCAGTTGATCCCGGCGTATGCCTCTGGATCAGCCATGCCCGTCCGCTCAGATGTTTCCAATTTCGCGTCATTTCAGCTCTTCGGTCTGTGATTTAGGTCACGTCCCAGACGTGATGCAAGTCACAGATAGTGAGTTTTGCGTTGGTCATACTTCCTGCAGTCCATATGAAAAGGGTGACCCAGTTCGTCGCTTTGGTGCTTGCGACGCTGCTCGTAGCCCAACCGTTGTTGGCGGATCGATCTTGCGCTCTGCGTGGTTGCCCGAGAAGCGGCTCCGAAGCGAATTGTTGCGCGCCAACGAACGACGCCGCGACGCATACTATGGGCACAAACGGCCAGACAGCTTGGCGCTCTGGCCTTACGAAACTCTGCTGCGCTCCGAGTCTCTGTTGCCTTACCGCGGCCCGCACCTACCCACAATTAGTGGTTCCCGCGAAGTCCAGAGCGAGCCAGGTTTTATCTTTTGCGCCGATTGCCGGACTCCTTGCTGTTCACGCGCCAGCGTCAGCAATATTGCCATCGGAGAACAAAGGTCCTCCCGTATCGGACAAACATATTCTCTTCCAAACTTTCAGAATCTAGTTTTTTCCTTGCGCTCCGGCGTTGCTAAATGCCCGTGGCCGCAGAGTGCCTCGTGGCGTGCGTTCCACTCAACACTTGAAACACAAGGAGACTTCCATGAAACGTGCCGTCAACATCATCTCAATTCTTGCGCTTGCATTTGTCATCACCGCAACAACACTTGCGCAGAGTACGCCCGCACAACAACCCAAGGCGGAGCATCTGAGCAAGCATCAGCTCAACACCTTGATCGCCACTGCAAAGACGCCGTCGGAACACCGGCGCATCGCCCAATATTACGAAGCGAAGGCCCAGGATTATCTGACCCAGCAGAAGGAACACGAGCAGATGCTCGCAGCGTACAAGGCCAATCCGGTCCTGTCTAACGACAAACATCGGGCCAGCACCATCGGCCACTGCGAGTACTTCGTTCAAGCGTTCAAGGACATGGCTGCCAAGTCGCAGGAGCTTGCGCAACTGCACGAGCAGATGGCCAACGATGCGGAAAGGCAGTGACAGCTACTCTGGAAGCCCTGCCGACGGCGCGCCGCCGGCAGGGCCAAAGACCGCGACTGCAAAATAGGGCCAGCTTCTGGCCCATGGCTGCGGAATCGATGACTGAGCCGAGACGCGACAGGCTTACGCACTTTCCTTCTTAACCGAATTACCTTCGAGCAAAGACATAGGAGCCCAGGACTACGGCGGCGGCCACGGCTTGCGAGGCCAGCGTCTCAACGGTCGGGAAGACGGAGAACCACAGCCCCATCCACGTGGGGATCCTGTCGGCCAACGCGGGGATCACAGTTGTTGGCAGCCAGCGGGCGAGTTGCATCTCCTGGGCCTGCTCTCCGACCATCACCAGCAGGACAACTCCGAGCAGAACACCCGTCAGGATCAGCATTCTCCGGTAGGGCAGTCTCCGGTGTGCGAGGAAGGTCAGAATCGCCAGGGTTCCTGTGAGCAACAAGCCGAGCAGAACTCCGTAGAAAACGGGTTCTCCACCCAGCTTCAGCCGATAGCTCTGGAGAAACAGAACCACCTCGACCCCTTCACGGTAGAACGAGGTGAAACCCAACAGGCCCATTCCCAGCAGCAGGCGCCGCGCCGACTTCGTACCGTCTCCGGCACTCTGGAGTAATTTCTGCTTTTTCTTGTTGTGCAATGAAATCCAGCCGGTCCAATAGAGCTTGTGGAAGAACCAGTTCATCACCACCAGCAGCACGATAATAGCTAGCAGTCCCGTGCCCGCCTGAACGTAGAGAGCGTTGAGGCTCTTTGTCAGATCGTCCACGATGCCTACGGCGATGAACCACGTGATCAGCGTCGCCAGGAATCCTACGCCGACTCCGGCCGCCACCGGGCGTTGATACGATTCACCCGCCTTGGCCATCCCTGCGGTGATGGCGGAGAGAACCAGCACGCATTCGAGGCCCTCCCGGAAGACGAGGACGGCGATGTCAAGGATTCCGGCTACGGAGCCGGGGCGATGCACTTCAGGATGGGGGCTGCCGGACGCCGCGATGCCCTGCCAGACGAGCACTCCGAGTACCAGTAGCGCCGCCACGGTCAGAGCGATGCGGACAAGCCTCGTCATTGCCAGCGAAGATGGCCGGAATGCCAGCACATGCCGCATGGTGCGGGCGCCGGGGCTTGGATATTTCGCTGTCATTTTGCGCTCGATTCCAGAACTATCCGTTCCGAGTCTCGCGTGCGCCGTCTGCGAAGACGGAAACGATGAAGAAAGAAGAAGACCGGGCAAACAAGACCGATTCCCCAATGAAGCACGGATATGATCGGCCGGATCGTGTCGCTGCCGACGTAGTAGAGCAGGTAGCCGCTCACGATCAGAAATGCGAAAACTCCGGCGAGTACGCCGCCCGACCAGCGCCGCCGCCTGCGTGGCCACGCAATGGTAACGTGCGTGCCCCAGAGAAGACCGAAGATCCAAATCGCCGCGAAGGCGAATGCTCCGTGGAGGCGGAGCCACCAGGGCGTTAGAGGGTTCTCCACCGGGCCAAAGTCGCCCTGCTTGCCCAGGAAGTAGTGAAACAGGAGCCAAATCCCACCGGTAAACCAAACTCCGATGCCCACGACATAGAGCTGCCAGCGCCTTGTGCGCGCAATACGGACCGTTCTGTGAATCCTTCTGCTCATCGAACTTCCGTTTCCTTCGTTTCAAGACAAAGCCATTCATTGTCCGGATCCATAATGTAGGCCGATGCGCCAAATTGCCGCAGCAGAGGTTCGCCTACAGCGCCCTTCGCCATAACGATCTTGGTGAGCGCGTCGGCCACCATACACTCTCCTGCGGCGACACAGACAAAGCGGTCCACTGGGGCGGGCGCGCGCGTGGTGCCATCCACATGCGGGCCGCAGAAAAGCCCACGATGCGGGCGTTGATTGAGTGCTCCACTCGAACTGGCGACGCTGCCGTTCGCCAGTTCGAGAACCGGCGCAGCGAGTTCTTCAGTTGCCGCTCCCAACCGAACGAGTTCCGCCTTGCCACCTTCGACGCGGATGTCGCCGCCGGCATTCACTACGGTGCATGACGCGCCGAAGTCGCAGAGGCGTTCCATGGCACGATCCACGGCGAAACCCTTGGCGATTCCACCCAAATCGATCAAGAGCGGGCGATGAAATGTCACACGATCTTCCTCAATCAGTTCGATGTCGCGCCACGAGCCCTGAGACGTTAGTCGCGCTCCGTGCGGCCGGGGCAACAACCCCCACTCCACGAGTTCCGCGCCCACAGAGACATCGAAACAGCCTTCCGAGAGGAGCGAGAATCGTTGCGCCACTTCTAAAACACGGTAGGTCCATGGATGCACTTTCACCGGGCGCGACGCCGCTTCGCGGTTGAGCCGGCTGACATCGCTTTCCGGATCGTGAAAGCTCATCAGCAGGTGAACGCTTGCGATCTCTCGAAACGCCGCATCGATGGCCGCGTACGCCTCCGTCGGTGCCAGACCTTCGACACGAATGCTGACCAGAGTTCCCAGCCAGGGCTGTGCGCGCTCAGTGACCTGGTTATTTAAGGACAAGTTCATAGGTAGTCAGCAGGCGCTCAACGCCGTCGGTAATGTGCTTGCAGGAAAGGGTTGCGCCGGAGATGTTGCGGATGTTCTTGCCGAGTTGCAGCTTCGTGTTTGCATCCTTGCCCAGAAACTGCTTCTGCCACTCGGGGTCGCGAATCTGCCCGCCGTAGGCTTCACGGTATTCGAGGATCTCGATCCCTTTGACCGCGCCCTTCTCGTCCAGAGCCATCGCGAAGGGAATGTACTCGTGCTTGCCCACGACCTCATCGACGATGAACCAGCCGCCGGTCGAGACACGCCACACCTTGAGCTGCTTACTCAGAACATGAACTCCGGATATGTGCTCGATGGCTTTGACCTGGTCCTCGGTGAGGGTCCGCGGTTGCACCTGAAACGTCGCGCCCGGAAAGAGGATGTTCTGCGCCTGCTCCACGGAGAGATACACGGTTGCGTAGGCCGGCCCGCCGGCGATGGCAATACCCGCCAGAGGAAGAAAGATCAGTCTTGCTTTCATTTGCTCCCTCCGAAGTACCAACCGAATTTCACACGCACGCGATATCTCTCAAAATCGTTGTCGTAGTCTCTGCCCCCGACGATGGCCCCCGGTACGGTTGCCGAATGGGTTGTGGCCCAAGGCATCTGCTCGAAGAAACTGCCTGTAGCAAAAAAGCGCCTTCCGCCGTAATGGAGGGATGGCCCAACGAAGTAGGCGTCATTGATCTCGTTCTTCCAGAAAGTCCAACTGTTGAACTCACGCTCGTTCAGAAGCTCAGGGCCCACCGACCAATTCCTTATGAAGCGGTATGTGGCGCCGTAATCGGCGTTCATGTCCGTCTCGTTGAGGGTCAGTGGGCCAGGCCTTTCGTTTCTCAGTTCGGGCGCATAGGTAAAATTCGCCGCGAGGACCAGGCGATCGTCGCGGAAGTTTTTTTGAAAGATCAGCCTATTCTCCGTTTCAAAAAAGTCCCTGCCTGCTCTGTTCTCCGAGTAAACGGCGAAGCCGACGTGATGTGTGTACGGGCTGAGCAGCCGGTAGATCGCTTCAACATCCGTGGAGATATATGCCGTGTTGTGGTAGTGATCATCGGGACCAGGCGAATCGAAGGAAAAGGGCTCTCCCGGTGTCGTCACGCCGAAAGGACCGTTGTGATAAGCAGAGTTCGAGGAGTAAGTGTTATACAGCGAGAGCTGAAATCGGTCGGTCACGCCATACGAAACCTCAGTGCGGTTTTCCTGCAATACGAACTTGCCCGTGGCCTTCGTAAATCGGGTTGTGGACCATTGCTCAAGCTCGACCTTGTGTTTGGGAAGCAGATCCGTTGTATAGGTGAATCCAAATAACGGTTCGTCGGCGCGTGCCAGGGACGGCACAAGCGCGAACAACGTCAGGACGCAGGCCGCAAACCAAGGGCTGCGCCCCTGTTTGCGACTGGCATTGTTCGGCCTGAGTAGACGTGATATGACACTAAACAAGGCGTGATTCTTGCGGAGCATTAACCCTCCTGAGATGAATTGCGCTGTTGCTGGCCTTCACCGTTGACGCGGTGAAGGCCAGTTATGTGTTACACTTATCCATCTAGTTGCGAATCTGTCGCAACTAGATGGATACGATCTTTCCGCCCGTTTTGTGGAATGATTCAGGGCTGTAAACAAATACGACCGTTTTGATCCTATATTGACGGGCTACCAGTGTCAACGCATCCGGAAGCTACGAATCTGTATTTTGCCACGCCGCAATTTCACGCTTCGCAGCCGCCTCCGACCGTGCAGGAGGTTCACTGATGCCTCTACCGAGGACCGAGATTCCGGGCAAGTTTCAGGCGCTCCTAGCGAAGCGCGGCATCCGCATGACCAAACAACGCCGCGCGATCCTGAACATCCTTGAGACAGCAAAGCAGCACCTAGACGCGAACCAGATCCTTCTACGCGCGCAGAAGGCGGATCGGGCCGTCGACCGCAGCACTCTCTACCGGACCCTCGACCTTTTAAAGCGGCATAGCCTGATCGACGAACTCGACTTGATGCATTTCAGGGGAGAGGCACACTGCTACGAGCGTAAGACAGGCCGCGACCATATTCATCTGACCTGTCTCCGCTGTGGCGGGGTGACAGAGATCGCCAGCGAGCAGTTCGATTCACTGAAAGCACAACTGGAACAGGATGCTGGCTTCCAGATTGTCGTGGCGCGTCTGGAGATTGGCGGCCATTGCCCCAAGTGCCGAGCTGTCAAGTAAGCGGTCGCAGCGAATTGGAGAGGCTTTACATAACAGGCGGGCCCAGTGTCAGATGCTTTATACTGGTCTGATACAAAGGGTCCAGTTCATGTATGACATCAAGCCTCTGCTTTCGCTCTGACGCGAGGATCGAGGGGCACCTATCGCACGTGGTTTTTGTGGAAAGACCGGCTCGGAACTTCGGAGCAATCTCTGAGGGCAAGGTCACTCCTGCCCAAATCCCAACATCACGGCGAAGGTCAAAACTTACGGGGTTTGGTCGTCGGGCGAGCACGTTCAGCGGCCCAAGGCCAAGCGATACCGCCAGGCAAGCGAGACCAGCATAGGCCGTGGCCATGCTGAAACGATGACGAAAGTCGGATGGAGGCGTCGCCGTGTACGCTAGTGAATTCGACACTGTTGACTCTTCTCATACTTCCGGCTCTTTATCTCTGGATTGAACAACGCAAGAATATTGAACCGCCACTGGAGCGATTTGGAGGTCGATCATGAAGGTCAAGCCCGAGGTAACCCGAATGGGGAATATGTCAATACTGGTGATCTTCATCCTCAGTGCGACGTTGGCTACAGCTTCGACCGCTGTGGACGCCCAGGAGAAGACCATCGCATCGACGAAAGGAAGAAGCTTGTTCATTAGGCTGACCAGCGAGAGTGGGAAGTTCGAAGCCGGCGAGAATCACTTTTGCGTTTTGCTCCAAAGTGCCACTCCAACCAGTGTCGGTAACTTCAAAGACCTGACGGTGGACTTCACATTGCTAGTCGGCCGGCTAGAGGAAGCGCCTCTAACTGCTCACTTGCGTCAGACTGGCGCAGACAGGTTCTGCGGTCAAATCAACCTGGGTCGGCAGTATTATCATCCTGCAAGCTATTACGCTTTTGTGCGGTATGTGGATGGCGCCGGGAAAAAGCGAAGTGCACGGCTGTCTCTCACTGTGACGTAGTGGAATGGGCGGCTCTTCCTATCGCGCCACTTCCCGGGCTTCTTTCGCTTCGCCAACGATCTCGAACCCTTCCTTGATGACGTAAAGGCCGATCGCTGCGCCGACAACCAGATCGACAAAACGGAATCCCGTCAGCCAAATGATCACCCCTGAAAGAATGACCGCGAGATTTGCAATCACATCAACTTTAGTGAAAATCCAGGTGGCGCGGAGGTGCACCCCCTCTGCGCGGTAGGCTCCCAAAAGGCAGAGTACGGTTGCATTGACTACGAGCGACACACTCGCTACAGCCATCATGATGTGGCTCTCTGGCGCGCTACCAAAAACGCCTCGGCGCACAGTGTCTATCAGAACGCCGATACCAAGCACCAGCAGCACGCTGCCGCTCGTCGCTGCCGCTCTCGCTTTGAACACGAGTCCACGATTGATGGCAGCCAATGCGATTCCGTAAGCGACCGCATCGGCAAACATATCCAAAGAATCGGCGATCAATCCAGTGGACTGGGCAATCAACCCTGCAGCTAGACCAACCACGAACATGGTTGCATTCAACGCCAGAGCGATCGAGAGAATTCGTCGTTGCGCTGGTGAATCTGTCTTGGCCTCGCAACCGCAATCACTCATGTCTATGCAGCCTCATCGATGATGGCCAGGACCTCGCGTTCAACTTCTTCGGCGAGAGAGGCAACACCATCCAGCCCAGTGGCACCGAGCATTGAAGTTGGCTTGACCGCGGCAATCGTGCAGCCTTCGCCCTCACTAAAGACTGAGATTCGACAGGGGAGAACAGTCGATACCCTCATGTCCGTAATGAGCGCTTTGAATGCGGCTTGCGGATTGCAGACATCATAGACTCTGCACTCCGAGCCAAGGTGAATGCCTTTGGACTCGAGAGTTTGCTTTAAGTCGTGAATATGAAGAATCCCGAATTTGTGCCTGGCGGCTGCTTCAGCCAGCCTCTTTTCCACTTCTTCTGAAGAGCGTGACGAATGCTTGCTGTACGTCATCTCAGTCTCCTCCATGCACAATTCTAGTTCCTCCGCATCAGCGTGGCGCCACGAAGCATGATCCAATTACGATGATCGCTGCACCGGTCTGAGCTTTCCCTTGACGCCAGCCTCTTTCCGGAGGATGGTGGAACCGACTGCAGCGTGCCGATTCCACCACAGATCGTCATTGCTTCGCGGCGGCGATCGAATTCACCGAGATGGCTGTCCCGGAAACCGTGCCTTTTACGACCACCTTTTCTCCCGCGAACTGATCGAACTGTGCTTTGTCTCTCGTTGGTGTGTAGAGCTTGCCCCCGCTGACAAGGGCGAAATCGGAACCTTGCTTGACGCATTCGCGGGTGCATTGCGCTGGTGTGGCCCCCTGCATCATGTGGTGCGCGCCGCACATCGTGTCAGTGACTGTTCCAGCGAGGGTCTGTGTCGCCTGCACTATCCGAGCCGAGGCCGAGGAACCAACTCCCACAAGGGTCGCGGCGCGGATCGAAACGGAAATTGTGGTCAGGAGCAGTACGCTCAGCAAAACCGAACGATGAACCATTCTGGCCTCCACCGGAACACAAACTTAAGACACGGATGGTTTGGACAAGCAACGCAAAGATATACTGCGAGGATTGCTATGGCTGCGACCAAAGTCACAGTTTCGGCGCAGAACTCCGGTCGGCGTCGCGAAAACGAGGCGCCAAAGCCAGAGCGGAGCCCTCACAGAGCATGCACGTACTGAGAATCCGAAAGTGTGACGTGGATCACATCTAGCTAGCATTTCGACAGGTATCGTAACGGGAGCGCGATGCCGCACGCAGCTTCCCTTTCATTCCCTCACTGCGGAGCGGGCAGACATTGTGCATCCTTCTCCGTGGAATGAGAAAGAGGCGGGCTTGTGTCAGAGGATGATCCGTACTTGCTTCGCATGGTGATACAGCAGCTCGGCGTTTCTGACAAACCTGCCTACCGCGTTGTGGTCTACGGCGACAGCAAGCAGCCACGGCACTCTGACTTCAGCGATGCACCAGCACTCCTCGATACTCTCCGCGCGGTGATTCCCGATTTCGATCTGTCGAACCTCACGCTGAACCCGCTAGCTGCCGGACAAGGTTCCATGGTCTTCGTTGGGGAGATAAAGCTGGATAAGACGCAACTTTCGCTTCTCGGGTTGAACTGAACGCGAGCCGGCTCCTTCGCCCTGCCGCAAAGAGTCTCCAAGCGGCAATGGCCAAGGATTACGACCTACCGGCTCAATGGAACTTCCAGAGAAGCTCCGATCATGGTTGTGCGTGGATCGGTGATGGGGCTAATCGAGTTCGTCAGCCTGCTGAAAAATCTGCGCTTGCTTTCAGTGCGATACAAAGCGCGATGGTTAAGAACATAGCCGCCCGCTAGGAAACCAACTGCTTGACCGATAAGCACGTCAGAGGGGAAGTGCTGGTTGGCAAGGATGCGAGAGATCCCGACGGATTCCGCAAAACCGTACGCGGGAATGATCACATACCAATGCGGGTACTCTCCGGCAACAACGCGCGCAAGCGCCATGCTGGCAGTGGCATGATCGGAAGGAAACGAAGAGTCAAACTCCCAGTGGCGGGCGCCGCTGGCCCAAAAGTCCCCGTGCCCGTTTCCTTGCAGCGGTCGTTGCCGATTGGATGCCATCTTCGTCACCAGGGTCACGGTTCCGGAGGCGAGAATGGCTTCTGCGCCGAGACGCCCGGTTTCGGCCAATTTGGGATCCTTCTTTGCCAAGCCAAGAAAGTAGATACCCGCGCTCTCTGCTCCGGTTGCGTAGTACGAGCCGAAGTTCGTGATGTTGTTGGCAACGTTCGTCCGATTTGAATCCACTCCGACGGTGTTGGCAGCATCCGCATCGTAAGCGAAAGCCAGTCCTGTGGCGGCGCCAAGCGGCATCAACCAATAAGCATCTTTCGGCTGCAAGCGAAACGGGCTCGTGAAGATTCCCTTTTCATCCGCGCCGAGGTCCTGGATACAGCGGCCCAAGTGCATAATTCCGCAGATGGGATCGCCAGCCGGGGGCATAGATCTCTTGGCGGTTGGCGCCGCGCCCTGTTCTTGTTGAGTTGGGATTGCCGTGAACCCCGCAGTGTTCTCCGCCGTTATCGCGATGTTCTGCGCGTGACTCGGCATAGCGCAAATGCCACCGAGCACGGCGCTCGCAATGGCAAGTCGACACATACGTGCATTCATCTTTCCAGTCTCCTCAAAGGTTCCCGTCCCCCAAATTCTCAAGCGATTTGAATCCAGCGCAGCTTTACCTCGGTGATCTGAAAGCCGCAAGCGTGCATTGCTCAGTTGCCTCACCCATTGCAGACACAAGGTGCATCACACCCGGTTTGTCTGTTGCGTACGACTTTCAAAATGCCCAAAGCGCAGCGCCAGCGTGGGCAGGAGCAGCAGGTTGAGCGCGGTGGACGTAAGGAGTCCGCCGAGGATGACGATGGCCAGTGGTCCCTCGATCTCCTGCCCCGGAGCGCTGCTGCCGATGGCAAGTGGAAGCAGGCCCAGAGCGGTCACCAGCGCGGTCATCAGGATCGGGATCAGCCTCTCCGATGCGCCGTCGATAGCGGTCCGGTAGCCCCACTCCCGGCCTTCGATTGTGACCAGATGCTCGTAGTGCGAGATGAGCATGATGGAGTTGCGGAGGGTGATTCCAAAGAGGGTGACAAAGCCCACCATCGCGCCCAGAGAGAGTTGGCCGCCGCCGGCGAAGACGGCCAGGACGCCTCCCACGAGCGCGAAGGGAAGATTGACGAGCACCAACAATAGATTGCGGGCGTTCATCAGTACTATCGAGAGCAGAAGAACGATACCCAGAGCCGCAAGAACCGAGTGGAGAATAAGATCTTGCCGCGCCTGCGTCTCAGCCTCCGCCGTGCCGCTGAACTGCACGTAGTCGCCGGAAGCGAGTTTCACCTTGGAGGCAATCTGCTGTTGCGCATTGCGCACGAACGCGCTTGCATCGCCGCCAGCCACGTTCAGAGTGATGGTCTGCACGCGCCGCGCGCCATTATGGAGAATGGCGTATCGGCCAGAGGATTGATAAACGCGCGCAAGCTGGCCGAGAGGCACGTAGATGCCTTCCGGGTTGCGAAGCGGCAGCTGGGAGACGGCGTCCACGCGGCTACGGAGCGTTGGCGGCAGAATCACGTCGACGCCGAAGACGCGGTTGCCTTCATAGACATCTCCGACCTGCTCACCTTCATAGGCGGTATGAATATCCTGCAAGACACTGACGGGCTCAAAGCCCCAATGCTGGAGTTCGGGAGTATTGAGGGCGACAGTGACCTCCGGTGTTCCCGGCGGCGCCTGCATCTGGACATCGCGCGCTCCCGGCACCTGGTTCAACACGCGCGCTACCTGCTCCGCCTCTTGGTCTAACTGGTCGAGGTTGGTTCCAAAAATGTTCGCAACAACGGAAGCCGTGTAGCCAGAGAGTGTTTCCTGAATACGTTCCGTCAGAAAAGTCTCCATGGAGAACGAAAGGCCGGAGAACTGGGCCAGGGTCTTCCGTATCTCCCTCTCGGCGGCTTCTTCCTCCTCGCCGCCCATGGGCTTCAAGTCAACCTCGATCTCGCTGTAGTAAGGTCCCCAGGTATCGTCCGCAAGTTCGGCGCGGCCCGCGCGCTGGCCCACCGAGCGCACAAAGGGGAGTTTGTGGAGCGCCTCTGTCACTTGCCTTCCTCGGCGCAGGGACTCGTCGAGCGAAGACCCCGGAACCGCGCTCATGTGCACGATGAAGTGCCCTTCGTGCAGCTCAGGCAGAAAACTGGTGCTCATGAACGGGAGTGTTGCGATGCCGCAAAGAGTGGCTGCGGCGGCGCATCCAATGACCAGACGTGGCATCTCTTCGATCTTTTCGAGAAGTGCAATATAGCGAGCCCGGAGCCAGTGCACCAGCGGCGGTTCCTCGGCGCGCAACCTGCGATGCGCGAGCAGGAGCATCGAAAGTGCCGGCGTGACTGTTAGCGCGACCAGGAGAGACGCGAGAATGGAGAGAATGTAGGCGATGCCGAGTGGCGCAAAGATTCTGCCTGCGAGGCCGGAGAGCGTAAGGATCGGCGTAAAGATCAGAGCCACGGCAAAGGTGGCGTAGACCACCGCGCTTCGGACTTCGAGCGAGGCGGCAAGCACCACGTCGAAAATCGGCTGCGGATCCCCACTGGCCGCGTTCTGCCGCAACCGCCGCAAAATGTTTTCGACGTCGATTACGGCGTCATCCACCACCTCGCCAATCGCGATGGCGAGGCCGCCGAGAGTCATGGTGTTCAGCGCGAAACCCATTTTGTCCATGATGGTGATGGCGGCGAGCAGGGACAAGGGAATGGCGGTGCAAGAGATGGCCGCCGTACGCAAGTCGAACAGGAAAAGGAAGAGCACCACGATCACGAGCGCAGCGCCGAGAAGCAGCGAATTGCGGATGTTGTGGATCGCCGTGTTGATGAAGTTGACCGGCCGGAAGAGATCGGGCCGCATCTCAATGCCTTCGCGTTCGAGTGTGGGATTCAGCTCATGGAGCGCCTGCTCGACGTTTCTGGTGACTTCAATAATGTTCGAGCCGTATTGCGCATTCACGTTGAGAATGACCCCGGTCTTGTCCTCAACCAGGGCCGCGCCGAAGGGAGGCGCAGCGCCGTCGCGCACGTCGGCCACCTGGCCGAGCGTCACGTTCGCGCCGTTCTGCCGCACCAGCACCGTTGCCGCAATCTGCTCCGCCGTAACAGGCTGGCCCTCCGGACGCAGAATCAAGCGCTGATTTCCGTCTTCGACAAATCCCGCTCCCAACACCGCGGTAGCCTTCTGCGCCGCCGCAACCACGTCGTCGAGCGAGAGACTGTACTGGATGAGCTTTTCGGGAAGAAACTGCACCTGCAATTGCTTCACATCGCCGCCGAAGACGGTGACGCTGGCAACACCTGGTACCGCGAGCAGGCGTGGCTTCAATGTCCAATCCGCCATAGTGCGCACATCCATGAGGGATCGCCGTTCCGAGGTCAGGCCCATCACCAGCACCGTCCCGGTGGTGGACTGGAGCGGTGTCATGGTCGGTGGATGAACTCCGGCGGGCAACTGGCCGGCTACGGTCGAGAGCCGCTCGGCCACAAGCTGGCGGTCGCGGTAGATGTCGCTGTCGTTGCGGAAGACCACCGTGATCACCGATAGACCCTGAATGGAACTGGACCGCAGCGACTCGATGCCCGTAACCCCGTTGACGGCATTCTCGACCGGCTGCGTCACCAGCAGTTCCACCTGCTCAGGAGAAAGCCCCGGCGACTCTGTCTGGATGGTGATGAAGGGCGGAGCGAACTCCGGAAAGACACTGAAAGGCGCTCTAGCGAGCGAGTAGATTCCGTATCCGAGAAACGCCAGCGCAAGCGCGAGTACGGCGCCACGGAAGCGAAGCGAGAAACGAACGATAGCATTCAGCATGAAGGTCTTTTCCTCGCTCCGGTTAGTCTTCGTCGGTTTGAATCTGAGAGCGGAATTCTTCGGAGAGCAGCGTCTGCGCGCCCGCCGTAACCACGCGCGCGCCTGCCGCAATCCCATCGCTCACAAACCATCCAGTCGGCGTCGGGTTCGTGGCCGGAACTTCTTCGCGCGTGAATTTTCCTGTGGACTCCTCGGCGTAACACCACGCGCTACCTTGCCACCAAACGACCGCGCTATACGGCACAACGACACCGCTCCGCATCGGCCCGGCGGCGAGCGATACGGGGAGATTGATTCCCGGAATCAATCCCGGATGCGCGGGCACGATGTAGAGATAGCTGGGAGCTTGCAAGCGCGGATCGAGCTGCGGAATCGTCGTAACAAAACGCGCGGAGACATGCCCGCCGTCTGACAACTGAATCATTGCCTGCGCGGGCGCCTGCGCAGGGGCCGATTGGCCTGCGCCGTTTGTTGGCGTCACTTGCAGCAGATAGGCGCGCTGCGCAAGCAGCGTGTCGAGTTGCGCCGAGCCCTGCTCGATCCAGCCGGCGACGACCGCGCCCCAGTGGAGCTGCGCCGAATTTTTGAGGACGGCGAGCGACTGCTCCGCATTCTCAAGGACAGCCGCATCGCTCTCCGCCGTGGCTCGCGCCGCTTCCACTGCCTTCTCTGAGACGTTTTCTCCACCCTTGTTCAAACCCACCAGGCGTTGATATTCCGCCTGCGATGCACTGGCTGCGGCGCGCGCTTTGGCGATGTCCATCCGCGCCGAGTTGTAGCTCGTCCTGAGATCGAGAAACGGCTGCAGTTGCAAGACGATGCCGTTGGCTTCGACGGCCGCACTGCGTGTGTCGGCAGTGACAACCGTAACCACAATCCCGTTCGCGCGCTGCGCCTGTTCGTCAAAAGCGAGAACTGTCTTGCCGTCCTCATGGGTGAGCCGTGAGGCGGCTTCGATGGGGGCGTCGCTTGCTTCCTCCGCGGCTTGCTCGGTGCGGCCCGCAAGAAATCCCCACACCAGGCCGCCGGCAATGCCAAGCAGAATTAAAAGAGCGATCGTGACACGCAAAATCGATTTCATCTGGAACTTCTCCTATCGCGGCGCCTGTTTAGGTAACGTGGGCGTCGGTGCAGGTTCAATGGGCCGCTGCAGTGCGTCTTCCAGCAGTCCGAGCGCGAGTTGGGCCTGGTGCAGCGCGTCCAGCCGCGCGCGTTCCGCCACGGCAACCTGTATCTGGGCGGAGACCGCGGCCAACTGGTCCGCCTCTCCGGATCTGAGCCACGTGTTCGTCGTTTCGAGTTGGGCCTCTGTTTGCGCCATCGAGCGCCGCGCTTCTTCCAGCGCCGCGTAGGCGGCGTCGTATTGCGCCAGCGCTCTATCGGTCTGAGCGATTACCGCGCTCTGCGTGGCGAGCAATTGCGCGCCCGCGACCTTGCGCTGGGCTTCGGCTTCGGCGATGGGCCCCTCATTGTGGTTCCGCAATGGCAGGACGGTTCCCAATTGGAGGGAGATCAGGTGCACGCCCTCTTCGTAGGCGTATCCCGGCCCAAGATCGATGTCGGGAACCTGCCGTGCCGCTTCGAGTTGCAATCTGGACTGCGCCGCCCCGTATTGTTCGAGCGCGCGCTTCACGTCAAGCCGATTCTCAACCGCATCCGCGCGAATGCTCTGTGCGGGCAAAGTGGTCGGCGTCGGAGGCTCGTCCAGACCTGGTAAGATCACGGTCTTATCGGCAAGCCCGCTCAGCGGAATGCCGACAGCCGCGGCGAGAGCGGCGCGCGAGGTTTCCACCTGCCCCTCCGCAGCACGACGCGCCTGCCGCAAATTGGTCAGATCGATCCGCGCAGTGGTCACATCCGGCAGAGGAATCTCCCCGGCATGGAAACGCGCCTCCAGCAGCCCGACGTACCTCGTTTGCAGCGTCTCCTGCTCGTGCAGCGCTGCTGCCGTCTCTCGAGCGAATACCAAGTCCACGAGTGCGGTGCGCATCCGGTTGCGCACCGCCCATGCCGTCTCGGCCACTTGGATTCGGCTGGCCTCACTCAAGTGCGTGGCCTCGGCGATGCGGTAGCCGCGCTTGCCTGCGGTCTCAATCGGCAAGGAGAAATTGAATCCCAGCAGATAGGGGCTCTCGGCCGCCGTTTCATAGCCGGCGTCCGCGCCGACGGAGGGATTGGGTTTCATCGCGGCGGTCTTGATGGCAGAGCTTGCAACAGCGGCGTTGGCGCGCGCCACATCCATGTCCGTGTTGAAGTAGTAGCCAGCCAGCGTTAGCGCACGCAGGTCCCACGCCGCCAGCGGCCACGAAGGGGGTTGAAAGCCCGCCGCCTGTTGCATCCAGTTCCGCAAACCGGAATCGTCCAGGCTGCGCGTCTCAAGACTTGCGGCGAGCGCGGGCGGCGACACCGGCGCCGCACGATATCGATACGGAGCGCAGCCGCTGGCGAATACCGAAAGCGGCAGCAAGAGCGCTACGGAGATTTTCATGGAAACTCCCAGGAAATCGCAGTTCGAGAAAATGCGCGCACAACCTCATACGCGCATACGGATGCGAGCCACGAAAACTGGGAGTTCTAGATGCGGAGGGAAGTAAGGCTCAAAGGAGGTGAGAAAAGCAGAAACAGATAGTCAGTTCCATAGGAATGCGGCTGGTCGGCAGGCGACGGACCCCGCAAGAGCCGCATAACAAGAGAAAAGACAATTCTGGTCAGCTGGACGATCAGCAAGGCCAAAAGGATGCACAACGCAATACACATTCCGATCACAATGAACATGAATTCGGAGTCATGTCCAACGTCGGCAATGCTGTCCCACCGATCGAAAAGCTCGGACAACTGCGAGACGGCCATCAGGAGGATGGCCGCAACCGAGACGAATGTGTGGAACCGGCGGTTCACCCAACTATCGTAACACCGCATCCCAAAGTGGCCCGCTCGCTGTCTCGTTCGCATCGAATCGTCGACCCGCGCGCGAGCGCCAAATCGCAGGAACTTAACCACTGCAAGAACTGAGGGCCAAGGGGTGGAGTAAAAGCAAAGCGGAAACTGCGGCTGCGATGATTTCTGGCCGTAGCATGAGTCCAGAATGTTACCGGAAAGGCGGCATCAAGCCCTGCAGGGAAAATCTGGCCGATACCCCAATGCTCGCCAATGGCGCCCTCGCGCTGTTCTATGGAGCGAGAGTCAGAAATGCCCTGGAGGTAAGACTGGTAAGACCGAAAAAGGCAAGCCCTCCGCGCGAGCACCCATCATCACCACGACAGCGAACAGTCTATTGGAGTCTCCACGGGGATGCTTCGGGCCATTTGCGCATGACATCCTCTGCCCAGACCGTGGATTTGTCCTCGTGACAGGAAGTGCACGGGTTGGGAATCCCGTATTTGTCGGTCATCTCAGGCGAAATGAACCGGAAGGTATGAGCATGGACAAAAGCGCCGGGAACGCCCTCTGTTTCGATTTTCGGCATATGACAGGCCACGCATCGACTGCCGGAGCTGCCGGCTTTATGGTGTGTATGCTCTTCGAGAGTGGCCGCGCGCGGACCGTTCGGAGACGTCAGCCCATGACAATCCAGACATATCCGATCAGCGGGCTGACGTAATTGGGCATAGCTGCTTGTGCCGTGCACATCGTGGCATGAAGAGCAAGTAATTCCATGCCGATACATTACGCTCTGTACGAAGTCATTGCCCTGCATCCGGTTCTTGTGCGCTGTACAGTCCGCAAAGTAATAGAAATTGGTTTGACCCAGAGTACAGTCTTCGAGTCTCCAGAAGTCCTGTAACCGGAGGCCCGCATGGTAGCCGACCGGCCAGTCGTAATATTCTCCCTCAATTGGGTTCGCCAATGGACGTCCTTGAGAGTGGCACTGGAGACAGGTGTCATTTGCGGTCGCGGCGTCCATATTTGCCGGGTTCACGATATTGCTACGCGTGGGATGCTCGACATGATCGCTTCCGGGACCGTGACAGCGTTCGCAGCCCACGTTCCACTCCGCCACCTGCCTGGTATGGATGTTGTAGTCGACGGAGTGGCAGCCATCGCATGTCGGTCCGGTCGGCCGATGCATGTTGTCCGGCGGATAGAATGCTCCCCACCAGTCGGCTCCCTTTGAAGGAACCACGTAACGAAGCCATTTGTGATTGGCGATGTCCCATTGCGCCGGCAAGGAAAAATAATCATCGCCTACTTTTGTGAAATAGCGTTGTTTCCATATGCTGCCGTAGACGAATGCGACCTGATCCTTTGTGAACCTGGCTAGTGTATTTGTCGCAAGATCGGGGATAATCGCTTCCGGGTGGACCCGAGGATCGCGGACGATATTCGCCATTGGAGTCTTCTTCCATCGGGCATAGATCTCAGCATGGCACCTTTGACAAGCCTGCGAGCCTACATAATGCGCCGACGCCATTGTATGCTCCACCTGGGACCGCTGCTCTTGTGTGATTGGGCGCAAACTGCGAATGAATAGCACCAGCTTCCAACTGTCACCGCTTCGCGCACGGTGCGGGTTCCCCCAGGCAGGCATCCCGGTGAGTTGGACCCCGTTTTCAATGATGTAGTGAATCTCTCCATCGCTGAGATTCTGCGTGGGGGGAGCGCGCAGATCTGGCACCCTCGGATAGAGATTTTGACCCATTGGGGTTTTGCCTGTTCCGTCAACTCCGTGGCAGATCGAACATCGCGTGAGGAAGTCTTCCCGGCCTTCCTCCAATGCCTCTGAATCCGCGTCGAGCTGATTCTTCCTGTGGCGCTCTCGTCTTGGAATCGCCATATTTCGCACACTGCGGGCCAAACGTGTCTCGAATGCAGGAGGAGTGTCGGTGGCGCGAAAGCCTCGCCAGATCAGCAGAACCAGGCACAATATCCCGATGCCTGTGGCCAAAGCGAACGTCAAGAGCATTAGTTTCCAGAGTTTCATGCAAGACCTCCGACACCCCCCACTCTTTCCTAATTCCGATCAACGGGACGCATGATTCTCAATATCGGATGGCCGCCGATATCCTGAAGAGGAAAGTAGACGAGGTGCGTCCGCGGATCGACGGCGACGGTATGAGCATGGGGCATGTTGAGCGTGCCGAGCAGTTCCAGCTTTCTGCCGGTGGTTTGGAAGACCGTCACCGTGCCGGACTCGGCTGCGACGTACAGCCGTTTCAGGCCGGGATCGAAAGCGAGCACATCGGGATCGTCGCCCACCTGATAACTGGACAACATCGTCATGGTGTTCAGATCAACTACGGCCAGGGAGTGGTTCTCTTCTCCAGCGATGAAGGCCAGTCGGTCGGCCACATCGAGCGCTATGCCGTGGGGGTTTTCGATCCCGGGCAGCGGGTATTTTCCTAAGATTTTGTTGGTAGCCGGATCGATGACTGCCAGCATATTCACTCCGTGCACAGCCACCAGGACATGACCGGATATGGGATCGTACACGGTGTTCCCGGCGCCCCCGCCAAGTGGAATTGTCGCGACAAGCGCCATGGTTGTGGCATCAATGACGGCATCCAGGCCTCCGTGCTCATCGGAAACGAATACTTTCCTCTGCTTTGGCACGTAGGCAAGGCCGTCCGGATACGTAATCGGTCCCGCAGCGCCCACGGTTTTAAGAGTCTGAGTGTCAACGGCGATTACCTGGTGGGTTCCCGTAGCCGAAGCAAAAAGCCGATGGACTTCCGGAGCGGCGAATACTCCGTGCACACGCTTGAACCCGTCAAGATTGGCGACCACCTCACTCTTGGCAGTGTCGAAAACGACGAGCTGGTCGGCGTTCATGTGGGCGATGTAGAGCCTTCCATTCGACGCATCAAGACTTTGATAATCGAACCGAACCGGTGGACCGGGCATCGGCACGTCGGCTACTTGGGCCAGGACTTTATCGGCGGGTGTCTGGGATTGTGCCTGACTCATGACGGAGACGAATAACAAGGCTGTCGCCAGGCGGCCTATGACCCCTTGAACGGTTCGGCGATCGATCATCGTGCGCTCCTCTTGTGCTGTGTTCAGCACTAATTCATGTATTCGGACAAGAGTTTGAAAGTCTAGGCCATGGTCGGACGTCGCATTGTGCAACTTGTTTGAGAATTGGAGTCTGCCCACAATCGTTTATATTCTCGGTCATTGACCTCAACGCTGAAGAGATCCTGACGAATTCCTTAATTCCGGGTAAGGAGAACTTCAGCAAGACTTCAGAGCGCCCAATCGCAGGTCACAGCTATAACGGAAAGAGGGTGAATAGGTGCGACTCCTTGTCATCGAAGACGAACCGAAAGTTGCTCACGCTCTGCAGGAAGGATTGCAGGCAGAGGACTACGAAGTCGTCCTTGCCGGAACAGGCGAAGAAGGTTTTTTCCTTGCCAGCAGCCGCGCCTTCGATCTGGTGGTCCTCGACATCATGTTGCCGGGACGCGACGGCATCGAGGTGTTGGCCGCCCTCCGGAAGCAGAATATGGCTACCCCGGTCCTGATTCTCACGGCCAAAGATGCGATTGAGGACCGCGTGGCCGGATTGGATGCCGGGCAGACGACTACCTGGTCAAACCCTTCGCCTTCCCGGAATTGAGCGCCCGGATACGAGCTCTCTTGCGCAGGGGTAAGGTTGAGCCGGTTGCATCTCTGATGATCGGCGGGCTTGAGGTCGATCCGGTAACCCGGACGGTCTCGCGTGAAGGAGATCGCCTGGAGCTTACGGTTCGAGAGTTTGAGCTGCTGGAATACCTCGCCCGCAACAAGGGCCGAGTCGCTTCCCGTGAAATGCTGGCGCGGGACGTATGGAAGGAACCGGGAAGGGCCACGCCGCTAGACAACGTCATCGACGTGCATGTGGCTCGTTTGCGCCGTAAGCTCGACGACCCTTTTGACGTCAAGCTGCTGCACACCGTCCGCGGCGTCGGGTTCATCCTGAGCGAGGACATCCCATGATCGGATTCCCTGCGAGAACATTGCGCGGCCGGCTCACCATCCTTTACGGCATTCTGCTGGCCTTTGCATTGGTCTTTTATGCGGCAGGCACGTCGCTGTACCAGTTGCACGGTTTGAAGAAGCAACTGGATACGAGTCTCGACCGCGACATTGAAACGGTAGAGGGCTTGATTGCGCTGTCGCCCGGCGGAGGAGTCGAGCTTCGCTCCAAGGAAGGCGAAGCTCGTGAGGACAGGCATGAACGCGGATACCTGTTGGAAGTATGGTCAGTCGATGGCAAGTTGCTCTACCGGAGCGCCGGACTAGATGGAATACCACTTGGGGCGCCGCCGCAGTTGGCAGGAATGCGCTTGGATAGGTCCCCACACTCCTATCGCGTGTCGAATGGAATGAGGGTGCGCGTGGCCAACCGCCTTCACCGGGTTGACCAGCAGTTCATGGTCGTTCGTCTTGCATTGAGCGAAGAGCCGTTGATCGCGGCGGCTGCGATGAGCTTCAGTGCCGTATCGGTGATCGGCAATGCCCTGAGACTGCTGACGACGAAACTATGAATCGCGGGTGGCAGGCTCTGTTCGTCCCATGAATTTTGCCACCGTGCAATTGCCGCCCTGAGCAAAAGCGACCAGACCTGCCGATATCAGAAGTGAGAAGTTTCAAATGGGACCGTTTGTGAGCGAGACGAAGTTTTCAGGGCAAGCGGAATGCGCAGCTGAAAACTACCAGTCAATAGTTGAGGCGCAACCGGCCGATATTCACGAACCAAGGAGATTCCTATGAGCAGCACTACCGTTGTGAAAGATCCCGTTTGCGGCATGGAA
>VFSW01001728.1_pt1 | contig 33254 bp, 35 predicted proteins | sample 5358111 | NCBI WGS metagenome assembly VFSW01 (sample SAMN11554181, study PRJNA540505) | mine drainage metagenome | isolation source: sediment from site ElyBrook_90M | place: USA: Ely Copper Mine, Vershire, VT | collected 2017
AAATTACTCAGCATTATACTTGTGCTTTCATTGTTGGCTTTGCCACTGACTGGGTGCGAAGGCCCGGAGGGTGCGAAGGTTTTAGTTCTGAAGGTCGACACGCCTCAGAATGGCGCCACTGTTAATACGCCTACGGTAACGGTAAGTGGCCGTGTGGGCGGAACCGAAAGTAAAGGGGCAAAGGTGACCATTAATGAAATAGACACACCTGTTACGGACGGCAAGTACTCCGCCAATGTCACGCTGAAAGAGGGTAAAAATGTCATAAGAATTGTCGCTAAATCTGGTCAGGCCGCGCCAATGGAGGAAGTGACTGTCACCTATGCCCCGGCTAAATAGTAGACCGGCACGTTTGACCATGTACATGGTGGGATGAAAGTTCTTCGCCAAGATTTTGGGTGCGAGTGAGGAGGATGAAATCATGCTCATGTTTTGGAAAAAAAATAAAAATGGCTTACCCGGCCCTAAGGACCTTCCGAATCCTGTAGGCCGAGATATTGTGGCAAAACTAAGGGGGGATCCGGATAAGATTTGGTATTTTAAGGCTGTTATGCGCCCGAAAGAGGGATACAAAGACACCTTTGAAGTAAGAGTCTTTGACGGGGCTCAGGCGGCATCACAGAAGATAACTGTCGAGGATTATAATTCACTCAATGAACATCCAGAATTGATCCTGTACGACGGCTGGTATGAGACAAAAATTCCCGGGAAGGCCGAAATAAAAAAACGATAGTCGTCATCGAAAACCGTCGATCAAATTTCGTAATAGGAAGGCATATGGAAACGACATAGAATGTGGCGATCACGATCTTCCTGGTGCCATCCTGACTGGTGATTACCGGGTGGATCGATAGCACGGTGGCCGCTTATGGCAGGGAGGGAATTATGGAAAAGAAAACGATGTTATGGGTGGGCGCAATTATCGTTATTGCGATTTTATATTTTATCGTGTTTCGGAGTTAAACGGAGTGGAGGTGAGACAACGGGGGCAAGGTTCCTTTTATGTAATTTTGTAAGGAGGTTAAATATGTTAGAAAAAACTGGGTGGGTTCTTTACCATCATCATTGCTGTTACGGGGTTGGCTCTTATCAGTGCTTACCAACCGCCGACATGGGCCCAAGTTATTTTAGCGTTGATCGGCAGCTTTGTCTGTCTTGTCGGCGTTGTGTTTCTTTTCGCTGAGGGACAGATTTTCGAACACCGCCGGGACAAGAAGGTTGCCAAGGCAAAGTAATGACTTGCGGAGTCCGATAGCGGAAGCCATCAGCTTGACCTCGAGGGCTGCCCTGACGAGAGGGGTCTTAAGGAAGGGGCGTGGACATCCCCTCAATCACCTCCCAAAGCTGGGATGAATCCTGATTGCCGCCCCCGTGGCCGATGAGGGCGTTGAACGTCTGCGTCACCAGGGCGGTCCCGGGAAGCGCCATGCCGAGGGTGTGGGCTTCGTTGAGGACGATCTGCAGATCCTTGTAGTGGAGGCGCGCCTCGATCCCGGGGGCGTAGTTCCGCTCTACCATCCGTTTCCCCAGCACCTCCAGGATCCTGCACTGGGCGGCTCCCCCCGATAAGGATGCGTACACCCGCTCGGGGTCCAACCCGGTTTTGCGCGCAAAGGTGAACGCTTCGGCCAGGCCTTGGAGGGTCGAGAGCATGACAACCTGGTTGCAGGCCTTGGCGACTTGCCCGGCGCCGTTGGGGCCGATGTGGACGATATTTTTCCCCATGCAGGCAAAGAGCGGCCTGACCCGTTCGAAGATCTCCGGTTTTCCTCCTACCATGATGGAGAGCGTTCCGTTGGCCGCCCCGATGCCGCCGCCCGAAACGGGGGCGTCGAGCGTCTCGATTCCCGCCTCGGCGAGCCGCGCGGCGATCTGCCGCGTGGCGGCGGGCGAGATGGTGGCCATGTCCACCAGAATGGATCCCTGGCGTGCGCCTGCGACAACGCCCCGCTCGCCCAGGACCACCTCCAGGACATCCTGGGTAGTCGTCACCATGGTAAAGACGATCTCGCTCCCCCGGGCAACCTCTTCCGGCGACCCGCAGGCGACGGAGCCTGCCTCCACCAGGGGGTCCGCCGTCTCTTTCCGCCGTCCGTACACCCGCAGGCGGTAGCCGCCCTTGATCAGGTTCAGGGCCATGGGCTTGCCCATCACCCCCAGACCGATAAAGCCCACGTTCGTCATCATCCCTCTCCCTTGGCCCCTCTATTCATCCGTTCAATCACCTTCACGAGGGCCGACGAATCGAGCTCCCCCTCCGCGCTCCCCACGAGGGCGTTCATATGCTGGGCCGCCAGCGCCGAACCGGGCAGGGCAAAGCCGACCCTGTGCGCCGTCTCCAGGACGAGCCGGAGCTCCTCCTGGTGGAGACAGGCCTTGAATCCCGGCCGGAAATCCTGCTCCAGCATCCGTTTCCCCTGTACATCGAGGACGGTGCTCCCAGCGAAACCGCACAGGAGGGCGTCCCGTACCCGGAGCGGATCAACGCCGTTTTTCCGGGCGAAGGCAAACGCCTCGGCCACCCCTTCGAGGGCCAGCGTCGCGACGATCTGATTGCAGGCCTTGGCCAGTTGTCCCGCGCCAACCGGGCCGACATGAACGATATTCTTCCCCAGGCGCTCGAAGAGCGGTTTGACCCGCGTGAAGACCTCCGGCTTTCCCCCCGCCATGATCGTGAGGGTGCCGTCTGCGGCCTCCGGCTCACCTCCCGATACCGGAGCGTCGAGCATCTCGACCCCGCTTGTCAAGAGTTTTTCTGCGAGGGAACGAGCGGCTTCGGGGGAGATTGTGCTCATCACAACCACGGTGGCGCCGGGACGGGCCACCGCGAGGATGCCGTTGGGTCCCAGGGTGACCTCCTCGACCTCCCGTGTGTCGGACACCATGATCAAGGTAACATCGGCGGCGCGGGCCGCTTCTTCCGGCGACGTGCACACCCGGGCGTCGGCGGCGGCAAGCGGCGCCATCGTTTCGGCGCGGCGGTCGTAAACCCACAGGGGAAAACCGCCCCGGACGAGATTCAGTGCCATGGGTGCGCCCATGATCCCCAGACCGATGAAACCGACTGTGATGCTCATGTTCAATCTCCCGTTAAATCCGCCCACTCTTTGATGAAGAGCGCTTCCATCTCCCGACGGAATGTGACCGTCGCGTCCCGCCCGACCCGGAGGGGACCCCGTTCGCGGTTCCGTTTCGTCAGGATGGCGTGGAGGTTCATGGCCTTTCCCTCCAGGCGGGGAAGGAGAAGCGCCCTTCGCACCACCGGGCAGCGGACAGGAGCTCGCCATCCTTTCCCCTCCTGCCGACGAGTTGCAATCCCAGCGGCAATCCCCGCGGGCCGAATCCCACCGGGATCGTGACTGCCGGGACGCCGCAGAGGCTCCAGATGGAGCAAAAGGTGGGGTTTCCCGTCTGCTCCAGCGTGGCCGGCGCCTCTCCCGTCGTCGGCGGGGTGACGATGGCGTCGTATCGGGCCAGGAACCGCTCCAGTTCGTCCCGGAGGGCGAGGCGAAGTGCGAGGGCCTTGAGGTAGGTCACGGCCCCCACGTTTCCACCCTCGGCGACAAAATCCTTCAGGGTCGCGCTCAGGAGGGGGGCCTTGTTGCGAACGAGTTCCTCCAGGTTGAAGGCGGACTCGGCGGCCATGATGGTCCGGATCGCTCCATGGGCGAGGCCGAAGGGTTCGGGCAGTTCGCACTCCTCGACCCGGGCGCCGCCCGCTCTCAGCCTTTCGATGTTTTCCAGGAACCGTTTCCGGGCATGCTCCTCGGCCAGCTCCCAGACGGGGGTCTTGACAGCGACCAGTACGGGAGGCGTCGGACGGACGCAGTGCTCGGCTGGGCGATTCGTCTCCTCTTCGGCCAGGGAGGCCGCGAGGAAGGCGGCGTCCTCGACGCTGCGGGTGAAGAAGCCCGGCTGATCGAGGGTGTGGCTGAAGGTCAGGGCGCCTTCGATGGGCATCATCCCCTGGGTCGGCCTGACCCCCACGACCCCGCAGTACGCGGCGGGCCGGATGACCGAGCCGTTGGTCTGCGTGCCCAGGGCGGCCGGGACGAAGCCAGCCGCGACGCCTGCCGCCGAGCCGCTCGACGACCCGCCCGGCGTATGGAGCGGGTTCCAGGGGTTGCGGGTCTTTCCGGGAAAGAGAAAGGCGCATTCGGTGGTGACGGTCTTCCCCAGGACGAAGGCCCCCTGCGCCTCGGCAAGTTCGATGGCCCGGGCCGACCGGGTCGGGACATTGCCGGCAAAGGCGGGAGAACCCATCTCCGTCGGAACGCCGGCGGTGGGATAGATGTCCTTCACCCCCAGGGGGATCCCCTGGAGGGGGCCGGGTGCGCCATCGGAGCGGAGAGTGTCGTCGGAGAGCCGGGCGGCCTTGAGCGCCTCCGCCGGCTTGAGCCAGGCCCAGGCCCGGATTCCCTCGTCGAGCGACGCGATCCGCGCCAGGAGTGCTTTTGTGTACGCTTCGGATGTGAGTCGTCGGCTTGCGATTTCCTGGGCGGCTTCGATCAGGCTCAGGGTGTGCAGCGGTTTGTCCATGATTTCTCGACCTCCTTTTGCAGGCGAACGATTTCCTTCCCGTCCCCCGGTTTCGGTACAATCCGTTACCACCCTATTATACGGCAGGGTTCAGCAGGTTCGGGGGATTCCCGGTCGTGAGGGCGGCGACGAGGTTCTCCGCGGCCTTCATCGCCATCTTGAAGCGGGTCTGTTCCGAAGAGCTGGCGATATGGGGCGACATGATCACGTTCTTCAGTTCCTTAAAACCCGGATCGATCGCGGGCTCCCCCTCGAAGACGTCGAGACCGGCGCCGGCGATGGCCCCCCTCTTGAGCGCCGCGACCAGGGCCGCATCGTCGACTACTCCGCCCCGGGCGGCATGGATGAGGACCGCCGAGGGCTTCATCAGCGCGATCTCCGGGGCGCCCACGGCGTGGTGGGTCTCCCGGCTGTAGGGGATATGGACCGTGACGATGTCCGCCCGGCGATAGAGCTCCTCTTTCGTCACATACCGGGCCCGGCAGGCGGACTCGATTGCCGGGGCGGCCCGCTGAACATCGTGGTAGATCACTTCCATCTCGAAACCGGCCGCGCGGCGGGCAACGGCCTGGCCGATCCGCCCCAGGCCGATGATGCCCAGCGTGGCGTGGTGAACGTCGAGGCCGAGGAACTGCTTGAGCTTCCACTTGTCCCACCGGCCTTCCCGGACGTACGCTTCGGCCTCGTTGAGCCGGCGGGCGGTGGCCAGGATCAGCGCCCAGGCGAAATCGGCGGTGGTATCGTCCAGGACTCCCGGGGTATTGGTCGCCATGACCCCGTGGGTGCTGCAGGCGGCGAGATCGATGTTGTTGTACCCCACGGCGATGTTGCAGACCGCCTTGAGTTTGGGACAGCGGCTCAAGAGGGTCTCATCGATCCTTTCGGTGAGCGTCGTCATGGCCCCGTCCTTGTCGGCGAGAACCCCCGCCAGCTCTTCGGCGGCCAGCACCGTGTCCTCCTGATTGGCTTGAACCTCAAAATGGGGTTCCAGAAAAGTGAGAACCTCCTCAAAGACCTCGCGAGCGACGAAAATTTTTTTCTTCATGATCTCTTCCTCAATGGTGATGTGAACGAATCGGCAGGACGCCCATGCCTCTCGGCAACCGTGCCGCACCTTATACCAGTTTTCTCCCGAAGAGAAAATAAGAATTACCGTTTACCGGTGATAAGGAATTCATTTTATCTTGCAATATCACAGACGATTTGATAACCAGTCCATCCATATCGGGGATGGAGTTCCCCCCTTAGAACCGCCCAGGCCGGGCTGATGACTCCTACCGTGAAGGCTGTGTGGGGAGTCGTCGCCGCGCGACCGCTGCACACAGTGAAGCGGTTTTTTTATGCCTGAACAATAACCCTGTGCGGCACAAGAAGGAGAGCTTCATCGTGGAACAGATTTACACCGTGGCCAGCCTATGGCTTACGCTGGCCGTCATTTCCGCCGTCATCGCCTATCACCTTCGAGTTTCCATCGCCCTTGTCGAAATCTGCGTGGGCGTGATTACGGCCGCAGTGGCCTCTTCCCTTGGCGTCTTTGAGATGTTGCACGCCGATTCGGAATGGCTGCGTTTTTTGGCATCATCGGGCGCCGTGCTGCTGACATTTCTGGCCGGGGCCGAACTCGATCCCGTCGTGATGAAAAAAAAGATCCGGGAAGTGACAGTGATCGGCCTGATCGGCTTTTTTGCGCCCTTCTTGGGGTGCACGGCAATCGCCTACTACGGGATCGGATGGAACCTTCAGGCCAGTTGGCTTTGCGGCGTTGCGCTGTCCACGACCTCGATGGCCGTCGTTTACGCGGTCATGTTGGAGACGGGCTTCAACAAGACCGGCTTCGGCAAGGGCATTCTGGGGGCCTGCTTCATCAACGACCTGGGAACGGTCCTCGCCCTCGGTCTGCTGTTTGCGCCCTTCACCTATAAAACGGCGGTGTTTGTCATGGTCAGCGCGTCCGCCCTGGCCCTTTTGCCCTACACCACCCACATCATCACCAAGATTTACGCCAACCGGACGGCCGCGATCAGGACCAAATGGGTCATCCTCATCCTCTTCGGGTTGGGCGCCCTGGCCCTCTGGTCCGGAAGCGAGGCCGTGTTGCCCGCTTACCTCGTGGGAATGGTATTGGCCGGCAGTGCTGCAAAGGACACCTTCTGGATGCGGCGGCTGCGCACACTGACTGTCGGTTTTCTCACGCCGTTCTATTTCCTGCGTGCCGGGACGCTCGTTTCGCTCTCCGCCCTCATCGCGACGCCTCTCATCTTCATCATCCTGTTGGGAGGCAAGGTGGCCTCGAAGATTTTCGGCCTCTACCCCTTCATCGGACTTTTCCGGCGCGACCGCAATGAACGGTGGTATTACACCTTGATGATGTCCACCGGGCTGACGTTCGGAACGATTTCCGCCCTGTACGGTTTGTCTCACGGCATCGTGACGCAGGGCCAGTACTCTTTTCTGGTGGCAACCGTGATCGCCAGCGCCGTCGTCCCGACCCTCATCGCGGGGATGGCCTTTCTGCCGAAGCATCTTCTGCCTCTGCACGAGAAACGGTTAAAGTCCGCGGAGACCGAACCGAGCGAGGAAGGGTAGGTTAGCCTAATTCGGCGTGGCCCTGAACATCGATAATTTTTTGATACGGGAGGATTAATGATGGACTGTCCCTTTTGCCCGGGAGCAATCCGTTCCAAAATCATCGAAGAATACGGCTCCGTCATTGCTATAAAGGATAATTATCCGGTAACGGAAGGACATCTGCTCATTATCCCCCGCAGGCACACGCCGGATTTTTTCTCCATGACGCACGATGAGGCAAAAGATGCCGAGCATCTCCTGCGGCAACTGCGGGAAAGGCTGATACGGCAGGATTCGACGATCACGGGCTTCAATATAGGAATCAACTGCGGAATTTCGGCGGGCCAGACGATCATGCACGCCCACGTCCACCTGATCCCCAGAAGGGATGGGGACACGCCCCATCCCCGCGGGGGCGTCCGGGGCGTAATCCCGGGCAAAATGTCCTACCCGCAGCCCTAAAATCGGAGCGTCGCCTTGAGCCTGTTATCCTGAAGCAACAATTCAAGGGCGTCCGTCGCGGATGTCATCAGAATATTCGCAGAAAGAGCAGCCTCCAGGGCGCAGCCTTCATTGAGGCAGACGGCGACCCCAATCCTGGCGGCCTTGAGCATCTTCCGGTCGTTGTTCCCGTTGCCCAGGGCGATCACGTTTTCCGCTTCGAGGTTTTGCACATACGCTTCTTTCTGGGCATCCTCGTTGTTTACCTCAAGAATATGAACCCGGCATTCAACACCGGCGAGCTCGGACCGGGCCGTCCCGAAGGTATCGGCGGTCAGAACGTGCACATCTAAAATCGTTGCGACCCTGTTCAGCAGTTCCCTGACGCCGGGGACAAGCCTCCCGTGCATGGAGAGCGTGCCCGTAAAATCTGACGCGAGATGCTTCAACTTGACCTGCCCGAACCCGGGGATATCAACCTCAAACATGCTGTCCTTCGCAAATCATCAGGGCGAGCCCTGGGGTTTTCTTTATCGAGGATGGCCTGCGAAAAAAAAGCCAAGGGCGGGGCGTACTTTTCGGGCCTATGCCGCCATGTACTCCCGGATATCAACCAAGGCGCCGGACTTTGCCATTTGTTCCGCTGATTTCAACAGCTCTCCCGCCACCTTCTCATCGACATAAGCTTCGCCGCAGTTCGGGCATACTTGAGCGGGCACGTTTTTAACGACATAGGTGAACCCGTTACGTTCCAGAGTCACGGTCGTGGCGCCCGCCACAGTCTCGGCATGTCTGCAAATGACGCACTTCATAGGATCCTCCTTCTGAAGTCAGAGCTCCATTTATCGCTTTCAGGTTCATAGACGGTAATGATGATGGTTTCATTCCCGGCAATATTATCCGCCACAACGATGTGAATCGGGCGTTTTTCCATCCAGCCTGCGATCAAGCGGCTCGGATAGGGAGTATCGTCGGGGTATTCCTCGATCGTTTCACCGTTCGACAGAATATGCCGGACATCTTCAACATGGATGCTCCGCTGGAACATCCGTTGAATAGCATGCGTACGAAATATGATTTTCCCCGTGCCTGGCAATCCGCCAAACTCCTTGCATGGAATACGCTTCTGCGAAAATCCTTTACTTAGAGTATAAGAGGGGTGAACGCGACTGTCAAATCATTTGCGGGCACCTATTCGCGCCCAGGATCAAGGCCTCTACTTCGGCGTCGATATCGCGGGCGAGGCGGTCGGCGGCTTCCCGCTCAGGAACACGGCGATGATGCTCTCCTGGCGCTTGCCGGTGAAGAGCGGCCGGAAGTGGCCGGCGACATTCGCCGATGATTCAAAGGCGGTGCGGTCAGTTTGCCGGCACAGAGGCGTTTTCCCAGTTCTAAGGCGGCTTTGATCTGTGCAACTTTCGCGGGTCCGAGGCCGGGGACTTTCAGCAGGTCCTGGACGTGGGCGCGATCGATCCCGCGGAGGCATCGAAAATCCTGCAGGATCGAGAGGGCAGAATCGTAGGCGCTCTTCCCGGAAACGCCCTCTTGGAATGTTCCTTGTCCGACCCGAAGGATGATGGCCAGCAGCTCGGCGTCCGTCAGTCGCGCTGGCCCCTCGGCGAGGAGCCGTTCGCGCGGCCGTTCCTTTGTGGGCCAGCTTTTGATCCGTTCAGAACACACGATGCCTTCCCGAGCCTTCCTTACGGTGGATGGCTTCACGGCGATATTTTTCTTGGGCGACCGCGTTCTCATTTTGCTTTGTCTACAAGACATTTTCAGGAAACGCAAGCGACGAAAACCAAGTGGGATTATCGTGTGCGTTTTGCCGTAGCGATTCTTTGCAAGTACGCAAAAGGTTGATGATCCTAAAAACGGGCGTTATTTTCGATTGACAGAGAATCGATACGGGTGGTACCGTCGCACCTCCTCGGCACGTTACACCGTAAATAACCCGGATAGGTTCGCGCTGGTACATTGAGCGCGAATGCGACCTGCACGCCCTCGGCTTGGACGGCCCACATCCGATGGAAATTCTCTTTCGCATGACCCAGGCGATGTCCGTTTTTGTGGTCGTCGCTTATATTTGCTGCAAGTCGCCGTTGCTCAGCTCCCTCACCACGGATGCGATCCGCACGCGCGATCGGATCTACCTCTATCTGGTATTCTCCGCGCTGTCGATCCTGGGTACCTATCTGGGCGTGCCCGTCCATGACGCCATCGCCAATACGAGGGCCATCGGTCCGGTGTTGGCCGGCATCATCGGAGGGCCTCTTCTCGGGACGGCCGTGGGACTTACCGGGGGGCTTCATCGCTATTTTCTCGGCGGATTCACCGCGCTCTCCTGCGGTCTTTCAACAACGGTCGAGGGGACCATCGGCGGGATCGTTCATCTGTATCTGTACCGAAAGAATCGTTTGGAACAATCCTTCAATCCCCAGGTTGCGTTCCTAACCGCCTTCTGCGCGGAGATCGTCCAGATGGGCATCATTCTTCTCATCTCCCGCCCCTACGCCAATGCCCTTACCCTGGTATCAATCATCGCCGCGCCGATGATTTTATCAAACGCCGCCGGCGCCGCATTGTTCATGAGTATCATCCGCGATCAGAAGAATACGGTCGATCGGATAGCCGCCGTTTCCTCCGCGAAGGCGTTCAAAATCGCGGAACGGACACTGAACATCCTCGCCAAAGGGATTACCGGTGAATCGGCCGTGGCCCTGGCGAAGATCATCCATAAAGAGACCGGCGTCGGTTCGGTGGCCATTACCGACAAGGAGAAGGTACTGGCTTTTGTCGGCCAAGGTGCGGATCACCACAAGCCGGGCAATCAGCTTGCCTCGCCGTTCTCCCTGACGGCGATCCGGGAAAACCGGGTCATGTTCGCCGCCGGCGGACATGACCGGTACACCTGCCCGCTGTCGGCGACCTGTCCGATGACCTCCGTGCTGGTGGTTCCGCTCCATATCGACAACGACGTGGTCGGCACGATCCAGCTCTTCGAACCCAGGGACAAACGCTTTCTCAACATGAACAAAACCCTCGGCGAGGGGATCGCACGTCTCCTGTCGAACCAACTGCTCCAGGCCCGCTACGAAATGCAGAAGAACCTCCTGGTGCAGTCCGAGCTGAAGCTTCTCCAGGCGCAGGTGAATCCCCACTTCCTGTTCAATTCCCTCAATACCATCATTGCCATCCTCCGCATTGATTCCGCGCGGTGCAAGGATCTGCTCATCCATCTTTCCAACTTTTTCCGCAAGAACCTCAAACGCGTCAACGATCTGTCGACGCTCGCGGAGGAACTCGACCAGGTGAATTCCTACCTGCAGATCGAGAAGGCGCGGTTCGATGACCGATTGGCGATCCACATCGATATCGATCCCTCGCTGCTGAAGGTCATCCTTCCCACCTTCACCCTTCAGCCGCTCGTCGAGAATGCCTTCAAGCACGGGATTTCCCATACGATGGGGCGGGGGATAGCCCGGATCAAGGCGTTTCGGACGGACGGCTGGGCCTTTGTGGAGATCGAGGACAACGCCGGGATCTTTCATGAGAAGGAAACGGACGACGGCCACGGAATCAAGATCGTCGACCGGCGCCTGAAGGGACTTTTCGGCAGCGATTCCGGGATAGCCATATTCTGTGTGCCGAATGAAGTAACGCGGGTTACCATAAAGATTCCCCTGGAGGCCCATGCGGCATGATGCGCGCCCTGATCGTGGATGACGAGATCTATGCACGGGAAGAGATGGAAACCCTGCTCAACGAGACCGGCGAATTCAGCGTCCTGGGAAAGTGCGCGAACGCGGTTGAAGCAATGCAGGCCATCAATAAAGAAAAGCCGGACGTGCTGTTCCTCGACGTCCAGATGCCGGTGATCAACGGTTTCGAACTGTTGAGCATGATCGATGCGGCGGCCATGCCGCGGGTGGTTTTCGTCACCGCCTATGACGAATACGCCCTCAAGGCCTTCGAGGAGAACGCCCTCGACTATCTGCTCAAGCCGGTTGAAAAGGAGAGACTCGCGAAGACCGTTGAGAAGCTCAAAGGGCGATTTGTCGAGGGCAGCCGGCCGGTTTTCACCGGTCCGGCAATTCAGCAGGTACCCTGCATCCATTCCTCCAAGATCAAACTCATCAATACGGCGGAGATTGAGTACGTCAGATCGTCAGAGACGGGGGTGCACGTGGTCTGCCCGGGAGGCGAGTTTTTCACTGAACTCACCCTCCAGGTCCTGGAGACCAAGACGAACCTCGTCCGGTGCCACAAGCAGTTCCTGATCAACATCGATCTGGTGGACGAGATCATCCTCCGCGAAAACATGCTTGCCGACATCAAGACAAAATCGGGCCGCCTCGTGCCCGTAAGCCGCAGATACCTCAAGCTGCTCAGAGAAAAACTGCACTTTTGAGACGGTCGTGCCGTGGGGAGGCACCGGTTAACCGGTCATATCGACCGTTCAAACCGCTGTGCGACCGCTTGGCCGATTCCGGACATCGCATCCCCCGTCAAGGGCTGTTTTGTCTTGACAAAGCAGGATTGCGGATATTAGTATCAACCACCCATCAGAACGATGCGCCAATATAAGTGATTAATATAATTTAGCAATCTTTCTCTTTTTGGTTCTGCGATCTTCGCAAACGGGATGATTGATGGTAGGTATTAACCACGTATCGGATGCGCTCGGCAGGAAACGGAACCCCTGTCACCTTATCTCATCTCTGCATCATATCTCTGCCTCACATGCATTGGCAATACGATTCACGTAGCACCGGTAAGTTAGTAACCGATTAACCGAAGCCGCAGGGGTTTCGGAATAGGTCTTGTTTGGTCGGGTGGTGGGTTCTCAATCGAGGAAGTCAGTCTTTTTCATCAATCACAAGAGGAGGGTATTATGACGAAGAAAGTACTGGGTAAAGAGACGAAGGGCGTATCACGCCGCAATTTCCTGACCGCCGCCGCCGCGGTGACGGCCGGGGCCGCGACACTGGGTTTCCCCTCGGTCCTGAAGGCGCAGGGGCCGATCTCGATGCGTTGGCAGAGCACCTGGCCGACCAAGGACATTTTCCACGAGTACGCCCTTGACTTCGCCAAAAAGATCAACGACATGACCGGGGGCGATCTCAAGATCGAGGTGCTACCCGCCGGTTCTGTCGTCCCGGCCTTCGGCGTGCTGGACGCGGTTTCCAAGGGGACCCTCGACGGCGCCCACGGCGTCATCGTCTACCACTATGGCAAGCAGAACGCCCTTGCGTTGTGGGGGTCGGGGCCCGGCTACGGGATGGATGCCAACATGCTGCTCTCCTGGCACAAATACGGCGGCGGTAAGGAGCTGCTCGAGAAGCTCTACAAGTCCATCGGCGCGAACGTCCAGTCTTTCCCCTACGGGCCGATGTTTACGCAGCCCTTCGGCTGGTTCAAGAAGCCGATCACCAAGTTGGAAGACCTCAAAGGGATGAAGTTCCGGACCGTGGGGCTTTCCGTTGACGTATACACCGCCATGGGCTGTGCGGTGAACGCGCTCCCCGGCGGCGAGATCGTGCCGGCGATGGATCGGGGCCTCCTCGACGGGGCGGAGTTCAACAACGCCTCCTCGGACCGCCTCCTCGGTTTCCCCGACGTCTCCAAGGTGTGCATGCTCCAGAGCTTCCATCAGAATGCGGAGCAATTCGAAATCCTGTTCAACAAGACGAAGTACGACGCCCTGCCGGACAAGATGAAGGCGATCATTGCCAACGGTGTGGAGGCCGCCTCGGCCGACATGTCCTGGAAATCGGTCGACCGCTACTCGAAGGACTACATCGAGATGCAGACCAAGGACAAGGTAAAGTTCTACAAGACCCCCGACTCAATCCTGAAAAGGGAGCTCGAAGTCTACGACCAGGTGGTGGCGAAGAAGTCGGCAGATAATCCCCTGTTCAAGGAGATCGTCGCATCGCAGATCGCCTTCGCCAAGCGCACGGTGGCCTGGGACATGGATACGAACGCCAACCGGCGCATGGCCTATAACCACTACTTCGGCAGGAAGGCCGCACCCGCGAAAGCCGCACCCGCGAAGGCTGAACCGAAGAAAAAGTAAAGAGTTCTCGACATCATTTATCGGCCATCCGGACCGGACGCGCCCGGATGGCCCTTTTTTGACAGGATTGAAGATATGCAGAAACTATTACTGACCATCGACAGGATCAGCACCTTTGTCGGCCAGGCGTTTTCCTGGCTCATCGTGGCGCTCACCTTTCTGATCACCTACGAGGTGTACGCCCGCTACGCCGTCGACGCACCGCACTCCTGGGCCTTCGATATCATGCTCCAGATGTACGGGACCCTGTTCATGATGGCGGGCGCCTACACCCTCTCGAAGAACGGCATGGTCCGCGGCGACGTCCTCTACGGTTTCTTCCCGCAGCGTGTGCAGGCCGCCCTCGACCTGACGCTCTACATCCTCTTCTTCCTCCCCGGGGTGACCGCCCTCTGCTGGGCCGGCTATTACTATGCCGGCGAGTCCTGGGCGATCTGGGAGCATTCGAGCATCACCGCCGACGGCCCCCCGCTCTATCAGTTCAAGACGATCATACCCATTGCCGGGGCGTTCCTCCTCGTGCAGGGCTTCGTCGAGATGACCCGCTGTGTCCTGTGCCTCAAGGAAGGGAAGTGGCCCTCGCGCATCCAGGATGTCGAGGAGGTCGATGTCGAGAAACTGAAGGCGACGGTGCACGTCTCCGACGATGATATCGCGAAGCTCGATGAGTTTGTGACGCACGGAAAAGGGGGCGCGAAATGAAAAAAGAAGCTTGGTTTGGAATTGCGATTATGGCACTGGTGGTGATCGGTGTGTTCTGGATGATGCCCCCGCTGTCGCAGTGGACCACCGGCCACATGGGCCTCCTGATGCTGGCGATGATCGTCATCGCGATCATGCTCGGCTTTCCCACCGCCTTCACCCTCATGGGGATGGGAACGATGTTCGCCTTTTTCGCCTATTACAGCCAGGACCCGAATACGGCGGCGGGCCACACGTTCGATCTGGTGGCGCAGCGGGCCTATGCCGTCATGAACAACGACGTTCTGATCTCGATACCGCTCTTCGTCTTCATGGGGTACCTCGTCGAGCGGGCCAACCTGATCGGCAGGCTCTTCAAGAGTCTCCACCTGGCGACCTCCCGGATCCCCGGGTCGCTCGCCGTCGCGACGATCATCACCTGCGCGATCTTCGCTACCGCCACCGGGATCATCGGGGCGTGCGTGACGCTGATGGGACTCCTCGCCTTTCCCGCGATGCTCAAGGCCGGTTACAGCACCCGTATCTCAGCGGGCGTCGTGACCGCGGGAGGAACCCTCGGCATCCTGATCCCGCCCTCGGTCCTTTTGATCCTCTACGGCGCGACCGCAGGCGTCTCGGTCGTCCAGCTCTACGCCGGGGCGTTTTTACCCGGCTTCATGCTGACCGGCCTCTATCTTGGCTACATCATCATCTCCGCGAAGCTCAAGCCGAGCATCGCCCCGCCCCTCTCCGCGGAGGATCAGCATGTTGATCTGCCCAAGTTTGCAGAGGTGATCTCAAAGAAATCCAACAACGTCATGGTCGGGCTGATCGGGGCGATCAAGGGGAAGCGGAACGCCGACGTCCCGATGAAGACATTGGTCACTCACCTGATCATCGCCATCCTCCCGCTGGTGGCGGCCGCGTTCCTCATGGTCCCGACCTATTATCTCATGACGTTCCCGACAGCGGTGGATACATCCGGCCTGCAGGAAATGGGCACCATGGCCGATGAGGAGCGCGCAGGCGAAGCGGACACACAAGGTCTCGCGGCGTCGGAACAAGGCGGTCTGCAGGAACCGGAAGGTGCCGGTGGTCTGCAGGAACCTCCGGCCGAACTCGGCCAGGGGGCGCCGGCGGCGGCCGCTCCTACGGCCGAAAGCGCAAAGGCGCCACCCGCCGAGGTGAAGCCTGCCGCACCGATTACTGCCGAGGCCGCCAAGCCTGAGCGCACGCCCGCCCCACTGGGTTACTGGATCACGCTCGGCATCTTCGTGGCGGGACTGGCGGTGTTCTATGTCATTTTCACCTTCCAGCGGCTCGAGATCTTCAAGATGCTCCTCGGGTCGTTCTTCCCGCTGGCCCTGATCATCCTCGGGGTCCTCGGGACGATCGTCGTGGGGCTTGCGACCCCGACCGAAGCGGCCGCGATGGGGTCCTTCGGGGGGTTTGTCCTTGCGGCCGCGTACAAACAGCTCAATTTCACCGTCGTCAAGGAGTCGGTCTTCCTGACCGCGAAGACCTCGGCCATGGTCTGCTGGCTCTTCGTCGGATCGAGCATCTTCGCGGCGGCCTTCGCCCTCCTGGGCGGTCAGGAGATCATCAACGCCTGGGTGAAATCGATGGAAATGACACCGACCCAGTTCATGCTCCTGGCGCAGGTGATCATCTTCCTGTTGGGCTGGCCGCTGGAGTGGACGGAGATCATCGTCATCTTCATGCCGATCTTCATCCCGCTCCTGGCGCACTTCAACATCGATCCCCTCTTCTTCGGTTTGCTCGTGGCCCTGAACCTCCAGACGGCGTTCCTCTCTCCGCCGGTGGCGATGGCCGCATTCTACCTGAAGGGGGTGGCGCCGCCGCACGTGACGCTCAATCAGATCTTCATCGGGATGCTGCCGTTCATGGCGATCCAGATTCTGGCGATCTTCCTGCTCTATATGTTCCCTCAGATCGGTCTGTGGGTGCCGTCCCTGGTGTACAAGGGATGATGCCGGCTTCCGCGCCGGGATTTCGGAGCGGGGGTGTACTGAATTACTACAACCTACATCAGGAGGAAAAAGATGCGACATTTTTTGCTTGTGACCGGCGCCGTCGCTGGTAATTTCATTCTGTGGTCGTTGATCACCGAGCTGCCCGTGCATGCAATGATTATTTTTTGTCTTGCGATTGCCGTGGGTTGTCTCATGATTTACGTCATGGTGCACTTCGGGAAAGCAGCGGATAATAAGCCGTCCGCCAGGGGGTGATCTAAGCGGACTGACGTCGGTCGGATGGAAGCAAAACACGGCGATTTGCGTCGTTTCGAATCGGGGAGCTTAACGGACGGCGGCTTCAGGGATCCGCGGCGGTCGTCGGAGTAGATGATCTCTATTTTCTGAATCATGTATGCAGGGAGGTTAGAGTATGTTGGAAAAACTGGGTGGGTTCGTTACCATCGTTGTTGCAGTTTCAGCGTTAGTTCTTATTAGTGTTTATGAGCCACCGGTATTCGTCCAAGTTGTCTGTGCATTGGTTGGCAGCTTTGTCTGTCTTATCGGCATTGTGTTTCTCTTCGCTGAGGGGCGGATTTTCACAAAAGACCGCCGGGTCAAGACGGCCCCCAAGGTCGGTTAGGCCACTACAGTAACGGCATCATGATTCATACGTAATCCGGATACTTGTTCGGTTTTGGATGCGGGTTCCGGGGAATACCAGCGGAAGGCGAATTCCTCGGCGCGATCGCGCGAATCTTTTTCTCGCTTAAGGGCATCCTTCCATCTCCGGCTGATGAGTTCCTTCCGCGTTCATCCCTGTCCACATCATTAGAAAACGTCAATCGAGGAAGTTCGCAGGAACCGGGTGAACCCTTTTTTAGACCCTTGCCGTTACCCTCAAGATATGCCATAGTAACCTTACTTCGGTCGAAGTGGCATGAACGTCAGAAACCACTCATGGATCAAAATGGAAGAGAACGATGATCAGGCTGGTTTTGCTGCGGCATGGGGAGAGCACCTGGAACCGGGAGAACCGTTTTACCGGCTGGACCGACGTCGATCTCACCGAGCAGGGGATCCGTGAGGCGCACGACTCGGGCCGGCTCCTGAAGGAGGACGGCTACCGCTTCGATCTGGCCCACACCTCGGTCCTCAAGCGGGCGATCCGGACGCTCTGGATCGCCCTCGACGAGATGGACCTGATGTGGATCCCCGTCTGTCGTTCCTGGAGGCTCAACGAGCGCCACTACGGGGCGCTCCAGGGGCTCAACAAGAAGGATACGGCCGAGAAATTCGGGATGGAGCAGGTGCATATCTGGCGGCGGAGCTACGACATCCCGCCCCCCGCGCTCGACGAGGCGGACGAGCGGTTCCCGGGACGGGACCCCCGGTACGCGAACCTGAAGCCGGAGGAGCTGCCGCGGACCGAATCGCTCAAGATGACGCTCGAGAGGGTCCTCCCCTACTGGCACGAGGTGATCGTTCCGGAGCTCCGCGGAGGGAAAAAGCTCCTCATCGCGGCCCACGGAAACAGCATTCGCGCCCTGGTGAAGTATCTCGACGCGATCCCCGACGATGTGATCACGGAACTCAACATCCCGACAGGGATTCCCCTCGTCTATGAGCTCGACGAGCGTCTCCACGCCGTCAACCACTACTACCTGGGGGACCAGGATGCCGTCGCCCGCGCCACCGCCTCGGTGGCCGGCCAGTTGTCGCGGAAGAAGTAAGGGGGACCTTTCCTCCACCCGGTGGTGGGAGGCAGACGGAGCAATATGCGAGAAATCGACGCGAACAGCATAACGGAAACCGTCTCCCTGCTGCTCCGGGATGCCTGTTACCGCCTCCCGGATGACGCGATCGCGGCCCTCCGGTCGGCACGGGAGAAAGAGGAATCCCCGGCAGCCCGCAACGTGCTCGCCGGACTCCTGGAAAACGCAGAAACCGCGGTTCGCGACAAAATCCCGCTCTGCCAGGACACGGGGATGGCGGTCGTGTTTCTCGAGCTGGGGCAGGATGTGCACATCGTCGGGGGCGATCTGGAGGAGGCCGTTCAGGAGGGCACCCGTCGCGCCTATAGCCGGGGATACCTGCGCATGTCCGTTGTCGATCGGCCCTTTTCGGCCAGGATCAACACCCGGGACAATACGCCGGCCGTGATCCATACCACCGTTGTCCCGGGCGAGAAATTGAAGATTACGGCGCTCTCCAAGGGGTTCGGCAGTGAGAACATGAGCCGCCTCGCCATGCTGACTCCCGCCGCCGGGAGGCAGGGGGTCATCGATTTTGTCGTGCGGTCGGTCGATGAGGCGGGCGCCAACCCCTGTCCCCCCGTTATCGTCGGCGTCGGCATCGGGGGGACCGCGGAGAAATGCCTGCTGCTCGCCAAACAGGCCCTGCTCCGCGCGGTGGGGCTCCCCCATCCTGATCCCGAGATCGCCGAACTTGAGGCCGAGATACTGAAACGGGTGAACGATCTGGGGATCGGGGCCATGGGCTACGGGGGAAGGATCACCGCCCTGGCCGTTCATTGCGAGGTCTTTCCCACCCACATCGCCGCCCTTCCGGTGGCGGTCAATCTTCAATGCCACAGCGTCAGACACCGGGAAGCGACGCTTTGAAGGAAGGGGGGGAACGAAAAGTTGGGCCAGCCTATGGAACGGATCGCAAAGAGCGCAAGAGCTGTGGAGCTTCCCTTGTCCGATGCTGTCGTGGAGGCACTGCACGCGGGCGACGAGCTGCTCCTTTCGGGGGTGATGTACGTTGCGCGCGACGCGGCCCATAAACGGATGATCGAAGCCCTTAAAAAAGGGGAACCGCTTCCCGTCGATTTGCAGGGGCAGGTGATCTATTTCATGGGGCCGACCCCCGCAAGGCCGGGAAGACCGATCGGGGCCGCCGGACCGACCTCCAGTTATCGGATGGACGCCTACTCCCCCGCGCTCATGGCCAGGGGACTCAAAGGGACGATAGGCAAGGGGATGCGCTCCGGAGAAGTGAAGGAAGCGATGAAGAAATATAAGGCGGTTTATCTCGGCGCCATCGGCGGCGCAGGCGCCCTGATTTCCCGGTGCATCAGAAGCGTTGCGGTGGTCGCCTATGACGATTTGGGGGCGGAGGCCCTTCGGCGGATCGTCGTCGAGGATTTCCCGGCTACGGTCATCAACGATATCTACGGCGGGGACATGTACGAAGAGGGACGGGCGCGCTACCGCCACACCGATTACGTTCCTCCTGCCATTCCCGAGAAAATCGCGTAAGGCTGCCCTTGTTCAGGACCGGTCAAAGTCAATCACAAACCCGTCAGGCCAGGGCGATCCGTCGCGCATCGCTTTCCGGGAAGGGATATTCCATCTGTCTGGCCGTTGCCCGCGCGATGGCATCTCCGAAATGGCGGGCGACGATCTTCAGCGACATATCGATTCCTGCGGAGATGCCAGCCGAAGTGAAAAGAGCGCCGTCTTCAATGAAATGGAGCCGCTTTTCGACACGGGTTTTCGGAAAGAGCTCCTCCATCCAGTCCAGAGAACGCCAGTGTGTCGTCGCGCGCCTGCCGTCGAGAAGCCCGGCCTTCCCGAGGAGCAGTGCGCCGGTGCATACCGAGGCGAGGGTTTCAACCTGTCTCGCGCGTTCCGCGATCCAGCCTATCAGACGCCCATTGTCCATTTCCCTTCTCGTACCCCAGCCACCGGGAACGACGAGGATATCCAGGGGCGGGCAATCATCGAGATCGTAGTCCGGGAGGACCTTCATCCCGCCGGCCGCAACGACGAGGCTTTTCGTTTCGGCCACCAGAAAGACGTTAAACGGGGAGGGTTCCTCCCGCCGTTTCTGTTCGTTCAAACGGGCGACGGAAAATACCTCGAAGGGTCCGGTAAAATCCAGTACCTCGACGTCCTTGAAAACAACGATGCCCGTTCGTTTCCTGTCCATGGTCCGTCCGTTCTCCTTCTATTCCAGGGCCACCGAGGGGAGTTTGATCCCCTTGGGGCAGAGCGAGGGCAGCAGCTCCCGGAATGTGCGAAGCCCCTCCTGAGTCAGGCCGGTGATCTTCATCCTCTGCAGCCCCAGGGCATCGCGGGGATCGACCGCCAGCCGCAGGTTTTTCACCAGGGCGGCGGGGGTGACGGTGCCGCTCTGCGGGAGCTCGGCGTCACACACGCCGCAGAGGATGCAGGTAGCGGGGGACTCGATCCGCGCCGCATCCTCCGGGCAGATCAGTCCGTTGTCGTGCGGCACGGTGATCACCCAGGGGAGCACCCGGCTCAGGACGTTGAAGAACGGGTCCATGTCCACAACCAGGTCCTTGAGCTGCCGGAATCCGGGCAGCGGCTTGATGCTCAGACCGTCTCCGTCCTTGGCTACCTCCCGGACCAGGGTCTGGCAGGCCAGCCTGGAACGATCCCCGATGTGCATGGCGCAGGAGCCGCAGATGCCGCTCCTGCAGGACCGCCGGTAGGCCAGGGACGGGTCCTGCAACCTCGCTTTCATGAGCAGGTCCAGCACGGTTTCGTGCCGTTCCCAGTCGACCGGGTATTCCCGGCAGGAGGGCGTGGCGTCGGTTTGCGGGTCGAATCGGGTGATACTCAAGGTGAGCCGCATATCAATACCCCCTTTCCCGGGGCTGGAACCGGGTGATGGTAATAGGTCCGGCTTCATAGAGCGGCCGCCCGTCGTCGCCGCGGCGAACCAGCGTGTGGTGCAGCCAGTTGGCATCATCCCGCTGCGGGTGGTCCAGCCGGTAGTGGGCGCCGCGGCTCTCGGTGCGTCGGTAGGCCGCCCCGGCGGTAATATCGCTGAGCTCCAGCAGACAGCCCAGTTCCAGGTGTTCGATGAGTTGGCTGTTGAAGGGACACTCCCCTCTGGGTACCGGCAGCGACTCGTAGCGGCTGCGGAGGGCGGCTATTTCCTCCATGGCCTCCTTGAGCTCCTCCCCGGTGCGGAACACCCCCACTTTGTCCGTCGTTACGCGGTTCAGGGCGTCGCGGATGGCGGCCGCCGAGTCGTCCGGCTGTTGCGGCGCGGCGGCGCCGAAATTGACCTGCCAGCGCGTCAGCGCCTGATCCAGCGAGGCGCGTGGCGGCGGCGGCATGGGGCGGTCGGCTGCCTTTACCATCTGTCTGCCCGCCCGGCGGCCGAACACCACCGTCTCCAGAAGCGAGTTGCCGCCCAGGCGGTTGGCCCCGTGTACGCTGACATTCGCCGTTTCACCGGCGGCCAGTAAGCCGGGGATCGTGGTTTCGCAGTCCAGAGTCACCCTGATGCCGCCCATGCTATAGTGCTGGGCGGGCTCGATGGGGATCGGCGTTCGGACCGGGTCCACCGCCGCGTAGAGATGGGCCAGGTCGTTTATCTGGGGGAGCTGCCGGAGTATCTTGTCCGAACCCAGGTGGGTGAGATCGAGATCGATGTAGCCGTCGCCCAACCCGCGCCCTTCTTTGATTTCCTGGAAGATCGAGCGGGATACCACGTCCCGGGGCGCCAGCTCCATCTTCTGCGGGGCGTAGCGGGCCATGAACCGCTCCCCGGAGGCGTTGCGCAGGTAACCACCCTCGCCCCGGGCCGCCTCGGAGATCAGGATGTTGCTGCCGAACAGGGTAGTGGGGTGGAATTGGACGAACTCCATATCGGCCAGCACGGCCCCCGCCCGGTAGGCGATGGCCGTGCCGTCCCCGGTGTTGGAGTGGCCGTTGGTGGTCTTGCGAAAAATTCGTCCGTACCCGCCGGTGGCCAGGAGAGCCGCCCGGCAGCGGATCACTTCCAGCCTTCCCGTTGCCAGGTTGTAAACCAGAAGCCCCGCCAGTGCGCCCTCCTCCACGAGCAGTTCCACCAGGTGCCACTCGGGGTAAATCCGCACCCCGGCGCCCAGGGCGCGCTCATACAGCGTGTGCAGCACCACGTGGCCGGAAATGTCGGCGGCGTAGCACGCCCGGGGAAAGCCCGCGCCCCCCAGGGAACGCTGGGCCGGCCGTCCTTCCGGGGTCCGGGACCAGGGCACCCCCATGCGATCCAGACGCCGGATCACCTCCGGACCTTCGGAGCAGAGCACTTCAATGGCGTCCTGATCCCCCAGGTAGTCGCCGCCCTTCACCGTGTCGAACACGTGGGCTTCCACCGAATCATCCGCACCCAGGGCGGCGTTAAATCCGCCCTGGGCGGCCCCGCTGTGGGAGCGGGTGGGATAGATTTTGCTGATGACGGCCACGTCCGTACCGGGCGGCACCTCCACGGCGGCCATCAACCCCGTCAGTCCCCCGCCGACGATGACAATGTCATGAAAAATCATAAGAGAACTTCCCTTTCATCACAACGTTCAGGCCCCCCCTGCCTTCCCCGAATCAAGGATGGCTTTGCCACAAAATCCCTGGTCCATAGAGGCCGTCAAACGGTCGAGCGGCGTTTTGATCTCCTCCAGCAGATGCCGTTTTTCCCGGCTGCGTTCATCCGAGCCGGCGGCCGGCCAGATGGGCTTCTGGACCGCTTAACCTGTTGCAGGCTGCGACGCAGGTTCGGCCTTGGGCGGAGCGATCCGCGTGTGGCGCACGACGCCGTAGATCACCGCCGGCAGGACGATCACGGCCATCATTCGGGCGAAATTGTCACTCGGGAGGAATAACATCAAGCATGAGGCGAGCGCATACGCCGCACGGATCATCACGTCCGCCCGCCAGTTGCGGAAAAACCGCCCGAACATGGCGAAGGTCAAGGAGCAGCAGCCGATCGACACGATCACCGTATCGGCGATCTGCCACCAGCCCGGGCTCACCACGATGTCGGAGCGGGTGAAGATGGCAAAGGTCATGATGGTGATGGGCAGGCAGAGCTTCAGCGCCTCAAACATGGTCCTGACGAACGACGCCTCCGCTATCCGCGCGGAGACCGCCGCCGCAAGCGAGGTCGGCGGCGACAACTCGCCCCAGACGGCCAAGAGGAAGCAGAAGAAGTGCGCGATCCAGGGGTCGATGCCGAGCTTGCGCATCGGGTCCACGACGATGACCGCGAGGACGATGTAGGTCGCGGTCGGCGGGAGGCCCGCGCCGACGAGCCAGCCGAACACCCAGGCCATCAGGATGAGCGCGATGACGTTCCACTCGCCGACGCGGAGCATGATCCCACCCATGCGGTTGATGAAGCCGGTAACGGTGAACAGGCCGACCATGATGCCGAGCGTCGCCAGCAGCAGCGTCAGGAAGGAGGTCATCTCGGCATGCGTCTCGATCGTGATGCGGATGTTCGCCCAGAGTGAATCCTTGTCCGCCGCCGGGTCCTTCCGCAGGTACTTGAAATAGAGATACAGAAGGATCAGGAGCGCAAACATGAAGGCCCCGGTGTAGAGCCCCGCAATCTGCTCGCCGTAGTTGAGGAGCCCCATCAGGAAGATGAGAAAGATGATCCCGAGGAAGAAGATCGCGGTCTTGATCTGATCGTAGATCGGCAGGGTGATCCGCTCGATCGGCGTGGAAGGCATCAATCGTACGCTCAAGAGATAAACGGACAGGGAAAGCGTGGAATAGTAGATAAAGGCGAGGGAGAAGCCGCGGAGCGTCACGCTCCAGTAAGAGACGCCGAGGAATTCCGCCATCACGAAACCGGCGACCGCCATCACCGGGGGCATGATGAGCCCGCCCATCGATGCCGCGGTCTCCACCGCCGCGGCGAACTCCCCCGGCACGCCGTAGCGTTTCATCAGCGGGATCGTGAAGGCGCCGACCACGGTGGCGTTGGCAGCGCCGCTGCCGCTGATCATGCCGACCGCGGAGGAGGCGAGGACCGCCGTCTGGGGGATCGTCTGCCGCGACTTTCCGGCGATCCTCTGCATAAAACTGACCATCGCGCCCTGGGCGTCGAAGCCGCGCGCCGCCGCCGCCAGGAGCAGGAACGCCGCGATCGTCGTCAGCGCAATCTGGGCGTACTGTCCGTAGATGCCGGTCGAGAGTTCGACGGTGCTCGAGGTGATCACCCGGTAGAAGGACGTGCCGGGATGCCAGAAGAAGTCGACCGGGCTCAGATAACCCCAGAGCGTGTAGACCACCAGAACCGCGTTCATCCAGAACAGTTCCGCATGGACGACCCGTGAGAGCTCCATCACCAGGAGGAAAACCAGGAGCCCCATGATGAAGTCCTCCGTGGTGTAGGAGCCCTGCCGCCAGATCGAGATCTCCTCGTATTCCATGTGGAAGTGGTAGAAGGCGTAACAACAGACGGCGAGGTAGACGACGACGATGATGTGATTCGCGAGCGGCGGCAGCCGTTTGTAGATATACCCATTTTTGTGCAAGTGCAGGATCTGCAGTGCCAGGGCGACCGGCACGAGGTTTGCCACGAGTTCGCTCGGGCCGCCGTAGCCGGTGTAGAAGTACCAGCACAGCCAGCCGAACATGAAGATGGACAAGAGGAATATCAGGTTTTGCAGATTGACATGGCGCGTGATCCGGTCACTCAGCATGGTTCCCCCCTTATCGGCCCGAAACGTCGGCGAGTCTTTCGGGCCGCAGCATCGACATGACCAATGGCGACGCTCGGCAAATAGTGAAGCTCCCGCCCACAGGACGGGGCTTGCGGGTTGCGCTCCCGGTCAAAGGGTAAACGGTCGAACGCCCGCGTCCGTCGTTCTCGCGCACGACCGACCCCAGCCGCACGCGGCCGCTGGCATTAGGTTCGCTTAGCTCTGCTCATTCTCCGAATTTTAAGCGGGATTGGTAAATGCGCGGGGGCAGGAGCCGGCGCCGTCTCGGCGCAGTCGCCTACCCCCGGCAATCCGTTTGAGCGATCACTTGCCGGCGATCGTCCACTTATCGTTCCAGGCCTTGTGCTCTTTGAGGAACTTCGCCAGCCCCGCATGCACCGGAATGGTCGGATTGGCTTTGATGCCGTTTACCTGCATGCCGACGAAGTCGTGCGCCATGGGTCCGAAACCCGGATCGGCCTTGGCGAGGCTGTCCCGTTCGGCGTAGAACTTGCTCAGCATCTTGTAGACGACATCCTCGGGCATATCGGGACGCACGTTGTAGCCGAAGAGGATCGGCACGCCCAGGATCGTCCTCACGCCGACGTCCTTGCTGAAGGCCTTCTTCGGGTCGATCTCCACGGGGGCGAGACCGGCCGCCGTCAGCTTCTTGACTTCCTCGGGGCTGGGGTTGATCACCTTGATGTCGACGCGGAGCTCGGTTTCGCGCCAGTAGGAGGCGAGCGACGCGCCGGCGGTCGTGTAGGCGACGGCGCCGACGATGGTGCCGGACTGGAGCGCGTCGCCCTGGGCTGCCTCGCCGATCTGGACGTGTTTGAACTGGTAGCCGAGCGCCTTGAAGATGCGCTGGAAATTGAGCCAGTTCATGAAGCCGGCAGGGGTGAAGAATACCGGCTTGCCGCTGAAATCGCCCCAGGACTTGAATTTGCTTGCGTTCGGGGCATACACGGCCATGAACGACTCCATCGGGTAGGCGTACCAGGTGTGGACCATCTTTGCCTTGGTGGGAGTGAAGTTCTTGAAACCGCCGGTGCCTTCATAGACCTGGGTCATCCCCACGTCGGCCGTGTAGCCGATCTCCCCGTTGCCATCCATGGTCGCCTTCATGGCGGCGGTGGTCGAGGGATAGGGGTTGACCGTGACGGTGTATTCGCCGCCGAGCGCGTCCTCAAGCACCTTGGTCATCTGGGCTGCGACCTTGTAGCCGTAAGAGCCCGTGCTGGACGTTGCCCAGCGGATCGATTTGCGCTCTGCTGCGTACGCGGGGTTGATCGCCGAAAGGGCGAAGAGCGTGGCGAGGACCGCCACTGCTGCTGCAAACGTGTACCTCGATCTTGTCTTCGACATCGTTTCCCTCCTTTGATTGCATTTCATTGGAACGTTGTCACTGATAAAGAACAAACTCGTCCGCGCGGGAACTTTACGATGGGCTTCCTTGTGTGTCAAGGAGATTTTATCGGCTCCATAATCTCCGCCACGGTGACCGCTCCCTGCATGGCGGTCAACAGCGCGAGCGACTCTTCGACTGCCGTCTTCGATAAAACCGTGGAGGCGCAATCCCGATACTTGGCATGGAATTCCTGCGCGCTCAAGGGGTTCGTGGGCATCCCCTTGGCGACGCTGACCGTTGCGCTTTTTTTCTTGCCGGTTGTAAGGGTCACGGTCACGCTCTTGGTGCCGAACCCCTCCGGGGTCCCCATGACCGGCATCGGGAACTTCTCCACCCATCTCATCGCTTCGATCAACCTCCGCGCCTCGGGTTCCAGCACCGCCCCATCGGTGAAGTGTTTCAGACGGACCTCTCCCGAAACAAGGGCGCGGGCCACACAGTACTCGAGACTGAACTTGCCCTCCAATCCGGTTGTGGGCCGATGGTGGATGAGCAGTTGCCTGTCGAAGGGGCTCGTCCCCAATTCAACCGCAACGATCTCTTCGGCCTTGACCCCCTGCTTCGCGATATCCAGCGCACAGTCTATCGCGGCGTGGGTAAAGCCGCAGGACGGGTACGGCTTGATGGCAATGCCGACCGGGCCGGCTATCACGAAGGTCTTCCCCAGGTTTGTCCCCACCGTGGACCAGTCAATATCGGCGCGGTGTCCCATGACCTTCGCAAACCCCAGAGGTGCCTCGATAATGCCACCGTCGGCGGTAACCCCCGCCTGGGCCAAAAAGGCAGACTGGATCCCGTTCGCAGCCGCTTTGCCTGCGTGTAACGGCTTGGTCATGGTGCCGAAGTTCTGCCGTAAGCCGCATGCCAGCGACGCGGCGATCCCCATCGCCATCCGCACTTGCCGGGGATTCAGCCCCAACAGCCGCGCCGCCGCCGCCGCCGCGCCCAGGCTTCCGAATGTGGACGTGCCGTGCCACCCCTGTACGTAATGGCTCTGAAACATCGGCTCGGCAACGCAACCGGCAACCTCGTATCCCACCACATACGCCACAAGGGCCTCCAGGCCCGAAGCACCGATGCTCTCGCCAAGAGCCAGAATGGCCGGGACAAGGAACACCGACGGGTGCGCGATCGGCGACACGGACATATCATCGTAATCCAGCGCATGCCCTATCGTCCCGTTGACCAGGGCCGCCATTTCGGGCGACGTTTTCGTATCGTCCGCGATAATGCTCGCCTCGGCCACACCGCCCATCCTCTTGCCGTACTCCCGGATGAGCCTGCCCGCCTCCTCTTGCGACCCCGCCACGGCGACGCCGATGAAATCGGTCATTCCCATGCGCGCCTTGTCGAGCGCATCCTGCGGGATATCCTCCATCCGGGTCCCACTGACGAAATTCGCGATTTTCTCTGTCAACATGCTTTCGCTCCTGAGGTAAAGTTCCGGGCAATTTTGCCGATATTAGATTGAGGAGCGGGCGCATTCCCCGGATGCTCGCTCAATTGTGGGTGTGCGCGATGATGGAGGAGGAGCGATTTATCGGACTCATCCGGATTATGGTCCTTACCATAGTCTTTGCCGCTCTCTGTCTTCCGATACGTCCCGTTTCGGCGGCAGGCGGGGATACGGTGCTGAGCGCCCGGGAATGGTTTGACCGGGGGCGCTTCATGGGAGAGATCGGCAACTATCATAAGGCTGTCGAGGCCTTCAGCCGGGTCATCGAGCTCGCCCCCAATTCCGCGCACGCCTATAACAACAGGGGGGTTGCCTATAGCGAGTTGGGAAACTATCGACTGGCGATAAAGGATTTCAACCGGGCCATCCATCTGAACCCCGACGAGGCGTTGTTTCGCTTCAACCGCGGCATCGCCTTCGGCAAGGGCGAGGAATTCGAACTGGCGATAAAGGATCTCACGCGGGTGATCGAGATGGATCCTCAGCATGCCGACGCCCGTTTCTTTCTCGGCCTTATCCAGCGAAGCACGCCCGGAGAGGTTCATAAAGGCTCCGACAATATAAAGACCTCGGCCCGTATGGGCAATAAAGACGCCCAGGAATATCTGCGCTCCCACGTGATGGGCTGGTATTGAAAAGCAGGAAGGGAGCCCGGGTCTATTGCAGCAAGGGGGCGTCCGGGTCCTCCTCGTCCACTCCCAGTGCCTGGATGCGTTCGATTTCCCGGAGTTTCATGCGGATGATGATGAGCAGGCCGAGAATCCCGACCCAGAAAACGGCCAGGCATTCATAGACGATGTACATGTAGTAGGGAGCCGTGGGAAAGACGGCGATCTTCTCCGCTGCCTTCTCCGCCGCCGTTGAGACGGCGGGGATCATCAGGAAGGCCGATATCGCCGGCAGCAAACGCCCCGGGCGGAAAGAGAAAAGCCGGCTGGAAATTGCTCTGACGATGCTGCTCCCGCGCATAGAATCTCCTTAACTGAAAAAACCCACCGCCGTCATCGTGAGGAAATAGAGAAGATAGATCACGCCGATCCAGGTGAAGAGCGGGCTCTTCTCGCCCCGGGATGACTTTTTGTCGAAAAAGGGGATGAGAAAGAAAAAGAGGATCACGGCGGCGACCAGGACGATGGCGATGGTCTCCCCGTTCAGGCCCAGAATGGAGCCGGGGAAGAGCTTCAGGGTCTGCATCAGGAAGAGAAAATACCATTCGGGCTTGACGTTTTCCGGCGGCGGGGCGAGGGGATCGGCCTTCAGGCCGATTTCCGGCGGCAGGAACACCGCCAGGGACACGAGAGCCCCCGTAACGACCAGCCAGATGGCCACATCCTTGTAGAAGACGTTCGGGAAGAAGGGAATCTCCCGCTGCTTCTCCTGTTGCAACGAGAGGGGAACGCTCATCCCGTGGTACTGCACCAGCAGGATATGCACCCCGATGAGACCCAAGGTGATGATCGGCAGGATGGCCACGTGGAAGGCGTAAAAGCGGACGAGCGTGTCGCCGGTCACATCCATGCTCCCCCGAAGAAAGGCCTTGATGAACCACCCGATGAAGGGGAAGGCGCCGGCCCCCCCCGTCGCCACCCGGACCGCGGCAAAGGCGCGCTCGTCCCAGAGCAGCAGATAGCCGCTCAGGCCGAAGAAGATCGAAATGCCCAGGAGGATGAATCCGGTTACCCAGACAAGTTCCCGGGGCTTGCGGTAGGACTTCAAGAGCAGCGTGCCGAAAAGGTGGATGAACAGAAAGACAATCGCGAGCTGCGCGCCCCAGTGATGACAGGAGCGGAAGAACCAACCCATATTCAGCTTGGTGACGATCTCGATGATGCTCTTGTAGGCAAAATCGATATGGGGGATATAGTACAGGGCCATCAGCATTCCCGTCATGAACTGGACGATGAACAGAAAGAGCGTGATCCCGCCGGTGTAGTACAAAAGGTCGTACCGGTGTTCGGGGATGAGCTTGCCCTTCGCCAGCCGCTTCATCCCTTCCAGGTCGTAGCGCTCTTCCAGCCAGTCTTTAAGCCTTGGGCAGTTCAACCTTGACCCCCTTCCTGGCGATGATCAGTTTATCCCCCTCCTCGGTGATCACGAATCTTTCGAGCGGTTTGGGGGGCGGCCCGGCGATGTTCTTGCCGTTGTCGTCGAACCATCCCTGATGGCAGGGGCAATAAAACTTCTTCTCCGCGGGCTTGTATTCCACGTTGCACTCCATGTGGGTGCAGACGCCCTTGAGCGCCAGGACGGAGCCGTCGGGCTTTTTGAAGTAGAGCCCCACCGTACCGCCCCAGGGGAAACGCTTGATCGAATTGTCCGGCAGATCCATGAAATCCTTCCGGTTGAGGACGACAAAGTCGGGCTCCTTGCCCAAGGTGGGGAAGGCGAATCGCATCAGGGCGACGCCGGTTCCGGAGAAGAAGGCGACAAGCCAGCCGCCGAACAGCGTATTGAGAAATGTTCTCCTCGTGATGAGCGAAAAGTTAAGCTTCATTGTTCGCTTTCCCCAACATCTTCTGATACCGGTGTTTCATGATCGATTTTCTCAGATCCACGATGCCGTCGGTGGGCCGGACGTCCTTGGGGCAGGCGTCGATGCAGCGAAACACGGTGTCGCACCCCCAGACGCCGTGCTCGTCGTTGACGATCTCCAGTGCCTCACCGGGCCTCTCGTCCCGCGAATCGAGGACGAACCGCGCGAGCTTTGCCGCCGCCGCCGGGCCCACGTAACCGGGGTCCCGCGCCAGGACAGGACAGGCCCCGTAACAGCAGGCGCAGAGGATGCAGTTGACGAACTGGTCGATCCGCTGACGTTCCGCTTCGCTCTGGGGGATCTCCTTCTCGGGGACGGGGCTCTTCCGGATCAGGTAGGGCCTGACCTTTTCGTACATCTCCCAGAAGGGCGTCAGGTCGACGACCAGGTCCCGGATCACCTCGAGATTGGGGAGCGGCTCCAGGATGATCGTGTCGGTGTCGAAGGTTGCCACCTGCGTCCGGCAGGCAAGGCCGATCTCGCCGTTCATGACCATGGCGCAGGAGCCGCAGACGGCGGACCGGCAGGAGGAGCGGAAGGCGAGCGTTCCGTCGATCTCCTCGCGGATCCTGAGGAGCACGCCGAGCACGGTCAGGCCGGGGATGACGTTGATCCGGTAGGTTGCAAAGCGGGGCTTCGTTCCCGGGTCCTTCACGTCATACCGGAGGATCTTGAAGGTAAATGCACTGGCCTTGATCAATATTTTCTCTCCATGGGCTGATACCGGGTGATCGCCACCTCCTTGAAGGAGATGGCCGGTTGGCTGTCAGGCCCCATCCGGGCGATCGTGTGCTTCAACCAATCCTTGTCGTTCCGGGCGTTGAAATCGAGCCGGAAATGGGATCCCCGGCTCTCCTCACGGAGGACGGCCCCCAGGACGATCGTATGGGCCACCTCCAGCATGAACTCCAGCTCCACGGCGCCGGTGAGTTCGTAATTCATGTGCCGGGCTGCGGAGGAGACGCCGACCTTCCGGTACCGCTCCTTGAACTCGATGACTTTCTTGAGCGCCTGCTCCAGTTCCTCCCGGGTCCGGAAGACGCCCACCTTCTCGCTCATTGTGGCGCTCAGTTCGGCCTGGAGGAATGCCGGCCGCTCGCGGCCGGGCGATGCCAGTTTCCGGAGCTTCGCGTCCACGGAGTCCTTCAGCTTCAGGAGGGCCTTCTCATCGGGCCGGCGCGTGCCGACCCCCGGATCCTCGGCGATTGCCTGCGACCCCAGCTTTCCGAAGACGATCGTCTCCAGAAGCGAGTTCCCGCCCAGGCGGTTTGCGCCATGGACGCTGACGCAGGAGCATTCGCCGCCGGCGTAGAAACCCCGGACTTCCGAGGCGCACCCGTTGTTGACGTCGATCCCCCCCATCGAGTAGTGCTGGGCGGGCCTGATCGGGATCGGGTCGTCAACCGGGTCGACGCCGACGAAATCGATGCTGATCTGCCGGATGCCGCAGAGCCGCTCCTGGATCTTCTTCTCCCCCAGGTGCCGCAGGTCGAGCTGGATGTATGTGCCCAGGGGGTGCTCAAACCCCCGCCCCTCGTTGATCTCGGTCTGGATGCATCGGGAGACGATGTCGCGGGGCGCCAGCTCCATGGCCTTCGGCGCGTAGCGCTGCATGAAGCGCTCGCCCTTATTGTTGACCAGATAGCCGCCCTCGCCCCGGCACCCCTCGGTCATGAGGATGCTCGTGCCGATCAGGCATGTGGGGTGGAACTGGACGAACTCCATGTCCTTGAGCGGGGCGCCCGCCGCGTAGGCCATCCCGATGCCGCTTCCCGTGTTGATCAGGGCGTTGGTGGAGTGCTGGAAGACCCGCCCGTACCCTCCGGTTCCGAAGAAGGTCGTTCCGGCTCCCACGGGGATGAGTTCGCCCGTGTGCATATCCAGGACGACGACGCCGTGGCACCGGCCCTCGTCGATGCACAAGGCGGTAACGAACCACTCGGGGTAGATCTTGACCCCTTTGGCGACGGCCCGTTCGTAAAGAGTGTTGAGCAATACGTGGCCGGTAATATCGGCGGAGTAGCAGGTCCGGGGATAGCCGGCGCCGCCGAAGGGGCGCTGGGCGATCGTGCCGTCGGGAAACCGGCTGAAAGGGCACCCCCAGTGTTCCATCTCGTAGACGATCGGCGCCGCCTCCTTGCACATGATCTCCGCGGCATCCTGGTCGGCCAGATAATCGCTTCCCTTGACCGTGTCGAAGGTGTGCTTCTCCCAGGAGTCGTCACGGCTGTCGGGGTTGTTGGTGAGGGGTGCGTTGATGCCGCCCTGGGCGGCGATGGAGTGGGAGCGCGTCGGATAGACCTTGGAAATGAGTCCCACGTTGAACCGGTCGCACAAACCGACAGCCGCCCGAAGCCCCGTCAGACCGCCGCCGACGATGAGGATATCGTGTTCAATCATTACGCGGAAGCCTTTACGTAGAGGAAAACCAGCACCAGGGAGATGAGGGAAGCGGCGATGTTCGCCACCCAGAACAATTGTTTCTCCTTCCGGTACCCAAAGTCGATCGCTATGGTTCTCAGGCCATAGATGCTGTGAAAGGTGAAAAGGATCAGGATGAGGACATCCAGAACGGGATTTCGGTGCAGGCTCAGGGCCCAGTCGGGCTTTTTATCTTTCGTGAAGAGGAAATAGCTGGTGAGGATCTTGATGCTGAACAGAACGATCAGGGTCACACCGCTGATGCGATGAAAAAGCCAGATGAACATACGCCCCCCTGCGTGGTTTCAATGAAATGACACAATGTCCGTCTACGGTCAGGCGGAACCTTGGCTAACAAGAAAATCCCCCTTTGTCAAGCGGTAATTCCGTTCGGGATTATTTCCGTTTCAAATGCAAGAATTTCAGACGTACATCTCCCGGAGCAGGCCCGCGGCGCTCTGATCCGGGGCCGCCTGCCAGCCTTCCCTCCTCTGTATTGAAATTTTTGGAGGCTGGAAGAGCGCCATTCACGTCAATGGTTATTTATGTTTATTGTAGTCAACGTTGGGGAGATGCGCTTGTGCATAGCACCTTTCGACCCGTACTGCTGAAGCGCGATGGCAGAAAAAATGAAATATGTCGCACCTTGACAAGAAGTAAGCGTCTGACGAACTCGTCTTGAAGGATGTTTTCAGATGGGATAGGG
>VFSW01001729.1_pt1 | contig 33244 bp, 28 predicted proteins | sample 5358111 | NCBI WGS metagenome assembly VFSW01 (sample SAMN11554181, study PRJNA540505) | mine drainage metagenome | isolation source: sediment from site ElyBrook_90M | place: USA: Ely Copper Mine, Vershire, VT | collected 2017
AGCGCGAGCAGTGCCGCCGCGACATCGTGGCCGGCCAGGTCTTGCGCGGCGCCACCCAGGAACAGCGCGGGCGGCGCGCGCACGTGGCTGCGGCGGCCCCCGTCGAGGTGTTCGCGCACCTTCTGCAGGTAGATCCGATCATCCATCTCGGCCGCGTAGCGGGCCATGTCGAGCCCCAACGATTCGGCCTGCCGTTGCAGGTCCTTCGCGCTCAGATGCGCCTGATGGGCGAACAGCAGATCGTGCATGGGCCAGAACCGGCCCTGGGCGGCGGCGGCCTCGGCCGCCTCGGCGGCGAACAGCGCCTGCGGATGCTGGGCCTCCAGCGGGAAATGCCGGTAGATGAAGCGGATCTGATTCGGGAAACGATCGAGCAGCCGCCGCAGGATCGGCGCCGCCTGCCGGCAGGCCGCACACTGGAAATCCGCGTACTCGACCAGCACCACCCGGGCATGCTCGGGCCCCAGCGAATGATCCGCCTGTTCGGGCGGCACGGCCAAGGGAAGCGAGTGCGATCGGGTGGTCATCGGTGCTAGCTCAGGATGATTTTCGAGCTCCCGGCGAGTCCTTCCACGATGAGCGTGTTGACGCGGCGCACGAAGCCCGCCGGATCGTCCAGTTCCCCGCCCTCGGCCAACAGCGCCTGATCGTACAACACCCGCGCGAGTTCCGCGAAGGCGGCCTCGTCCGCCGTGTCGTTGAGCCGCTGCACCAGGGCGTGCTTCGGGTTCAGCTCGAGTATCGGCGGTGTTGCGAACGGATTGGACTGGCCCGCCTGCTTCAGGATGCGATTCATGCGCAGGCTCAGCCCGAACTCGCCGGTCACCAGCACGGCCGGTGAATCGGTCAGCCGGCTCGAGACCCGGGCGCTCGCGATCTTGCCCTCCAAGGTCTTCGCGAGCCGCTCGAGCGTCCCCCGATAGGCCGACTCGGCGGCGGCCTTCTCGGGCGTCTCGATGGCGCCGGACACGTCCGCCGCCGCGCTCGCCACGTTCGCGAGCGGCTTGCCCTCGTACTCGTGCAGGTGCCCGGCCAACCACTCGTCGATGCGGTCGGTGAGCAGCAGCACCTCGAATCCCGAGGCGCGGAAGCCCTCCAGATGGGGGCTCGAGCGCGCGGCGGCCAGGTTGTCCGCCGTCAGGAAGTAGATCGCCTTCTGGTCGGCCTTCATGCGCCCGAGGTACGCGTCGAGCGTGACGTCCGGGGACTCGCCGCCCGCAGTCGAGTGCAGGCGCAAAAGCTTGGCGATGCGCACCCGGTTCGCCGGATCCTCGATCACGCCCTCCTTCAGCACCGCCCCGAAGGTCTGCCAGAACTGCGCGTATTCCTCCGGGCGGTTCGCGGCCAGATCCTCCAGCAGGTCGAGCGAGCGCTTCACCAGCGCCGCGCGAATCTTCTCGACGGTGCGGTTGTTCTGCAGTAGCTCGCGCGAGACGTTGAGCGGCAGGTCCGCGCTGTCCACGAGGCCGCGCATGAAGCGCAGCCACGGCGGCAGCAGCTCCGCCGCCTTGTCCATGATGAACACCCGCCTCACGTACAGCTGCACGCCGCCTTGGCGGTCGCGCTCGTACAGATCGAACGGCGCGTGCTTGGGCAGGTACAGGAGCGAGGTGTATTCCAGGGCGCCCTCGACCTTGTTGTGCGCCCAGGCGCGCGCATCGCCGGCGTCGTGGGTCAGGTGGCGGTAAAAGCCCTGGTAATCCTCGTCGGTCAGAGCCGCCTTGGGGCGGGTCCAGAAGGCCTTCGCCTGATTGACGGTCTCGGAGGACTCCGCGGTCTTCAGCACGATCGGAATGCCGAGGTGATCGGAGTACTTGCGCACCAGTTCGCGCAGTCGCGCGGCCTCGAGGAATTCCTTGTCCTCCGCGCGCAGCTCGAGGATCACGTCGGTGCCCCGGTCGCTCTTGGCGTCGTCCTGGATCTCGTAGGAGCCCTCCCCGTCGGACACCCAGCGGACCCCCGGCTGGTCGGCGCGCTTGGTGAGCACGGTGACGCGGTCGGCCACGATGAAGGCCGAGTAGAAGCCGACGCCGAACTGGCCGATGAGCTGGGCATCCTTGGCCGAATCCCCGCTCAAGGTCTCGAGAAACTTCTTGGTGCCGGACCGCGCGATGGTGCCGAGGTGATCGACGGCCTCTTCCCGGCTCATGCCGATGCCGTTGTCCCTGACCGTGAGCGTGCCGGCCGCCGCATCGGGAATGAGGGTCACCGACAATTCGTCGGCGCCGAGCCACTCGGGCCGCTCGATCGCCGTGAAGCGCAGCCGCTCGCAGGCATCGGAGGCATTGGAGATCAGCTCCCGCAGGAAGATCTCCTTGTGCGAGTACAAGGAATGGATGACCAGGCGCAGCACCTGGCGCGTCTCGGCCTGGAATTCTTTGACTTGCGGCTCGCGGGAAGCTTCGGTGCTCATCGTCGTTCAAGGTCCCTGTGGCGAACAAACGCCGTCGATATGGGGCCGCAAGCCCGTTATTCAAGAGCCCCGGTCGAGGGCGCGCGGGTCGAATCGGAATTCGCGCTTCATGCGCTCGTAGGCCTCGCGTGCCTGCGGCGAATCCGCGGGCGGCGTCACCAGCTTGATGGTCACGATCTGATCGCCGCCCGGCGCGCCCGGCAGCCCACGGCCGCGCAGACGCAGCTTCTGGCCGCCCTGGGCGCCCGCCGGGACGGTGAGGTCGACCGTTCCGCCGAGGGTGGGCACCGGCACCTTCGCCCCCAAGGCCGCCTCCCAGGGCGCCAGCGGCAGCTCGACGTGCACGTCCTTGCCCTGCACCAGGAACCGGGGATGCGGCCGCAGGCGGGCCCGAAAGACGATCGAGCCGCGCCCGCCCACGCCCGGTATGCGCAGCGCCTGGCCGTCGGTGATGCCGGCCGGGATCTGCACCTCCACCTGGCGCGCGCGGCCGCCGTCATTGACGGCAACGCGCCGCCGGGTGCCCGCATAGGCCTCCTCGACCGTGATCTCGATCGGGCCGGCGTCCGCCTCGGCGTGCGCGCCCCCGGCGGCGCCGCCGAACAGGCTCGAGAAGAACTCGCTGAAGCCGTCGAATTGGCCGAACTGGGCGCCTCCGGAATGGCCGAAGCGCTGCTGCCAATCGGGCGGCGGGCGAAACTGCTGGCCCGGCCGGTAGTCCCGGCCGAGCTGATCGTAGGCCGCACGCTTGTCCGGGTCCTTGAGCACCTCGTAGGCTTCCTGAACCTCCTTGAACTTTTCCTCGGCCTGGCGCTCTTTGCTGACGTCCGGGTGATATTTGCGCGCGAGCTTTCGATAGGCGCGCTTGAGCGATTCGGCATCCGCCGTGCGCGGCACCCCGAGAACCTGATAGTAATCCTTGTATTGCATGCCCAATCCTGCGATTGATAATCGACCGCAATGCACTCATGCCGCATCCGCGCCGGCCCGCCGCCCGAAATACTGGGGGCAGCGCTTGAAAATGCAACGCGAGGTCCCGACCATAGCCTAAGGGCCGATAGCATAGTGCGGGCCGGGCGCCCAAAGAACAGACTTATGAAACGCATTTTCCTCTTCGTCGTGACCAACCTGGCGGTGCTCGCACTGCTCAGCCTGGTGGTTTTCGTGGTCGAACGGGCCACCGGCGTGCGGCTGGGGGGCGGCGGACTGGGCAATTTGCTGGCCTTCGCGGCCATCTTCGGCTTCGGCGGCGCGCTGATCTCGCTCGCGCTCTCGAAGTGGACCGCCAAGACCATGATGGGCGTGCGGGTCATCGAGACGCCACAATCCGAGGCCGAGCGCTGGCTGGTCGGGACGGTCGAGCGCCTGGCGGCGCAGGCCGGGATCGGCCGCCCGGAGATCGGCTATTTCGAGGCGGAGGAGATGAATGCGTTCGCGACCGGCGCGCGCCGCGACGCCTCGCTGGTGGCGGTGAGCACCGGATTGCTGCGCGGCATGTCGCGCCAACAGGCGGAGGCGGTGCTCGGGCACGAGATCACCCACGTGGCCAACGGCGACATGGTCACCATGGCGCTGCTGCAAGGCGTGCTGAACACCTTCGTGATCTTCCTCGCCCGCATCATCGGCAACATCGTCGACCGCGCGCTGTTCAAGAACGACCGGGACCAGCCGGGAATCGGCTCCTTCGTCATCACCCTCATCGCCCAGGTGGTGCTCGGGGTGTTCGCCAGCATGATCGTGAGCTGGTACTCGCGGCGCCGGGAGTTCCGCGCCGACGCCGGCGGCGCGGATCTCGCGGGCACGGGCAACATGATCGGCGCGCTCGAGGCGCTCCAGCACAGCCATGGCGAGCCGATGCCCCCTCAGATGCAGGCGTTCGGCATCAACACCGGGGGCGTGGGCATTTCGCGGCTGTTCATGAGCCACCCGCCGCTCGACGAGCGCATCGCGGCGCTGCAAGCCCGCGCCGCCTGACCAACCAATCATCAATCAGGATCCCCACATGACATCGACGAAAGAGATCGCATCGCCTCCCGGCCCGACGGCCGACCGGGTCGGGCGGGAGATTTCCCGCTGGTTCGACAACAGCGCACTGGAGACCCGCCCTGCCGATCCGGAGGCCTTCGACTCGTCCATCGACTGGGTCAGAACCCTGCCGTTCCTCATCATGCATGCGCTCTGCTTCGCCGTGATCTGGGTCGGGTTCAGCTGGGTCGCGCTCGCCGTGACCGTCGCCCTGTACGTGCTGCGCATGTTCGCCATCACGGGCTTCTATCACCGCTACTTCTCGCATCGCAGTTTCAAGACCTCCCGGGCCGGCCAGTTCATTTTCGGCCTGCTGGGAGCCACCGCGGTCCAGCGCGGCCCGATCTGGTGGGCGGCCCATCACCGCCACCATCACGTCTATTCCGACAAGCCGCAGGACGTGCATTCGCCGGTGCAGCACGGCTTCTTCTGGAGCCACATGGGATGGTTCATGTCGCGCAAGCACTTCGCGGCGGATCTGTCGCGGGTCAAGGACCTGCTCAAATACCCCGAACTGCGCTTCCTCGACCGATTCGACGTCCTGGTGCCCACGGCCCTCGGCGTCGGCGTGTTCCTGCTCGGCGTGCTGCTGAAGCATTACGCGCCGGGGCTCGGCACCAACGGCTGGCAGATGCTGGTCTGGGGGTTCTTCATCTCGACGGTGGCCGTGTACCACGGCACCTACACCATCAACTCGCTGTCCCACGTGTTCGGCCGGCAGCGCTACAAGACCGGGGACGCGAGCCGCAACAATCCGTGGCTCGCGCTGATCACGCTCGGCGAGGGCTGGCACAACAACCATCACTACTATCCCTCGTCCGTGCGCCAGGGCTTCTACTGGTGGGAGTTCGACATCACCTTCTATCTGCTCAAGGTGATGGCCATGTTCGGGCTGATCTGGGACCTGAAGCCGGTGCCGACCACCGTCCGCGATGCGGCCGCCAAGCGATTCTGAGGTTGTGGGACGGGCCTGCGGGGGCGAGCATGGATGCATCCGTTCGCGGCCCGGCCGCGAACAGTCTGGTGAGCCGGATCTGCCGGCGACGAAGAGTGACCCCTCGGAATGCGAATTGCGGTTGTGGGCTCCGGCATATCCGGAATGGTGGCGGCTTATCGCCTGAGCCGCGAGCACGACGTCACGGTCTATGAATCCGGCGATTACGTCGGCGGGCACACCCACACCGTCGACGTCGAATGCGCCGGGCGGCGGTACGCCGTCGACACCGGGTTCATCGTGTTCAACGACCGGACCTATCCGCACTTCAGTGCGCTGCTCGAGGAACTCGGGGTCGCCCGGCAGCCGAGCGACATGAGCTTCAGCGTCCGCTGCGAGCGGACCGGGCTCGAGTACAACGGCACCAGCGTCAACGCGCTGTTCGCGCAGCGGCGCAACCTCCTGCGCCCGTCCTTCCTGCGCATGGTGGGCGACATCCTGCGCTTCAACCGCGAGGCGCCCGCCCTGCTCCGGGAGGGCTCGGACGGGACCAGTCTCGGCGAGTATCTGCGGGCGCACGGCTATTCGAGCTACTTCCTCGACCACTACATCATCCCGATGGGCGCGGCGATCTGGTCGTCGCGGCCCGCGGATATGCTGCATTTCCCGGCGCGGTTCTTCGTGGAGTTCTTCGCCAATCACGGCTTCCTGAGCGTCAATGACCGGCCCATGTGGCAGGTGGTCGGCGGCGGCTCGCGCGAGTACGTCAAGCGCCTGACCGCGCCCTACGCCGCGCGCATCCGGCTGAACACGCCGGTCGAATCGCTGCAGCGCCAGCCGCAGCACGTGGCCGTGCGCCTGAAGGGCGGCACGGTGGAGCACTTCGACCGGGTGTTCATCGCCTGCCACAGCGATCAGGCCCTGCGGCTGCTGTCCGATCCGTCGCCCCAGGAGCGGGAGATCCTCGGCGCGATCGGCTTTCAGGCCAACGAGGCGGTGCTGCACACCGACACGCGGCTGATGCCGCGCCGGCCGCGCGCCTGGGCCGCGTGGAATTATCATCTGCCCATCGAGCAGTACGAGCGCGTGACCGTCACCTACAACATGAACATCCTGCAGTCGCTCGCCGCGCCGGCCCAGTTCCTGGTGACGCTGAACCGCAGCGCCGACGTGGATCCGAGCAAGATCCTCGGGCGATATGTCTACCACCATCCCGTGTACACGACCGGCGCGGTCGCGGCGCAGCGGCGGCGCGCCGAGATCAGCGGCGTGCGCCGCACCCATTACTGCGGCGCGTACTGGGGCTACGGCTTTCACGAGGATGGCGCGCGCAGCGCCCTCGACGCCCTCGAGGACCTGCGCCGCGTCGAACGCCATGCACAGCCGCATCTACAAAGGGTGGGTTAGGCATCGGCGCTCGGCGCCGACCGCACACGAATTCCGCTACCGGCTGTTCATGCTGTACGTCGATCTCGAGGAGCTGCCGAGCCTGTTCGACGGCGTGCCCTTCTGGTCGGCGCGCCGACCGGCGCCCGCCTGGTTCCGCCGGGCCGATTACCTGGCCCCCGCCGGCCTGCCCCTCGACCAGGCGGTGCGCGACCTCATCGAGCGGCGCACCGGCCGGCGGCCGGCCGGTCCCATCCGCCTGCTCACGCATCTGCGCTATTTCGGCTATTGCATGAACCCGGTGAGCTTCTACTATTGCTTCGACGAGTCGGGCGAGCGGCTCGACACCATCGTGGCGGAGATCACCAACACGCCCTGGGGCGAACGGCACCAGTACGTGCTGCGCGCCGCCGGATCGTCCGGGCGCCTCGCGCGCTTCGAATTCGGCAAAGGCTTCCACGTGTCGCCCTTCATGCCCATGGACATGCGATACGACTGGCGCTTCGGCGTGCCCGGAGCGCGGCTGTTCGTGCACATGCGCAACCTCCTGCGGGGCGAGCCGGTGTTCGACGCCACCCTGGCGCTCGAGGCCGAGCCGGTCCGGGCCGGCGCGCTGCTGCGCGTGCTCGCGCTGCATCCGCTGATGACCGTCAAGGTGATCGCGGCCATCCACTGGCAGGCGCTGCGGCTGTGGTGCAAGGGCACGCCCGTGCACGAGCATCCGCACCGGACGGACGCCGCGGGCGCGAAGGACCCATGAAGCCGAACATCGTTCCGGCGGCCGCGGTCGGCCGCGCCGGCCAGCGGGCATCGCCGCTCACGCGGCTCGCAAAGCCTCTGTTGCTCGCGAGGCTGGCGCAGCTGCGGCTCGGGCGCCTGCGGCTGCTCGACGGCGAGCTCGACGCGGGCTTCGGCGCCGCGAGCGCGCTGCACCCGTTCGACGTGACCCTCGAGGTGCTCGATCCGCGCTTCTACCCGGACGTGGTGTTCGGCGGCACGGTCGGCGCCGGCGAGGCGTACCTCAACGGGCATTGGCGCTGCGACGACCTGACCGGCCTGGTCCGGCTCATGGTCGCCAACCGCGACCTGATGAACGAGGTCGACTCGGGCTGGTCGCGCCTCAGCGAACCGCTCCTGAAGGCCGCGCACTGGCTCAACCGCAACGACCGTGGCGGCAGCCGGCGCAACATCGCCGCTCACTACGATCTCGGCAACCGGTTCTTCGATCTGTTCCTCGACGACACCATGGCCTATTCCTGCGGCATCTTCGAGACGCCCGGGTCCTCGCTGCGCGACGCCTCGGTGGCCAAATTCGACGCCGCCTGCGGCAAGCTCGGATTGCGGCCCGGGCTGCACCTGCTGGAGATCGGCACCGGATGGGGCGGTCTCGCCATTCATGCGGCCAGCCGCTACGGCTGCCGGGTCACCACCACCACCATATCCCGGGAGCAGCACGCATGGGCGGCGGAGCGCGTGGCGCGCGCGGGCCTGCAGGACCGGGTCACGCTGCTGCTCGAGGACTATCGTGATCTATCGGGCGAATACGACGCGCTGGTGTCCATCGAGATGATCGAGGCCGTGGGCCATCAATACCTCGATACCTACCTCGGCAAGTGCTCGAGCCTGCTGAAGGGCGACGGGGTGATGCTGCTGCAGGCGATCACCATCCGGGACCAGTTCTACGAACAGGCGCGCCGCTCGGTCGATTTCATCAAGCGGTTCATCTTTCCCGGCAGCTTCATCCCCTCGGTGCGCACCATCGTCGACTCGCTCGCCCGCGCCACCGACATGACGGTGTTTCATCTGGAGGACATAGGGCCGCATTACGCCCGCACCCTGCGTGCCTGGCGGGAACGGTTCCTGGCGGCCCGCGCGCAGGTGCGCTCCCTCGGCTACCCGGAGAGCTTCGTGCGCATGTGGGAGTATTATCTCGCCTACTGCGAGGGTGGTTTCGAGGAGAGGCAGCTCGGTGACGTGCAGATGTTGTTGACCAAACCGCGCGCGCGGCGCGCGCCCATCGCGACCGTCCATGCTGCGCGGCCCTGATTCGCGCACGATCGAGGAGCTGAAGGCCGCGGTCGGCGCCCGCCGCGGGCGAGACGAGCCGGCCGACGTCGCCCCCTACCTCACGGACCTGCGCCGCCTCTATCACGGCGCGACGCCGCTCGTGCTGCAGCCGGGCGCCGCGGACCAGGTGGCGCGCATCCTCTCGATCTGCAGCCGGGACGGCGTGGCGGTGGTGCCGAGCGGCGGCAATACCGGCTATTGCGGCGGCGCCACCCCGGATGAGAGCGGCACGCAGATCGTGCTGTCGATGCGGCGCATGAACCGCATCCGCAAGGTCGACGCCGCCGACTACTCGATGGTGGTCGAGGCGGGCGCGACGCTCGCCGAGGCCCGGGCGGCGGCGGAACGGGCCGACCGGCTGTTTCCCCTGAGCCTGGGGTCCGAGGGCACGGCGCAGATCGGCGGGAACCTCTCGACCAACGCCGGCGGCACCGCGGTCCTGCGCTACGGGATGATGCGCGATCTGGTGCTCGGCCTGGAGGTGGTGCTCGCGGACGGCCGGATGCTCGACGCCCTGAAGAGCCTGCGCAAGGACAACACCGGCTACGACGTGAAATCCCTGTTCATCGGCGCCGAGGGCACGCTCGGCGTGATCACCGCCGCCTGCCTGAAGCTGTTCCCCAGGCCGGCCGACGCCGCCACGGCGCTGGTCGGGCTCGCCTCGCCCCGCGACGCGCTCGATTTGCTCGGCCGGCTGCGCACCGCCGCGGGCGATCAGATCAGCACCTTCGAGATCATGCCGCGCATCGCGGTCGAGCTCACCGTCCGCTACGTGCAGGGCGTGGCGAATCCGCTCGACATGGGCAGCGCCTGGTTCCTGCTGGTCGAATTGACCTCGCCCAATGCACGCGCGCAGCTCACGGAGCTGCTGACCCGCGAGCTCGAGGAGGCCGCCATGGCCGGCACCATCGGCGACGCCATGATCGGCGCCTCGATCGCGCAGTCCCAGGCGATGTGGAAGCTGCGCGAGTCGGTGCCGGAGGCGCAGCGCCGCCACGGCGCGAGCTTGAAGCACGACGTCTCGGTGCCGGTGTCGGCCATACCGCGGCTCATCGAGGAAGGCGCGGCGCTCGCGCACCGGCTGGTGCCCGGCGGCGAAGTCATCGGCTACGGCCATCTCGGCGACGGCAACCTGCACTTCAACGTCAGCCAGCGGCCGGGCACCGATGCCGAGGAGTTCCTGCGGCACGGCAAGGTGCTCGAGCCGGCGGTGTTCGACCTGGTGGAGAGCCTCGGCGGCAGCATCAGCGCCGAGCACGGCATCGGCCGGCTGAAGGCCGAGGAGCTGGCGCGCCGCGCCGACCCGGTCGAGCTCGCCGTGATGCACGCGCTGAAGCGGGCGCTCGATCCGCAGGGCATTCTCAATCCGGGCAAGATCCTGACCACCGGAGAGTGAGATTCGCCGCATGCGCACGCTCCACCTACCGCTGCCCACGGCACGGCTGCGCCTGCGCGACTTCACGGGCGAGGACTTCGCGGCGGTGCAGGCCTATTCGGCCGATCCGCGGGTGACCCGCTACCTGTTCTTCGGGCCGCGCGACGCGGAGGCCACCGCCGATTACCTGGAGGGCCTGCTCGCCTCGCAGCGGGAAACGCCGCGCACCCGCTTCGAGCTCGCGATCGAGGAGGCGGACTCCGGGCGCGTGATCGGCGCATGCGATCTGTCGATGATCGAGCACGGCGTGTTCGACCTGGGCTACATGCTGGGCAGTGCGGACTGGGGCCGGGGTTACGCGACCGAGGTGGCGCTCGCCCTGCTCGAGGCGGGCTTCCGGCAGTTGAACGCGGCGCGCATCATCTCGACCGTGGACGTGAACAATCGCGCCTCGATCCACGTGCTCGAGAAGATCGGCATGCGCTGGGAGGCGATCTTCCGCAAACATCGGCGCGCCAAGAACCGCTGGTGGGACTGCCACCTGTACGTGCTGCCGCGCGAAGTCTGGTTCGCCCAAGCCGTGCCGGGCGGTCAGCGCTCCTGATCCTCGCGGCGGCGCTCGGCCGCATCGAGTTCGTCCGCGCGGCGCTTGGCCCGATCGAGCACGTCGGGTCCCGGCATGCCGACGTCGCGGCTCGAGCGCAGCAGCAGCAGCCCGCCGATCAAGGCTCCCACGACCAGCGCGATGATCAGCAGGGCCCGCATGCTCAGGTGACCATACGCAGCAATCCCTCCTGGGCGAGGGAGGCGACCAGCACGCCGTCGCGGTCGAAGACGTTGCCCTGGGTGAAGCCGCGTGCGCCCGAGGCGCTCGGGCTGTCGATGGTGCACAGCAGCCAGTCGTCGACACGGAACGGCCGGTGGAACCACATGGCGTGATCGATGCTCGCCATGACCACCTTGGGACTGAGCGGCGAGATGCCGTGCGGATTGAGCGCCGTGTCGAGCAGATGGAAATCGGCGACGTAGGCCAGCAGGCAGCGATGCAGGGACTCCTCGTCGGGCAGCCGATCCACGGCGCGCAGCCACAGGCTCTTCTGCGGGGCGCGCTTGCCCGGGTCGAGGAAGCTCGGCGGCTCGACCGGGCGGAAGTCGAAGGGCCGCTGCTGTCCGAGGAGCTTGGCGAGCCGTTCCGGCAGCTTGGGCAGCGCCGCGCGAATGTAGGACTCCGCCCCCGCGAGACTCTCGGGCGGCGGCACCGCCGGCATCCGGACCTGATGATCGAGGCCCTCCTCGTGGGATTGGAACGAGGCCGACATGTTGAAGATCTGCTCGCCGTGCTGGATGGCGACCACCCGGCGGGTCGAGAAATGCCGGCCGTCGCGCGCGCGGTCGACCTCGTACACGATGGGCGCGTCGACGTCGCCGCGCCGCAGGAAATAGGCGTGCAGCGAATGCACGACGCGGCCCTCCACGGTCGCCGCCGCCGCCATCAGCGCCTGGCCGAGCACCTGGCCGCCGAACACCTGCGGGCTGCCGATGTCGCGGCTCTCGCCGCGGAACAGGTTCATCTCCAGCCGCTCGAGGCGGATCACCTTGATCAGGTCCTCCAGCAGCTGGTTCATGCCGGCCTCACGCCCCCTCGGCACCCGACACGCCGAGCCGCTTCTGCATGATCGGGCTGGTGGTCGTGTACTGCAGGAATTGGCGCTTCTCGGGGAACAGGTGATGCTGGATGGCGAAGGCGGCGAGCGCCGCCTCGTGGAAGCCGCTCAGGATCAGCTTCTTCTTGCCGGGGTAGGTGTTGATGTCGCCGATGGCGAAGATGCCGGGCACGCTGGTTTGGAATTTCTCGGTGTCGACCTTCAACGCCTTGCGCTCGAGCTCCAGGCCCCAGTCGGCGATCGGGCCGAGCTTCGGATGCAGGCCGAAGAACGCCATGACCCGGTCGGCGCGCAGCCGCACCTCCTCCCGGCCCGGGTTGCGCTCGACGGTGACGCCGGTGAGCTCCTGCTCGCCGTGCACGGCCACCACGTTGCCCTCGATCAGGGCCATCTTGCCGGCCGCCACCAGTGCGCGCATGCGCGCCACGGTCGCGGGCGCCGCGCGAAACTCCGCGCGCCGGTGCACCAGCGTGAGCGAGCGCGCCTGCTCGCACAAGGCCACGGTCCAGTCGAGCGCCGAGTCGCCGCCGCCGCAGATCACGAGGTCGCGGCCGTGCAAATCGGCGGCGTTCTTGACCCGGTAGAGCACGCTGCCGCCCTCGAAGCGCTCGACGCCCTCGACCGCCAGGCGGCGCGGCTGGAACGAGCCCACGCCCGCGGCGATGACCACCGCGCCCGCCAGCAGGCGCGTGCCCGCCGAGGTGCCCACCAGGATCCGGCCGTCGGCCTGCGGGCGCACCTCGGTCACTTCCTGGCCGAGATGGAAGGTCGCATTGAAGGGCCTGGCCTGCTGCAACAGCCGATCGATGAGCTCCTGGGCGCCGCACACCGGCAGCGCGGGGATGTCGTAGATCGGCTTGTCCGGGTAAAGCTCGGTGCATTGTCCGCCGGCCTGCGCCAGCGAATCGATGATGTGGGCGCCGATGCCGAGCAGGCCCAGCTCGAAGATCTGGAACAGGCCCACGGGCCCTGCGCCGATGATCACCGCTTCCACCGCGATGGGCTGCGCAGCCGGGGCTGCCGAAGAGTCCGACGTCATGAAGAGCATTCCTCGAAGAGTCCGCGCAAGGCGCGCCCGATTGTAGCCGAAGCCGCCGCGCCGCACGGCGGCGTCTACGGCATGGAACGCGCGCGCGCTCGTGGTTGCGCGGGCGGCGCGGGTCGACCACGCTCGCCGGCATGACCACGCTCGTCTGGTTTCGCCGCGACCTGCGGCTCGCCGACAATCCGGCCGTGCTCGCGGCGCTCGCGGACGGCGGGCCGATGCTCGCGGTGTACGTTCATGCCCCGGAGGAAGAGGGCGTCTGGGCGCCCGGCGGCGCCTCGCGCTGGTGGCTGCATCACAGCCTGGCCGCGCTCGCCGCCGAGCTCGAGCGGCTCGGCTCGCGTTTGTGCCTGCGCGCGGGCCGCGATTCGCTCGCGACGCTGCTCGAGCTCGCGCACGCGAGCGGCGCGCGGCGGGTCCTCTGGAACCGCCTGTACGAGCCGTCCGCCGTGCTGCGCGATCAGCGCGTCAAGGCGGGACTGCGCGCCGCGGGACTGACGGCCGAGAGCTTCAACGGCGCGCTCCTGCACGAGCCGTGGACGGTGCGCAGCCGGGCCGCGGCGCCCTTTCAGGTGTTCTCGGCGTTCTGGCGCCATTGCCGGACGCTGCCCGACCCGCCGGCGCCGGCGGCCGCCCCCCCCGCAATTGCGGCGCCCCCCCCCCGGCCGGCGGCCGAGCCGTTGGACGGCCTCGGCCTGCTGCCGCGGCTCGGGTGGGCCGCCGGCCTGGCCCGGGCCTGGACGCCCGGCAGCGACGCCGCGCAGGCGGCGCTCGGGCGGTTCCTGCGCGAGGGATTCGCCGACTATGCGAACGCGCGCGACCTGCCGGGGAGCACGGGCACCTCGCTCCTCTCGCCGCATCTGCACTTCGGCGAGATCGGCCCCAGGCAGGTATGGCATGCGATGCGCCGCCGCGCCGACGCCGGCGAGCTGCCGCGCAGCTGGCGCGATTCCCAATATCTTGCCGAGCTCGGCTGGCGCGAATTCGCCCATCACCTGCTCTACCATTTTCCGCACACCGCCGAGGCGCCGCTGCGGCCGGCCTACGCCCGCTTCCCCTGGCGCGAGGATGCCGCGGGCCTGCGCAGCTGGCAGCGCGGTCTGACCGGGTATCCGATCGTGGATGCCGGGCTGCGGCAGCTGTGGCACACGGGCTGGATGCATAACCGGGTGCGCATGATCGCCGCCTCCTTCCTGGTCAAGGATCTGCTGATCTCGTGGCGCGCGGGCGCACGCTGGTTCTGGGACACGCTGGTGGATGCGGACCTCGCGAGCAACACCCTCGGCTGGCAATGGGTGGCGGGTTGCGGAGCCGATGCGGCCCCGTACTTTCGCATCTTCAATCCGGTGAGCCAGGGTGACCGGTTCGATCCGCAGGGTTGCTACGTGCGCCGCTGGGTGCCGGAGCTCGCCGGTCTGTCGGATGACTGGCTGATGCAGCCCTGGGCCGCACCGCCGGCCGCCTTGCGGGCGGCCGGGATCACCCTCGGACCGACCTACCCACGGCCCCTGATCGATCATGCTGCAGCGCGCCGACGGGCCCTCGAGGCACTGGCCACGCTCCGAGCCCAACCCCCAAGTACCTGAATGGCGGCGATATTTCACTGGACCCCTGGCTTGCGAAGTTGTCCAGCGTTTGTACAATATACATCTGTACGATATCGAGGCAGAATGAGTCAGCCCTGAACGTTTCCGTTGCCACGAAAGGAAGCCACCATGCATGCGCAGCTCGACGGTACCGCCGACGGTCGTCGCGACACACCGGCACCGACCGACCACGGTCGCCGGGAATCGACCCGCCCGATTCGCGCCCTGCAGCGCGGGCTCGAGGTGCTGACGGAACTGAACCGGCTGGACCGCGCGCCGATCAATGCCCTGTCGAATGCCGTGCAACTGCCGCGCACCACGACCTATCGAATCCTCGAGACCCTGCGCCTGGCGGGCTACGTGGACCGCGATCCGCACGACGATTGCTACCGGCCGACCATCATGGTGCGCGCCCTGTCCGACGGCTTCGACGACGAAGCGCTGCTCGCGCACGTCGCCAAGGCGCATCTCGCCGCGCTGTGCGCGCAGGTGGTCTGGCCTGTGGCGATCGCCATGCCCGCAGGCCCGGCGATGATGCTGCGCGAGACCACCGATCGTCAGAGCCCGCTCGCGCTCGAGCAGTACGGCGCCGGCGTGCGCCTGCCGATGCTGACCTCGGCGGCCGGCCGGGCCTACCTCGCCTTCTGCGCGACCCCGCAGCGCGAGTCGCTGATCGAGATGCTGACGCGCTCCTCGCAACCCGAGGATCGGCTGGCGCGCAGCCGTGCGGACCTCGAGCGGCTGCTGCACGAGACCCGCACCCAGGGCTTCGGCATGTCGCAGCGGGCGCGGCGCGTGTCCGAGGAGCTCAGTCTCGCGATTCCGATGAGCATCAGGGAGCGCGTGATCGCCGTGCTCAGCGTGCGCTTCGCGGCCACGGCGGTGCCCCTCAAGGCCGCGATCGAGCAGTTCCTGCCGAAGCTGCGCGAGACCGCCGCCAAGGTCGAGCGCGACTATCTCGCGAGCGCGTGAGCCGCGGGCGGCGCGCTCAGCTGCGCGGCAGCGATTCGAGAATCTGCTCGGCGACCGCGCTATAGCCGCCGCCGAAGTGATGGCCGCCCGGCATCTTCACCACCCGGCCGTCGTGGCCGGCGACGGTCTCGCAGGCCGCGTCCCCATCGGCCTCGCCGTACAGGCACAGGTAGGGCGAACCGCTCCAGGCGGCGAGCTCCGGCGCGGTGGGCAGACCCTTCGGCGGAGTGCCCAGCCAGTTGGCGAGGTGGAATTCGAACAGCGCGTTGTCGCTGATGCCGAGCAGCACGGTCAGATCGACCATGCTGCGCGTGGCCGGGGGCAGGCGATTGACCATGAACGGCAGCGTGTCGGCCCCCTGGGAGAAGCCGATCAACACCACCCGGCTCCGGCGCCAGGCCGCCGAGTACGTCTTGACCACCCGATCCAGATCCTGCGCCGAGCCCTGGGGCGTGCGTGGCGACCAGAAGTACTTCAAGGAATCCCAGCCGACCACCGGAATGTCGTGCCGGGCGAGCGCCGCCGAGACGCCCTTGTCGATGCCGACCCAACCGCCGTCGCCCGATAGAAACACCGCGAACCAGGGATTGGCCGTCCCTCGGGACGCGGGCACGATCTTCAGGGGCAGATCCGCGACCGGCGGCGGCAATGCCTCCGGGGCGGCGGCCGGCGCCGGGCCCGACCCGCTCACCCGGTCGAACGCGGATTGGTATTGCGGCAGCCAGTTCCTCTCCACCGCGTAGCCGTGCCCGACTTTCGGCAACATGACGATCTCGGCGCCCGGCACCGCCTGCACGAACTGGCGGGTGAGGGGCGCCGGACACGCCTGATCGAGTTCGCCCTGCAGCGCGATCCATCGGCCGGACAGATGTTTCGCCGGCAGCAGAGCGACGCCCTTCGGGGCGCCGTGTTCATCGTGCCGCGGCGCCGCCTGCAGCGCCATTCCCGGGCAGAGCGGCTTGGCGAGCTCGACATCGGGGCAGAAGCCCAGGCTCAAGGCGCCCTTGAACAGGCCCGCCGGCGCCTGCGCGAGCGTCCCGTACGCGAGCGTGGCGCCGGCCGAGTAGCCGACCAGCGTCGGCTCGATGTAGGCGGGCAGGCCGAGCTTCGCCTGCAGATAATGGCTGAGATTCTCCAAGTCGGCCGCGGGCGAGACGCACGATTCCGCGGCCTTGTCGAGCGCCCCGAGGTAATGGCGGAGGTCGATGCCCGCCACCAGCACGTTGCGCTCGGCGAGCCGTTCGGCCATGGCCGCCACGGCGGCAGTCCAGCCGCCCTCGCCCGAGAGCAGCAGCGCGACCTCGCGCGCCTCGCCCCGGCCCCGGTAGATGCTCACCTCGCCGAACCGGCCGTAGCTGAACACCTCGGCCGGCGCGGCCGCGGCCAGGCCACCGACGCCGTTCAGCAAGGCGAGGGCGAGCGCCGCGATGCACCGCGTGCGCCGGTGCATCGCCGCCTGCCGGCTCACTTCTTCAGCACCTTGGCGACGCCGCCCGCGATGAGCGAGGTGACGTCGAGCAGCGCGCTCACCATCGCCAAGCCCCCGGGCGCCGCGAGGTACCTCGGCCGCCATTGCGGCAGGAATTTCTCCTTGTACTTGCGCAGTCCCTCGAACGGATAGAAGGTCTCCCCCCACCGCTGCACCACGCGGCCGAGCTTGTGCCAGGCGGGTGCGAGCGCGTGCTCCTCGAGGCCCGACAGCGGCGCCATCCCGAGATTGAACCAGTGAAAATCGTGCTGCCTGCCCCACAGCATGCTCTCGAGCAGCAAGTAGTCGATCACGCCCTTGGGCGCGTCCGCGCCGTAGCGCATCAGGTCGATGGACAACTCGTGCCCCACGCGCGCGCGCCACAGATTGCCGAAGGCGACGATGGCTCCCGCCCGGCGCACCACGGCGCAATCGAAGCAGGACAGGTAGCGCTCGTCGAAATATCCGAGCGAGAAGCGCTTCTCGGCCGCGTTCTTCTCGGCGAGCCAGGCATCGGACACCGCGCGCAGCTGCGGCAGGATCCGCGGCACGTCGGCCCGAGCCACCACCTCGAAGCTCGCGCCCTCGCGCAGCGCCCGCCGCTGCGCCTGGCGCAGCTCGGCCCGCGCCGGCCCGTCGAGCGAGAACCCCTCGAGCGGCACGCGCGCCTCCTCGCCGAGCTTGCTCAAGGTCAGCCCGAGATCGACGTACAGCGGCAGATTGTCGGGCGAGACCTGGTAGAAGACCGGCGAGACCGCCATGCCGTCGCAGTCCTCCAGGAACGACCACGCGAGCCGCTCGCAGGCGTCGGCGGGCCCGACCGGATCGCCCATGGCGACCCAGCTGCCGCCGCTGACCTGGTACATGATGAACGCGCTGCGCGCCTCGTCGAAGTACAGGTTCTTGTCGCCGAGCAGGGCCAGATTCGCGGTCGTGTCGCGCGCGTCGCGGATCAGCGCCGCGGCATGCCCGAGGTCGGCCTCGCCCGGGATGGAGAAGCGCGGCCGCGACGGCCGCAGCAGCCGCCACAGCCCGTAGGCCGCGGCGATCATGGCCGCGAGCAGCAGCGCGCGCAGACTGCGCGGCGCCGGCGCCTCGAAGGCGAACTGCCACCACAGCTGGTTCGAGTAGGGCACGTGCCGGTAGGCGAAGAACACCAGCCACAGGGCCGTGCCCAGCACCGCAACCACCGCGACGATCCAGGGCCCGGAGAAGCGCTGCTCGATCAGCGAGGCGCGCCGCCGGAACCGCGAGCGCGCCGAGACCAGCAGGCCGATGACCACCGCGAGGATGGTCGCCTCCTCGTAATCGAAGCCCTTGAGGAGCGAGGACAGCACGCCCGCGCACAGCAGCCAGACCGTCAGCCACCACGCGGCATCGAGGCGCCGGTACAGCCCGTTCGCGAGCACCATCAAGCCGACGCCGACCGCGCTGCCGAGCAGATGCGACAGCTCGAGCACCGGCAGCGGCACGACCCGGCTCACCAGGGTCAGGCGGCCGCCGGCGCCGGGCGTCGCGCCGGAGAACAGCAGCGCCGCGCCCGCGAGAAACACGGCGATGCCGATCGCCTGCGGCGTGACCGCGCTCAGCCAGGTGCGCCCGAGCTGCGCGAAGCGCACCATGGGCCCGCGGTGCACCCACAGCTCGTGCGCGCCCAGAAGGCCGAGCGCGACCAGGAACGGACCGAAATAGTAGACCGCGCGAAATGCGATCAGGGCGCCGATCAGGCCGTCGGGCGGAACCGAGCGCAGCAGCAGCAGCAGCACCGTCTCGAACACCCCGACGCCGCCGGGCACGTTGCTGATGGCGCCCGCGGCGATCGCGACCAGGAACAGCCCCGCGAAGGCGACGAAGCCGATGACCGCCTGCGGCGGCAGCAGGACGTACAGCACGCCGGCGGCGCACAGCAGGTCGACGCTCGCGACCGCCACCTGGGCGAGCGCGATCCGCGCGGTGGGCACCGCGACCTGGAATTTCCACAGCCGCACCGGCTCGTGCCGCAGCCACGCAAAGCCGAGATACGCGGCCACCGCCCCGAGCAGCGCGGTGCCCACGAGCCGCACGAGCCGCGGGTCGATGTGCAGGATCGCGCCGGACAGGCGCGCGTGGGCGAGCAACGACATGCCGAGCAGGAACGCCGTGCCGACCACGAAGGTCAGGGTGCCGAAGGCGATCACCATGCCGATCTGCCGGGCGCCGACCCCGAGCGCGGCGTAGCCGCGGAAGCGGATCGCACCGCCGCTCAGCGTGTTGAGCCCCACGTTGTGGCCGACGGCGTAGCCCATGAAGGCGATCAGCGCGATCCGCGGATACCTCACCCGGGCTCCGACGAATCTCAACCCCAGGGTGTCGTACAGCGTGAGGCACCCGTAGCCGCAGACGGTCAGCAGCACGGCGAGCAGCAGGCGCGACGGATGGATCGCCGCGACGTGCGCGAGCAGGTCGTGCCACGAATACTGCTTCAGCAAATGATGCAGCCAGACCAGCGCGAGCGCGAACAGCGCCATTCCGAGGAAGGTCGTCCATGCGGGGACGTGACGTGCTGTGGTCGGGCTGGCCAAGTTCCTATCCTATCAGGCGCCTTCGGCGGCCGGCGCACCCCTTTGTCGCAGCCATCCTTGCGGTTACCCTATACGTAATCGTACTTATTCGACCCGCGGAGGGCACCCCAGCATGAGTTCCGGCAACGAAGGCCGACAGGCGACCATGGACGCGACCACCATCTATCGCGAGGACATCTTCACCGATCGCAAGGTCGGCACGATCCGGCGCCTGACGCCGGTGACCGCGGATGGCTCGCCCGACGCAACCCGCGCCGTGCTGTTCCTCGGCCCGGCGCAAATCATGACGCCCATGGGCGCGATGCCCAGCGGCTTCGATCTGGAGGCCGCGGCGCTCGACGCCGCGATCGCGAAGTTCGGCGATGCGGCCGAGCTCGCGGTGCGCGAGACCATGCGCGAGCTGCAGGAGCTGCGCCGCGAGCAGGCCTCCTCGCTCGTGATTCCGGATGCGTCCGGCGGCGCCCTGCCCAATCCGGCCGACCTGCTCGGCGGCCGCGGCCGGCCGCGGCGCTGAGTCGCGGCCGCTAGGCGGATTGGGCCGATTCGAGCGCTTCCCAGCGCGCGTAGGCCGCGTCGAGTTCCTCGGCGAGCCCCTGCAATTCCTTGAGCGCGGCCACCGCCTTGTCCGGCTCGCGCTGGAACAGCAGCGGATCGCCCACCGCTCCCTCGAGCTCGCGCTGCCGCATCTCCAGACCCTCGATGCGCGCCGGCAGCGACTCCAGTTCCCGCTGATCCTTGTAGGAAAGCCGGCGCGCCCTGGCCTGCGGCGGTGCGTGCGCGGTGCCGGCCCGAGGCGCCGTCGGCGTCGCGGGCACCCGCGGCCGGCCTCTGCCTCAGCCAGTCGCTGTAGCCGCCCACGTACTCGGCGATGCGCCCGCCCTCGAACACCAGCGTGCTCGTGACCACGTTGTCGAGAAAGGCGCGATCGTGGCTGACCAGCAGCAGCGTGCCCGGGTACTCGGCCACCATCTCCTCGAGCAGGTCGAGCGTCTCGGCGTCGAGGTCGTTGGTCGGCTCGTCGAGCACCAGCAGATTGCTCGGGCGCGCGAACAGCCGCGCGAGCAGCAGGCGGTTGCGCTCGCCGCCCGAGAGCATGCTCACCGGCGCGTGCAGGCGCTCCGCCGGGAACAGGAAGTCCCGCAGGTAGCCGGCCACGTGCCGGGCTCGGCCGTTGATGACCACGGTGTCGCCGCCGCCGCTGGTGACGTTGTCCATGATCGAGGCTGCGGGATCGAGCTGCCCGCGCTGCTGGTCGAAATAGGCCGGCTGCAGCGCGGTGCCGCGCCGGATGAGGCCCTCGGCGGGCTCGAGCTCGCCCATCAGGAGCTTGATGAGCGTGCTCTTGCCGCAGCCGTTCGGGCCCATGATGCCGATTCGATCGCCGCGCATGATCCGCGCGGAGAAATCCGCGATCACGCGCCGGCCGCCGAAGCCGTGGCTCACGCCTTGCGCCTCGAACACCAGCTTGCCCGACGGGGCGGCGCTCTGCGCCGTGAGCTCGACCTCGCCCACACGCTCGCGCCGCGCGCGCCGCTCGATGCGCAGCTGCTCGAGCGCGCGCACCCGCACCTCGTTGCGGGTCCGGCGCGCCTCGACGCCCTGCCTGATCCACACCTCCTCCTGCGCGAGCCGCTTGTCGAACAGCGCGTGGTGGCGCGCCTCGACCTCGAGCGCGGCGCGCTTCTCGAGGACGTAGTCGTCGTACGCGCCGGACCACTCGCGCAGCGCACCGCGGTCCAACTCGACGATCCGATTCGCCAGCCGGCGCACGAACGCTCGATCGTGGCTGATGAACAGCAGCGCGCCCGGAAAGTCGAGCATGGTCTGCTCGAGCCACTCGATCGCGCCGACGTCCAGGTGATTGGTGGGCTCGTCGAGCAACAGCAGGCCCGGCTCGGCGACCAGCGCGCGCGCGAGCATGACCCGCCGGCGCCAGCCCCCGGACAGCGCACCGAGGCGCGCGTCGCGGTCGAGACCGAGCCGCTCGATCATGCGCTCGGCGGCCAGCTGCGCGCGCCACGCGCCGTCGATGGCGTCGCCGTCGCGCTGGTGCGCGCCGCCGAGCACCGCCTCCCAGACGGTCTCGTCGCGGGCCGGCGCCGGATCCTGGGCCAGGTCCGCGACCCGGGCGCCCGGGCGCACCCAGACCTCGCCGCCGTCGGCCGCGCGCTGGCGGGGGGTGAACCGCCGGCGCGCGGGGTTGGCCGCGCCGTTGCGGCCGAGCAGGCAGACGCGCTCGCCCATGCGCACGCGCAGATCGACGCCGTGCAGCAGCGGCTTCAGTCCGAAGCTCAACGAAACCTTGTCGAGACGCAGGATGTCCATGGGGTCGGGCATTGTAGCGGCTTTGCGCCGCAGCTCGACGCCGCGCGGGCTGCTAAGATTCGCCCGACATGCCCAAACGCGCGAACATCCTGGGCGAGGCGCTCGACGGACTCGGCCGCTGGTACATCACCGTGCCGCCCGTGCTGATGGTGGTGCTCCTGGTGACCTTCCTGTTCGTCACCGGCGGCGGCCAGGCGCGCCTGCAGCGCGCCACCGCCCGCCTGCAGGTCGCGGCCTCGCGCGAGCACGCCATCGACGACCTGGACGATGCGCTGCTGCGCGCCCAGGGAAGCCTGCGCGGCTACCAGCTCACCGACGAATCGCGCTATCTCGACCAGTACCGGCTGGCGGTCGCGGACGTCGACCCGCGCTTCGCGGCGCTGCGCCACGCCTACGCCGAGGTGACGCCGCAGCCAGCCGAGATCGGGCAGCTGCGCGAGCTGATCGACCGGCGACTCGGGGAATTCTCCGCCGAGCTCGCGCTGCACGACGGCGCGGCGCCCGAGCGCTCGCTCGCGATCGTCAAGAGCGAGGGCGGCGTGCGCACCGCGCGCGAACTGGTCGGCGCCATCGAGGAATTGCGCCAGCGCGAGTCGCTCGAGCAGGTCGAGGCGGCGACGCACTGGGAATCCTCGCTGCGCCTGAGCCGATGGTTCACCGCGGCCGGCGCCTTGCTCAGCGTGCTGCTGATGGGGGTGACGACGCGGCTCGTCTACATGGATCTGCGCCGGCGCGCCCTGCAGACCGCGCGGCTGCGGGATCAGAAGTCGCAGCTCGAGCGCGAGGTCGGGGCGCGCACCCGCGAATTGGTGGAGCTGTCCACCCACCTGCAGAGCGTCGCCGAACGCGAGAAGGAGAGCCTGGCGCGCGAGTTGCACGACGAGCTCGGCGGCCTGCTGGTCGGTGCGCGCATGGACGTCTCCTGGGTCGAGCGGCATATCGGCGACGGGCAGGCGGACATGCGCCAGCGCCTGGAGCGCGTGCAGCAGACCCTCTCGGCGGGCGTCGATCTCAAGCGGCGCATCATCGAGGAGCTGCGGCCCACCCTGCTCGACAACGTGGGGCTGTTCGCCGCGCTGCGCTGGCAGTTGAAGGAGACTTGCGGCCGCGCCGGCATCCGTTGCGCGGAATACTTCCCGGACGAGGAGCCGCAATTCACCTCGCCGGCCGCGATCGCCCTGTTCCGGATCGCGCAGGAATCCTTCATGAACATCATCAAGCATGCCCGCGCGAGCCTGGTCGAAGTGGCTCTCGATCTCGACGAGGGCGCCGTGGTGCTGCGCATCGTCGACGACGGCGTGGGCATCGCGCGCGATCGATTCAAGGCCACCGGAGCGCACGGGCTCGCCGCCATGCGCCATCGGGTGCGGGCGCTCGGCGGGCAGTTCGAGGTGAGCGGCGGGCCGTCCGGCGGCACGGTGGTCGTGGCGCGCATCCCGGTGAGCCAGGCGCTGCGCGCCGAGCCGCTGGTGTAGGGGTGCGCAAGCCATGACCGACGGCGCGCTGCTCGCGATCGACCAGGGCACGAGTTCGAGCCGGGCCATCGCATTTCGGACCGACGGACGGCAGGCGGCGGTGGACCAGCAGGCGCTCAAGGCCCTGTATCCCTCCCCGGGGTGGGTCGAGCAGGATGCCGAGGACATCTGGGCGACGGTGCTGGCGACGGCGCGCCGGGTGCTCGAGCAGGTCGACCTGCTCGGCGCCCCGGTCCTGGCGCTCGGCATCACCAATCAACGCGAGACCACGATTCTCTGGGACCGGCGTTCCGGCGCGCCGCTGCACAACGCCATCGTCTGGCAGGACCGGCGCACCGCGGAGCGTTGCCGCGAACTCGAGGCGGCGCACGGCGCCGACGATCTGCAGCGACGCACCGGCCTGCGATTCGATCCGTATTTCTCGGCCAGCAAGATCGCCTGGATTCTCGATCGGGTGCCCGGCGCACGCGCCGCGGCCGCGGCCGGCCAGGTCGCCTTCGGCACCGTCGACAGCTTTCTGCTGTGGCGCCTGACCGGCGGACGAGTGCACGCCACGGACGCAACCAATGCCAGCCGAACCGCGCTGTACGACATCGTGGCGGGCCGCTGGGACCCCGAGCTCTGCGAGCTGTTCGGCGTGCCCATGGCGTGCCTGCCCGAAGTGCGCGACAGCGCCGGCGATTTCGGCATGACCGATCCGGCCGTGCTCGGCCGGGCGATTCCGATCCGCGGCGTCGCCGGCGACCAGCAGGCCGCTCTGGTCGGACAGGCCTGCTTCGGCGAGGGCGACGTGAAGAGCACCTACGGCACCGGCGCCTTCCTGGTGCTCAACACCGGCCGGCAATTGATCCATTCCTCGAATCGCCTGCTGGGCACCATCGCATACCGGCTGAACGGCGCGGTGACCTACGCGCTCGAGGGCTCGATCCTGAGCGCCGGTGCCGCGATCCAGTGGCTATGCGACGGGCTCGGTCTCGCGCCGTCCGCGGCCGACGTGCAGATCCTCGCGAGTTCGGTCGCCGATGCCGGCGGCGTCTACCTGGTGCCGGCGTTCACCGGGCTCGGCGCCCCCTACTGGGATCCGCAGGCGCGCGGCGCGTTGCTCGGCCTCACCCGCGCCTCGAGCCGCGCGCACATCGCGCGCGCCGCGCTCGACGCCGTCGCCTACCAGACCCTCGATTTGCTCGAGGCCATGGGCGCGGACGGGCGGCGGCCGCAGGCGCTCAAAGTGGACGGAGGAATGGCGCAAAACGATCTGTTCCTGCAGCGGCTGGCGGACCTGCTCGACCTGCCGATCATGCGTCCGAGCATCACGGAGTCGACCGCCTTCGGCGCCGCCTGCCTCGCCGGACTGGGCATCGGCGCCTACCGCTCGCTCGAGCAGCTCGCCGGACTGGCCCGCATCGGCGCACGCTTCGAGCCCTCGCTCGAGGCCGCGGCGCGCGCCGGCCAGGTGGCGGGCTGGCGTCAGGCGCTCGCGCGCGTGCGCACCGTTTGAGCCGCGAACCAGGCCTCGACCCTCGCCCGCTGCGCGGCGTCCAGGCGCAATCCGAGCTTCGAGCGGCGCCATAGGGCGGACTCCGCGGTGTGGGTCCACTCCTGCTCGTGCAGGTACCGAAGCTCCGCCTCGAACAGGTCGGCTCCGAGGCACTCGCCGAGCGATCCGCCGCCGCCCAGCACGCGTTCGATCCTCGTGCCGTAGGCTCGGCACAGCCTGCGGACCAGGCTCGCCGGCACGGTGCCATAGCGGCGCGCTTGCTCCGCCGCGAAGGCATCGACGTCACCGCGCGCAATGTCGCCGCCGGGCAGCACCGCATGGCGCGTCCATGCCGTGGTACGCACCCCGAGCACCGGCAACAAGGTCGAGAGCGCGTGCTCGGCGAGCTTGCGGTAGGTGGTGAGCTTGCCGCCGAACACCGACAGGAGCGGCGCGCCGCCGCCGGGCGCGTCGAGATCGAAGGCGTAGTCCCGGGTCACGGTCGAGGCGTTCTGCCGCCCATCGTCATAGAGCGGCCGCACGCCCGCGTAGCTCCAGACGAGGTCCGCGGGCGACACGGCGCGCCGCGAGTATTCGCTCGCGACCGCGCACAGATAGTCGATCTCGGCCCGGTCGGCGGCCAGCCGGCGCGGATCGCCGGTGAACGGCACGTCCGTGGTGCCGATCAGCGTGAAATCCTCCTCGTAGGGAATCATGAACACCACGCGCCCGTCCGCGTTCTGCAGGGTGTAGCACTGCGGCCCGTCGTACAGCCGCGGCAGCACCACGTGGCTGCCCTTGACCAGACGCAGATGCCGCGGCCGGCGCTCGCCGAGCGAGCGCAGCACCTGCTCCACCCACGGGCCGGCCGCGTTCACCACCGAGCGGGCGCGCAGGCTGCGCACCCGGCCGTCGGCCGACTCGAGCCGCAGGCGCCACAGGCCGTCCTCGCGCGCCGCCGTGGTCACCGCCCAGCCCACCTCGATCCGGGCGCCGCGCTCGCGCGCGTCCATCGCGTTGACCGCCACCAGGCGCGCATCGTCGGCCCAGCAATCCGAGTACTCGAAGCCCCGCGAGTAGGCCGACGCGAGCGGCTCGAGCGCGGCGTCGCGGCCGCGGCGCAGCGCGCGGGTCGCCGGCAGGGTGCCGCGCCCGCCGATATGGTCGTAGAAGAACAGGCCCAGCCGTATCATCCACGCGGGCCGCAATCCGGCGTGCAGGGGCAGCACGAAGCGCAGCGGGCGGATCAGGTGCGGCGCCGCCGCGAGCAGCACCTCGCGTTCGGCCAGACTCTCCCTCACCAGCCGGAATTGGTACTGCTCGAGATAGCGCAGACCGCCGTGGATGAGCTTCGAGGATGCCGACGAGGTCGCGCAGGCCAGATCGTCGCGTTCGGCGAGCACCACGGCGAGCCCGCGCCCCGCCGCATCACGTGCGATGCCGACGCCGTTGATGCCGCCGCCGATCACGCACAGGTCGACGACCGCCTCGTCCGATGGATTCACTGCGCAGCGGCCGGCACGGACACCGCCGTGTAGTAGCGGGGCGCCGTGCGCAAGGTCACGCGCGCCGGCCGGCAGGCGAGTTCGGCGAGGCTGAAGCGGGTCGTCTTGACGTAGTCGTGCTTCTCGGCGTCCTGCCAGTGGTCGTCGAGCACCTCCACGGAGATGGTCGAGACCCTGCCGTTGTCGCGGGCGCGGCACCTGCCCCATTTCAAGGTGAACCCGTGATTGGGGTGCGTGCCGCGGTAATGCATGGTGACCACCAGTTCGTCGGTGGCCGGATCATAGGCGACCTTGCCGAAGCTGTCGGCATGCGCCGCGACGGCGAACCCGCAGGTCACCGCGATCGCCAGGCCGAAGGTGCGAAGCTCGTGCATGGGCTCTAGCGCTCCGTGTTCACGACCACGCGCCCGCGCACCGTGCCCTCGAGCACGCGCGGCGCGAGCGCAATGGCGTCCGCGAGCCCGATCTCCTCGGTCATGAGCCCGAGCGCCGCGGCATCGAGATCCGCCGCCAGCCGCGCCCAGGCCAGCAGGCGGTCGGCGCGCGGCCGGTAGACGCTGTCGATGCCGGCGAGGGTCACGCCGCGCAGGATGAACGGCGCCACGGTCGCGGGCAGATCCATGCCGGCCGCAAGTCCGCAGGCCGCAACCACGCCGCCGTACCTCATGGCCGCGCAGACGTTCACGAGCGTGTGGCCTCCGGCCACGTCGATCGCCCCGGCCCAGCGTTCCTTCGCGAGCGGCTTGCCCGGCCGCGCGTACTGCGCCCGATCCAGCACCTCCACGGCGCCGAGGCGGGTCAGGTATTCGGCTTCGGCGAGCCGGCCCGTCATCGCGACCACCCGGTAGCCCAACTTGGCGAGCACCGCGACCGCGATCCCGCCGACGCCGCCGGCCGCTCCCGTGACCAGGATCTCGCCGCTCGCGGGCGTGACCGCATGCCGCTCCAGTGCGAGCACGCACAGCATGGCCGTATAGCCCGCCGTGCCGATGGCCATGGACTGGCGCGCCGTGAAGGCCTCGGGCACCGGGATCAGCCAGTCGCCCTTCACGCAGGCACGCTGCGCAAGCCCGCCCCAGTGCATCTCGCCCACGCCCCAGCCGTTCAGCAGCACCCGATCGCCCGGCCGGTGATCCGGGCTGCTCGAGTGCTCGACGATGCCCGCGAAATCGATGCCCGGCACCATCGGGAAATGCCGCACGACCGGCGCCTTGCCCGTGATGGCGAGGGCATCCTTGTAATTGACGGTCGAGTACTGCACCCGCACGGTCACCTCGCCCGGCGGCAGCTGCGCATCCTCCAGGGTGCGCACGCTGGCACAGTCGCCGCGCTCGGTCTGCTCGATCAGGATTGCCTTGAACATGAGGGCCTCGATCCGTGTGGTGTGAAATGATAACTTGTCGCCGAGCGGGCACGAAATCAGGAGCACAGGGATGAGATCCTCGATGTTGCAGCTTGGGGCCGCGGCGGCCCTGTTCGCCCTCTTGTCGGCCTGCGGTGGCGGTGGCGGCGGGAGCGGGGCCGGCGGCGATGGCTGGGTGGCGGGTGTATATCAACCCTCCTCGCGCTTCGCGGCGAAATGCCAGGTCCCGCGCACGGGCTACGATCCGGTCACCGGCGCGCTCTTCCCGGACGTGCAGGGCAGCACGCTCGATGAGAACAACTGGCTGCGCTCCTGGACCAACGAGCTGTACCTCTGGTACCGGGAAGTGCCGGACATCGATCCGGGGAAATACGCCACCACGGCCGCCTACTTCCCGTTGCTCAAGACCGCCGCGCTCACCTCCACCGGGCGGCCCAAGGACCGGTTCCATTTCACCTACCCGACCTCGCAGTGGGAGCAGATGTCGCAGGCGGGCATCGACATCGGCTACGGCGTCACGTGGGATGTCGCGGTGGGCGCGCCGCCGCGGCAGGTGTACGCGGCCTTCGTCTGGACGGGCTACGCGGCCGCGGCCGCGGGCATCGCCAGGGGCGCGCAGATCCTCGACATCGACGGCGTCGACATGGTCAACGCCACGGACAGCGCGAGCCTCGCCACGCTCAATCGCGGCCTGTCACCGACGACGGCGGGCGAGTCGCACACGTTCACGCTGCTCGACCCCGGCGCGAGCGCGCCCAGAACCGTGACGCTGCAGGCCGCGGCCGTGACCGAAACGCCCGTGCCGCTGGTCAAGACGTTCCCGACGGGCACCGGAACCGTGGGCTACATCCTGTTCAACGATCACATCGCGACCGCCGAGCAGGAGCTGATCGACGCCGTCACCCAGCTGCAGTCGGCCAACGTGACGGATCTGGTGCTCGACATCCGCTACAACGGCGGCGGCTATCTCGACATCGCGAGCGAGCTCGCCTACATGATCGCCGGCCCCGGACCCACCGCCAACCAGCCGTTCGATCAGCAGGCCTTCAACGACAAGTATCCGAGCACCAATCCGATCACCGGTCAGGCGCTCACGCCCACGCCGTTTCACACCACGTCCCTGGGATTCTCGGCCTCGACCCCGGCCGGCACCGCGCTGCCCTATCTCGGTCTCTCGCGGGTGTTCGTGCTCACCGGACCCGGCACCTGCTCGGCGAGCGAGTCGATCATCAACGGCCTGAACGGCGTGAACGTCGAGGTCATCCAGATCGGCTCGACCACCTGCGGCAAGCCCTATGGCTTCTACCCGCAGGACGACTGCGGCACCACCTACTTCACCATCGAGTTTCAGAGCAACAACGCCCAGGGTTTCGGCGACTACTCCGACGGCTTCTCGCCCCAGAACGCGACGACGCCGACCAACGCCGTGCTGCCCGGCTGCTCGGTGGCGGACGACCTCGGCACGGCGCTCGGGGATCCGGCGGAGGGCCGCCTGGCCGCGGCGCTCGCCTTCCGCGCCGCGCCGAATTGCCCCACGCCGCCCACCGGCATCGCACCGCCCGCGGTCGGCCCGAGTTCGGCGGGACCGGGCGCGATCGTGCATCGAGAGTTCTGGCGCGAGAATCGAATCAGGCGTCGATGATGCGCTAGCCGAGCGTGCCGCCGAACAAGGTCATCATGCGGCCCCAGGCTCGCTCCGCCTGCTCGTGGTCGTACACGTGCGAGTCCGGCGGGCACCAGCCGTGCAGAGTGCCGGGGAAGACCTCGATGTCCGCCGGCAGGTGCGCCTTGGCGAACGAATCGCGCAACACATCCTTCGCCTGCGGCTGGCGCTGGTCGTCGTTGGCCGCAATCGCGACCAGAAAGTGCGCTCTCATCTTGGGGATCAGCAGGTGCGGGCTGTCCGGCTTGTCGGTCACGAGCCCGCCGCCATGGAAAGTCGCCGCCGCACCGATGCGCTCGGGCAGCGCCGCGGCGGTGCGGAACACGAAGGGGCCACCCATGCAATACCCGGTGGTGCCCAACTTTCGCCCGCCGTCCACGCAGGGTTGCTTATCCATGTACCCGACGAACGCCCTGGCGTCGGTGACCGCGGTCGCCGCATCGAGCGTTCCGGCCAACGCCAAGAGGCTCTGGCGCGTCGCCGGGTCGTCGAAGTCCGCATGCTCGGGCGCCGTGGGCGCCCGCTGGGTGCGATAGAAGGGATTGATGACCAGCACGGCGTAGCCCGACGCGGCCAGGCGGGTGGCCATGTCCTTGAATGCCGGCCGCAGGCCGAAGATGTCCGGCCAGATCAGCACGCCCGGATGCCTGCCCTTGCCCTCCGGGTGCACGAGGTAGGCATCGCACTTCCCGTCGGGAGTCTCGACCTCCACGTCCGCGCCCTCGGTGCGCGCGGCGCCGGCGAACCCCGGGAATGCCGCCGCCAGTCCCGCCCCCAATGCCATCGCGCCGAATCGGCGCCGCGACAACTCGGGCGCGCGCCGCGCGAATTCCTCGAAATCATCCTGTTCACACATGATGGCCTCCCGTTTTACTTGGTGGCGCCGGCCTCACTTGGCGGCGTCGGCGATCTTCCACAGGTACAGCGCCGCCGTGGTCCGGTACGGACTCCAGGCCGCGGACCCCTCGAGCAGCTGCCCGGGTGTGGGCATTTTCCTCTTTCGATGGGCGATCATGAAGCCCTTGCGGATGCCATAGTCGTTCAGCGGCATCACGTCCGGCCGGCCCAGCGTGAAGATCAGCAGCATGTCGACGGTCCAGGGACCGATGCCGTGAATCCGCGTCAAGGACTCGCGAATCGCGCTCTCCGACATCCGGGCAATGGCGCGCGCGCCGGGAACCTCGCCCGCCAGGGCGCTCGCCGCGACCGCCTTCATCGATCGGGTCTTGCCGCCGGACAGTCCCGCGGCCCGCAGCCGCTCATCGTCGATCGAGAGCAGCTGCTGCGGCTGCGGCGTGCCGTTCTCGAACAAGGCGAGCACCCGATTCCAAATGGTCCGCGCGGCCGTGCCATGCAGCTGCTGGTACACGATCGATTCGAGCAGCGCGCGATACGGGTCGCGCGATCGGCGCGGCGGCAGCACGATCGGGCCGATGCGATCGATCCACGGCTTGAGCCGTGCATCCCGCTTGCGCAAATGTTCGACGGCGCCAGGATCCATGGGGCGCAGTGTAGCGAATTCGCCGCGGCGGCACGCCGTGATTCGACTGGGGCGCCGCCACCGGTTGGGCTAAACTCGCGCCGACCATGCCGACCGACGGTTCGACGACGCCTTGCCCGCATCGCCCCCCCTGTCCCGGCTGCCCGCGATTCGGCGCGCGCGGCATCGCACCCGCCGCGCACGAGAGCCTCGATGCGTTGGCGCGCGCGCATGGATTGCCCGATGTTTCGGTGTTCACCGGCCGGCCGGCCGTCTTCAGGCACCGCGCCCGGCTCGCCCTCCGCGGCCGGCTGGGTTCGCCCAAGATCGGCCTGTTCGAGTCCGGCACCCACCGCGTGGTGCACATCCCGAACTGCCTCGTGCATCACCCCTTGATCAACCGCGTCGCCGCCGTCGTGCGGCGTGCGCTCGCCGAGGCCCGCGTGACCTGCTACTCGGAGCGGGCCCATTTGGGCCTGGCGCGCTACCTGCAGGTGGTGGTCGAGCGACGCTCGCAGACCGCGCAGGTGGTGCTCGTCGGCAACTGTGCGACCGCCGAGCCGCTCGCCGCCAGCCTCGACTCGATCCGCGAGCGGCGCGGCCCGTATCTGCACAGCCTCTGGTTCAACGCGAACGTCGATCGCTCGAATGTCATTCTCGGGCCGCACTTCCAGCCGTGGTGCGGACCGGCGAGCGTGGTCGAGCGCTTCGGCGGGGCCGAGGTGCATTACCCGCCGGGCGCGTTCGGGCAGAACAATCTCGAGATCGCTCAACGCATCATCGAGCACGTGCGCGATCAGGTCCCGAGGGGCGCGCGCGTCGCCGAATTCTACGCGGGCGTCGGCGCCATCGGCCTGTCGCTCGGGGATCGCGCCGCCGAGATCCGCATGAACGAGGTGAGTCCGCAGTCGCTGCACGGGCTCGAGCTCGGGCTCGCCGCGCTCGACCCGGCCACCCGGGCCAAGTTCTCCATCGTGCCGGGCCCCGCCGGGGCCGGGCGGTCGAGCGCGATCGGGGCGCAGGTGGTGATCGCCGACCCGCCGCGCAAGGGGCTCGATCCGGAGTTGACCGAGCAGCTGGGCGGGAATCCCCCCGAGCGGTTCGTGTACGTGAGCTGCGGGCTCGAGTCGTTCCTGCAGGACGCCGCGCGCCTGCTCGCCCCCGGGAAGCTGCGCCTCGCGGGGCTCGCCGCCTTCGATCTGCTGCCGTACACCGAGCACGTCGAAACGGTGGCACGCTTCGAGCGCGCCTGACGGCCCGCCCGAGGCGGCGCCGCGCTTCAGCCGAGCGCCGCCTCCAGATCGGCTTCGAGGCTCTCCGGCTTGTCCGCCGGCGCGAAGCGCTTGACCGGCACGCCGTCCTTGCCGACCAGGAATTTCGTGAAATTCCACTTGATCGACTCGAGCCCGAGGATGCCGGGGCGCGCGTCCTTCAGGTACTTGTACAGGGGGTGCGCATTGGCACCGTTGACCTCGATCTTGGCGAACATCGGAAAGGTCACGCCGTAGGTCGTCGAGCAGAAACTCCTGATTTCGGCCTCGTCGCCGGGCTCCTGATGCCCGAACTGATCGCAGGGAAATCCCAGCACCTCCAGGCCGCGGCCGCGGTACTTGGCGTACAGCGCCTCGAGCCCGGCGTACTGCGGCGTGAAGCCGCACTTGCTCGCGACGTTCACGATCAGCAGCACCTGCCCTCGATATCGAGACAGCGGCACCTCCACCCCGTCGATGGAGCGCGCCGAGAAGTCATGGACGGTCATGATGGTCTACTCCCCAGGTCGAGCGGTTCACGCGATCTTACGACCCGCGCGGGGTCGCGCGGTAGCCGCCGGCCCACGCGCCCGCCCCGGGTCGGCCATGCTATGGTCATGCGCGAGCGGGCACGCATGGCCCCGCATGCCGTGGGGACCGTTATGCCGGAACAGGCCTTCCAGCTGCGCGACGACGACCTGACGGCAGAGCGCACGCGCGCCTTGCTTCGCCTGCACCTCGAAGGCATGCACGCGAGCTCCCCGCCGGGCAGCGTGTTCGCGCTCGACCTCAGCGGCCTCGCGGTTCCCGAGGTGCGGGTTTGGACGGCCTGGATGGGCGAGCAGATCGCCGGCATCGGCGCCCTGAAAGATCTCGGCGACCGAACCGGCGAGGTCAAATCCATGCGCACCCACCCGGCCTACCTGCGCCGCGGCGTCGCCTCCGCGCTGCTCGCGCATATCGTGGACGTGGCGCGCGCGCGCGGCATGACGCGGCTCAGCCTGGAGACCGGCAGCGGCCCCGCGTTCGATGCCGCATTGGCCCTGTATCGGCGGCGCGGCTTCGTCGAGGGCGAGGCATTCGCGCAGTACCGCCGAAGCGCGTTCAATCGCTTCCTGCACCTGCCGCTATGAACGAGGCCCGCCCCGCGCCGTAGCAGCGCGCGCACGAAAATGGCGCATGCGGTCCGGCGTGGCGCACCAGGGGAGTG
>VFSW01001730.1_pt1 | contig 33239 bp, 33 predicted proteins | sample 5358111 | NCBI WGS metagenome assembly VFSW01 (sample SAMN11554181, study PRJNA540505) | mine drainage metagenome | isolation source: sediment from site ElyBrook_90M | place: USA: Ely Copper Mine, Vershire, VT | collected 2017
TCCAATGGTGCGAAGCGCGCACCGGAAAGACCCTGGCGCCGAGCCAGCGGGAGGCACTGAAGACGGTTCTCGGCAGCCGGGCCGCCATCGTCACCGGCGGCCCGGGCGTGGGCAAGACCACGCTTGTGAACTCGATCCTGCTGATCCTCAGGGCCAAGAAGGTGAAGAGCCTGCTGTGCGCGCCGACCGGCAGGGCGGCCAAACGCCTTACGGAGACTACGGGCATCGAGGCAAAAACGATCCACCGGCTACTCGAGATCGATCCGGCCACAGGAAGGTTCTCGCGCAACGAGGACAATCCTCTGGAGTGCGATCTGCTGATCGTCGACGAGACCTCGATGTTGGACGTCCCGCTGATGTGCGCACTGCTCAGGGCTCTCCCGAAAAACTCGGCCCTGATCCTGGTCGGGGATGTCGATCAGCTTCCCTCCGTGGGCCCGGGAAACGCCCTGCGCGACCTGATCGAGAGTGGTGCCGTGCCCGTCGTTCGCCTCACCGAGGTCTTCCGCCAGGCCGCCGCCAGCAAAATCATTACCGGCGCGCACCTGATCCGCCAAGGGAAAATGCCGGACTTCCGCTCAGCCGAGCCCGGCTCGGATTGTCATTTCATCGAACGCGACACCCCGGAGGAGATCGCCGCCACCCTTGTGCGACTGGTCCAGGACAGGATCCCGAAAGGCCAGGGGATAGATCCCATCGGGGATATTCAGGTGCTGTGCCCGATGAATCGCGGATCGATCGGGGTACGCGAGCTGAATGCCGTGCTCCAGCGGGTCCTGAACCCGCCCCGGCAGGGCGAGCCGGCCGCCGAGCGATTCGGATGGCGGTTCCAGATGCGCGATAAGGTGATCCAGACCGAAAACAACTACAAAAAGGAAATCTTCAACGGCGACATCGGCGTCGTCGAGAAGATCGATCCGGTCGAACAGGAAGTGCACGTCCGGTACGACGAGCGGCTGGTCACTTACGACTACGGCGAGCTGGACGAGGTCTCACCGGCCTACGCGATAACCATACACAAGGCCCAGGGCTCGGAGTTTCCCGCCGTGGTGATCCCTGTGGCCATGCAGCACTTCATGCTTCTCGAACGCAACCTTATCTATACCGGGATTACCCGCGCCAGGAAGTTTCTGGTGGTGATTGGGCAGAGAAAGGCTCTGGGCCTGGCCGTCAGGAACGATCAGTCGCGCAAGCGATACTCTGGGCTTCTCTGTAGCCTGAAGGAGACCTCCCGGCCCAAAATCGCCTGAGCCGCAAACCTGGAAAGCTCACATGCCTAAAGACCGAATCCTCGACCCGATTAAGCGCAAGCGAATGCGCCATGCCGAACGGAAGCTGAAAGAAGCGCAACGGCAGCTGGCGCGGACCGAACGCAGCATTTCGTACTGGTCCAGGATCGTCTCCGACCTGAAGCACGAGCGGATGCGGGCTATTCAGCCGCCACTATGGCCGGAAGAGGAGAGTGGAACCCACAGGGCCGGCGGCTCCGGCAGCGAAGAATAGTGGCCAGCAAGAAGACATAACCAATCCTTGAGTCATACCCGTTTCAGGGGACCGATCGGGATATATGTGAGTAAGCTCCGTGCTTGTCGAGGTCTGTACTATCGCCAATTCCTCAAGAGCGAGGGCCAGGGCACCCATTTTCAAAGATGGAAGTAACTTTTCAGACCTGGCCCAGTCACATCCAATAATATTCTCGCTATGTCATTTTTCTTGACACGCTTCTGCGATTTCGATAGTATGATTTTGGGTCGCGGTTACCGCGACTAAGCAAGTTCTTTGACAACTCCTTTTTTCGCGCTTCCATGGCCGAGTCCTTCCGTGAGGAAAGACGTAATGCCACATCGATTGAATGGTGTGGCGACAGGATGTAGTTCCTGTCCGTTCAAGGCCGCATACCAAGGGGACAGCAGTACCTCTCGGTATCGGAGCCCACACAGTATGTATCTCGCTGTGCGGCACACACAATGGCCGGGTCTTCTGATTCAAGCCCATTCCAACTCGGAGCGCAACCGGACGCGGCACTCGGTTGAGTGTTGCCGAGGGAAAGGAGGCTGACCCACATGGGAAAGCAGAAGGACTTGCACGTCATCACTTCTTGCATCGAAGAATTGATGGCGCAAGATGGGCTTGAGTCGGAGCAGAAAGATGCCTTGGTTACGGCGATGAAGGCTGTGAATCATTTTCGGCGCAACACGACTCCCAGCGATGCCGATGTCTATCGCGTCGTTCGGATAGTAGCTGAAAAGATTGCAGAGAACTTCATTCGCAAGCAGTAGCCTAGCTAGTTCCAGGGGGACCCGCAACCAGTTTGGTTTCAACTATGGATTATGGAAAAGCAATCAGAATCGTGCGAGCACTTGCAGATATACCGCAAAGAGAGCTCGCACGCCGGATGGGCGTTGACCCTAGCCTAATTTCAATGCTTGAGGCGGGCAAACGGAAGCCAAGCAGAGAATTCTTGGAGCGATTCGCCAACGAACTCGGCGTCCCATTTCATTTATTGATCCTTTTGTCCAGTGAGTCCGGCAATGCAAAGACGAGCAACCCGGAGGCGATTCAACGGTTGGCTTTAGAGCTGGCAGGGCTTCTTTTCAAAAAGGACGACGATGGGAACGGAACTGTTCACGATAAGACGCCTGAACATTGCGCATGAGAAAAGTTTGGCGCTCAGTCTAGGCTGCAACGTCGATGAACTCGAGCAGCTTGCAGAATCTGCCAAGAGCTTTTACAAGCCTTTCGAATTGATCCCCAAGCTGCGGCCTTTTGCCAAGAAGCCGCCGAAAAAGCCAAGGCCAATTGATAATCCCGCTGGCAAATTAAAGAATATACAAGACCGAATCAACAAAGCTTTGCTCGAGCCGATTCTGATGCCGGAGCACGTATTCGGCGCTGTAAAGCATAGATCGATTATTGGCAATGCGCAGCGTCATCAGGGCGCGCCGGTGCTTGTCTCCCTGGACATTCGGCAGTGTTTTCCTAGCGTCACCAATGCGCACGTCTATAGCGTGTGGGCTAACGTCCTTGGGTGCTCTCCGTCGGTGGCGAGCCTGCTGACGAAGCTAACGACATACAAGCGGCACTTGCCTCAAGGAGCGCCGACAAGTCCGGCCCTGGCGAACATTTTTATATGGTCAGTGGACGGCCCAATCAGAGAGAACTGCGCGGACCTGGGAGTGGAGTATTCCACTTGGATTGATGACCTGGCTTTTTCCGGCGACAACGCCAGAGAGATCATTCAAATTGCCGTTGAGGCTTTGCGTGTCAATGGGCTGCGGATTTCACACAAGAAAACGGTAATCATGGGGAGCGGCCAAACCAAGACGCTTACAGGCACGCGGCTTGGACGCCGCACCTTGCGCGCGCCAAAGAAGATTTGCGACCGTGCACGTTCAGGCATACATAAACTTGAACGCGGATTGGTTGCAGAACATGAAAAGGACTCCTACTGTCGGAAGCTGCGCGCCCTAATCATGCATATTCACCGGATATGCCCCAAAGACTCCGTATGGCTTGAAAACAAGCTCTCCGCCCTACTTCAAAAGTAGCTTGATTGATCGATCTGTTCACGGCCTTTGAGCGTGCAGCGCATCACTTTCAATCGCTACATCTGTCCCAAGACGGGAAGCTTAGCTGACAATACCAAGCCCTAAGGTTCCTCTGCGCACCGAAATTGCTTTGCCTTTTTGCTAGTCCTTGATGCGGGTGGCCAGGTGATGAGCAAGTTCCGCTTTTGCAGGCCGTAAAGGCCTCGCGTTACACTCGCTCAAACAAGCGGAGTTGCGAGGCCAATGGCGGCGTGCGGATTTGCTGAGGTGGAAGGCTGGGAGAGGTTGCTGAGATTGAAGACGAAGGGAAGATTAGACCCTGCCCGAACCTCCGCGGGCGCGTCCAGGACATCCTGTCGCAATGATCTGCTGCAGAGTTGACGATGATCCGGTGCCGGGGTAACGCAAATTGCAAGGTGTGCGCGAAAGGCTAACGCCAAGTGGGCGTCAGCCTCATCAACCCAGTGACATCGCGCGGGGCTCTTCGCGTCGCCGGAAATGCACAGAATTTCAGCGGTGGCGACATTTATCGGTCCCCTTCCATTTTGATTTGCCCAGGACCCGAGAATTTGATCTGGATCCGTGCCACGTACCAGATCGCAAACAGACCCACGCACCGCCAGTAGCTGATATGGTCAGTGCCGAAGGCGGCCCGGACGGCGCCGCCGGAGGCAAATTCTTTGTTAGCGAGCCAAACAAGTGGGTAGCCTTTGCCGGTGCGGAGCCAGCGGGCATGGCCGGCTTCTTCACGGCAGGGCGACGCGATTCAACCAGGGCGTCAACATCGTCCTCTAGCCAGCCTGCCGAACTGCAGCCTTCGATGGGCTCAGCCTGCGGAAGAATTCCGGCCTTACCGAGGCGGTACACCGTCGATCGGCCACACCCGAGCCGCAACATCACCTCATCCAGTCGGAGGATGCGCGGGTGGTGGGTGCCGGGATGAGCTGCCTGGGATGCCATGCTAGTGGCATCCTAAAGAAGCCTCGAGTAAAAGGCACGATCCACCAGCGCAAATTCGTATCTAACTCGCGCTCAAGGCTGAAATTTCCACCAGACTACGGGCTTTTTGCTCCAAACGTGCCCGCTATCGTCGTCTTCCGGGCGAGCTGACCACACTTTTCTACTTCACCGCGCTGCGGAAGTTGCCCAGTCGCGGTCAAGCCAGGGCGGGATTTTGAAGCGCATGATGCAGCACCGACTCAAGCAGGCGGCTGGTCTCGGTTTGGGCTGCGGTGAGGCTGGCTTCTAACTGGTCGCACAACGCCATCAACTCGCCGACCTTGGCGACGATGCGGTGTTGCTCGGCCAGGGGCGGAAGAGGGATGCGAAGCTTGGCGCGCTGAATCGCTGTAGAGCCCTTTTCTACCTTTGCAATTTCTCCAAGTCGAACAAAGCCCTCTGTGGAAGTGAACCCCCTCGGCAGCTCAGACTTATCAATTGGATCGTCTGTCGCCCAAGCGGAATGTCTGCCTACTTTCAAAAGGCTACTCGCGGGCGTGGTGCTGTTTCGCTTTCGCTCTCCAAGTCGGCCACTAGGCTTGTCCATCATCCGGCCACGTATGACAAATGCATTACCGTCTGCGATGTGACGGCGACTTGGGCACCCCTACGGAAACGCAAAGAAGGATTCGCGCGACGCCCAGTGCGGCGGCCCGAAGCAAACGGGCCAGTGCGGGCGCGCCCGGCCCGTTTCGATGCGCGACAGATGGGTCCGATGGGTTTTGATCGCCGATGCGAGCGAGGATTTTGTGCACCCGCGTCTCAAGTGAAGCCTGCGAAGAGTTTTGCCAACGGGATCGCGCGGCCAGTCCGCAACCGGCAAATCGGATTTGGCAATGGCCTGCGGAATGAGGATCTCAAGGTAACTAAATAACAGGCGCTGGCAGCGGCGGCATAATCCCGTGACAGAGGCTTGCTGGAGCTGACACCAAGGGCATGTCAACACATCTCTGAAAGAGAAGTCTGATGGACACATGCTTTCACTTGTGCAGGCCGTAAAGGCCTCGTGTCACACTCGCTCAAACGAGCGGAGTTGGGAGGTCAATGACGGGTGCGGATTTGCGGAGTTGGGAGGCTGGCAGAGGTTGCGGAGTTTAAAGACGAGGGAAGGATTAGACCATGCCCGAACCTCCGCAGGCGCGTCCAGGACATCCTGTCGCGATGTTCTGCGGCAGAGTTGACGAGAATCCGGTGCCGGGGTAATGCCCCAATTGCAAGGTACGCGCGAAAGGCCAACGCCGAGTAGGCGTCAGCCTCATCAACTTGGTGACATCGCGTGGGCCTCTTCGCGTCGCCGGAAATGCGCGGAATTTCAGCGGTGGCTTCATTTATCGATCCCCTTCTGTTTTGATTTGCCCAGGCCTCGAGAACTTGATCTGGATCCGTGCCACGTACCAGATTGCAAACAGACCCACGCACCTCCAGTAGCTGACATGATCAGTGCCGAAGGCGGCCCGGACGGCGCCGCCGGAGGCAAATTCTTTGTTAGCAAGCCAGACAAGTGGACAGGATAGGACGAGAGCGGAGAGCACCCTTGTGGCCGCGATCGTAGCGAGAACGCCTACCGCGGGCCAGCCCGTGAGCGTAATGTTATTTGATTTGCGAACTGTCATCATTTGACCTTCCTTTCCAGAAGAGCTGAGGACCAAGCACTGGCTTTCCCAAGGCAGGTGCTTGGTCTGGGAGTGGGGCCCTAGTCGCCGGGTCCGCGAGGTTTCACGGACCCGCGAACCACTGCCATCGCCACGCTCGATGCGACCATCGAACTTGGCCGTTCCGCCATTGTGATCCCGCGGCGGCAGCCGTTTATCTACCCGGCGGGCACCAAGCGGATCGCTGTGATCCGGATCGAAGCTCTCGGCGCGATCGCACCCGGACTGGAAGACACCGCAGCCGATCTCATCTTGTCCGCCGCCGGCCCGGGAGCCGCCGCCCTGCAGGTAAATTTCGACGCGCGCCACTCCCGCCTTTTCAGTTGCAAGCTCTGGGATCGTAAAAGATGGTGAACTGTGCTGGACTGTGCCCCCGTAGGTGCCGTCGTTGCTCCGGTCGCGGTAGGGACCGTTGCTCCCCGCGTCGCCGCGGAAGCCTTGCCGCCCTGGTCGGCAGACAGTGATGGGCCATAAACGCGCCGATGAGCGCATCGGTCAGGTTGTGAAGAAGATCCCGCCGATCGGCAGCCTGCACTGTCTGGGGTGCAGCCTTAGGTGCCCCTTCGGAATAAAGGCTGGCGCAATCAGGGCTGACAATCCAAATCGCAAGCAGACGGTAGATTCGCGGCTTCGCTCAGGCGAAATTCTAACCTCTGACAATGTGAGATTTCTCACCGGTGTAGCACCGGTGAAGCCCAAGAGCCAACTCTCAACGATCGATCTGATACACGTGTTCGCTAGATCGGCTTGCCGATAGTTTCAAAAAAGCAGGTACTCTCGCAGATTTGTTCCCTCACCCATTCTCGTTCTTCTTATCTTGCGTTATCGTCGTCCTAGTTAAACACGGTGTGGCCCGCCAAGGTTTGGTTAGGAGCGGCTCGGAACGGTCCGGTATGGCTTGGTAAGGCTCGGTAGGGCTTCATCATGAAAGGACGAGTATGCAGTCACTGGCTTCAATCGATGAACAACCGCTAAGTGCAGTTAGCGACCCTACCAATGGGGCTTCCGGCGCTATTGCTTTCGAGCAGCCGTACATAGCGCGGATCACTATTAAAGGAGACGCCGACCTGCTATTCCACCGGTGGAATATCGAGGCAGTAGAACAAAAAGCCAAGGCATCAAAAGGATCTGCTGCCAAGAAAACCGATGCCGTCGAGACGTATGTCTACCGCGACGAGAGTAACTTCATTTGTCTACCCACCGAATACCTGAAGATGGCCATGGCCGGGGCTGCAAAGTACAAGCAGGATCCGCGCTCTCCGCGGAAATCGGCACGGGATCTGTTCAAAGCCGGTGTGGTCTCACTCACGAACTTGGTACGAATTACGACTGCCACAGGAGAGCAAACCGAGGAGTGGGACTACATCTTTAGAAAGCGTGTCATGGTTCAACGCATAGGTATCACTCGTCACCGTCCGGCATTCCACGAGGGATGGGCAGCGACTACGGAATTCCTGATCACCACGCCGGAATACATCAGCCCCAAGCTTCTGCACGAGGTCGTCAGCATGGCAGGCCGCCTGGAAGGGGTTGGCGACTTTCGGCCTTCGTACGGACGCTTCCAAGTGACGCACTTCACCACCGGTTTCGCAAACGAATTGCACGATGACGAAAAGCCTTCGCGCCGGACAAATTGAGGCAGCTGCACTTCAAGGCTTCCTCGTACGGCACACGACCGTATTCTGCATAAGTTAGTTTGGCTCGACCATTGATGAACTCCGGACTGGTTCCGGTCGTTTTCCTCCAATCAAACGTACCCGGCACAGGTCCTTTTCCTCTCATCGGCCAAGTTCCTACTTGACCGATGAGAATCTTTCTTCCAACTCTTTCCCCAAGTCAAGACGGGCTGGGAGTAAGCAGAGCTTCTTATACCGTTGAGCCACGACCGTCGACATCGGTATCTCACCCTGAATGCGGGTAGCGAGAGACATCTTAGCGTCGCGAACGGTGAAATGACAGCCGCGTACTCCGGGTGGGAACACGCTCTGTACAATCGCATGTCATTGCCGTCCAAAACAGCGGAAATCGTTTTGGACGGATGTTGAATTGAAGAGGCGTAGCCTCAGTTCCGTGGTCTGAGGGCAAACCCGGTTGGCGGATAGCGTTCGTTGTTCTGGTCTATCTGCTGTCCAATGTCCTCCTCCGTATCCTGCGTGATTCGTTCATGGTTGTTCGTATCTTCCGGATGTGCTGTCCAACTCAGGCAAAGGCGAGCGCCATTTGCGGCGGAGCGGTTTGCTCCGGCGCCTGGAAGGGCTCGTCGATCCACTTCCACAAGTCGCGATAGACAAACAGTTGTTGGCGCAACAGCGCCACGAAGTTCGACAAATGCCATCCAAAGCGGGATAGCAGATGCAGGATCTTGATCAGCAGCATCGCGATCAACGCCGTCCAGATCTGCGTTTTGAGCGCGTTGGCCGTGGTGCCGACGAAGGTCTTCACTTTCAGCGACTGCTTGAGGGCCTTGAAGAACAGCTCGATTTTCCACCTGTCCTTATAGACCGCGGCAATGGTGGAGGCCGCCAGTTTCAGATGGTTGGTGAGGAAGACCAGCGTGCGCTCTTCCTTTTCATCGAAGAACTCTATGCGGCGCATCCAGGCAGGAGCGCCGTTGTCAGCGGCCTGCCGGGTCATGCAGATGATCTGGTCATGCACGATGCCTTTGCCGGGCAACACGGGCCGGTCCTCCACCACGATGAAGTCGGCGTTGGACTTCAGGCGCGTGACGAAGAAGACGCCCTGCCGGGTGAGTTTTGCTCGAACCAATCGTAGTCGGTGTAGCCGCGGTCGAAGACCAGAATGGTTCCGGCTTCGAAGCGCCACTGGCGCGTGACGGTCACCTCATGCTGCTTGCCATCAGTGATGACACCATAGCAAGGCAGGAGGCCGTCGTGATCGAGCATCAGATGCAACTTGACGGCGCCCTTGGTGCGGCGGAACCTGGCCCAGTCGAAGACCGAGGCGCAGAGTTCAATGGTGGTGGCGTCGATCGAAAGCAGTTTGTTCTTGAAGCGGAACTTGTGCCGGGCACCGGCTTGTTGGGCATGGCCACGGGCCGACTCCAGCAGGCGGTAGAAGAGATCTTCAAAGACGGCGCAGGGACGGTGCGCGTTGGCATAGGCCAGCGTGGAGCGACTGGGCGCCGCGGGCAACCCCAGATGCCTCAACTTGCCTTCGCTGGCGGCCAATCCGTTGGTAATGTCACGCAAACTGTTGACCGAACCCAGTTGGCAAAACAGCATGGCGACCAGTTGTCCCCAGCAACTGAACCCCTTGGCGTTGCGTTCGGCCTGATGCTTGCGAACCGCCGCATCGAAATCGCCGCGCGGAATCAACTTCAGAATTTGCGAGAAAATGCTGGATACTGTGGACAAGGCTGCGTCCTCCTCTGACGGTCAAGTCTTCGCAAACTCAACCTATCAGATCGACGCAGCCTTGCCTCGACGCATCAGTAGCTGCGAATAATTCCTGTCTTGGACAAGAGTGATCGCATGTATAACTTTTTCAGGATTCTCCGACCACAGGTGTCGCCATGGCCACTGTTCCTGCCGCCCCTCCCCCCACAATTCTCGAATCGATCCTGGCCTGGTCCATGGACCGACCAGAATGGCAGCGCGACGCGCTCCGCCGCATTGTCCAAAAGGGCAAACTCGAGGACAGCGACATCATCGAACTCGCCACACTTTGCCTCACCGAACACGGTCTCGCGCATCCCGGCGGCCCAATTGCGATTCCCCTCGAGCCGAAGCATCTCCCCGCCCATCCGGGAGCGACCGGGTCGGTGACTCTGTCGGGCATGCGCGACGTCTCGGGCGTGAATCATCTCGCGCCCGGTCAGCATCTCACCTTTTCCGCCACGGGCCTGACCATCGTCTATGGCGCCAACGGCAGCGGGAAATCCGGCTACGCGAGGATTTTGAAACGACTCTGCCGGACGCGCAATCCGGGAGCCGAGATACTAACCAATATCTATGCAATCCCCGGCGCTTCCGTGATTCAGCAAGCCATGATCGATTACGCCGTCGCGGGAACGGCCAAGACGCCTCTGGTCTGGAGCGATACCGGGATTCCTCATCCCATTCTCTCGGCGGTGGGAATCTTCGACAGTTCCTGCACCGCTGCGCACATCGGCAATAAAAACGAGATTGCGGCCCGTCCGTTTGGCCTGGATATTCCCGACGAACTTGCTGACGTCTCCAAGCGATTGGAGGAGCGCTTCGCAGAGCTGAAGCGCCAGCAAGAGAGCAAACGCCATGCGATCTTCACGGCACCGCCGTGGAAGGCAACAACTGCAGTCGGAAAGGCCGTAGCTGGCCTGACCGTCGAATCCGATCTTGATTCACTCCGAACTCTCGGCCAGTTGACGGCCGAGGAACGAAAGCGAGTTCAACATCTCAAAGAAGATCTGGCGCGGGATCCGGAAGCTGCCGCCCGACAGATCCGGCTTCGCATCGGTCGCATCCGCAGCCTGATCACCGATCTTCGCACTCTGGAGGACACTCTCGGCGAGACCAACCTCGCGGCGGTTCGAGAGCTCGATCGCGAAGCCGGGACCGCGCGCGAGGCGGCGCGCGTCTCGGCGGAGTCCCTGTTCTCCAGTCAGCCGCTGGCAGGAGTGGGCGAGGCGGTGTGGCGAGAGCTCTGGGAGTCGGCCAGGCGGTATTCGGAAGCCCGCGCCTACCCCGAACGTCCTTTCCCCCCCCGCGGAGCCGGGACTGCATTGCCTCCTATGCCAGCAATCGCTGAGCGACGAAGCTGCCCACCGGATGCGCAGCTTCGAGGACTTCGTCCGGGATGCTACCGAGACGGCGGCCCAGGCCAAGGAGCGCTCTGCCCGCGACAAACTGCGCCCTTTGCTGTCGCTGAAATTCGCGCTCAAATCACAAGCGGGGAGTCTTGAGGAGATTGCCATTGAGGATCGAACCCTGCGCAAGATCGTGGTGCGTTACCTCGCCGCTGCGCGGCTTAGAAGATTCACCCTTGTTCGTTCGCTGCACTCCTCCGCGGAAGTGACGCCTCTCGTGGCAAATCCGGCCGGCCAACTTGAGGCAATCGTCCAACGGCTCGACGCCCGGGCCTCGGAACTCGACCAGTTCGTTGACCCGATCGAGCGTGCGCGTCGAGAGCACGAACGCGACGAACTCGAAGACCGCGCTCATCTGGCGGCTACTCTCTCCATCGTCGAGTCTGAGCACCTCCGGCTCGTGACGGTCGCGTTGCTGGATATCTGTGCCAAGGAATTCGCCACCACGGGCATCACCAACCTGGGCAATAAACTTGCCGATGAGGTTGTCACCCCGCAGCTCAGGGACCGGTTCGTCGACGAACTCACGGGGCTGGTATCGAATAAAGTCAGGGTCGAGATCGTGCGCGTCGGGGGCCGGTACGGCTCTCCTCAATACCAGGTACGCTTCCTCGCCAAGCCCGATGCCAAGGTTCTGAGTGTGCTCAGCGAGGGGGAACAGACCTGCGTGGCCCTGGCCGCGTTCCTGACGGAAGTCGCCACGATGGATCACCGCTCCGCTCTGGTGTTCGATGATCCTGTCACTTCGCTCGATCATCGCTGGCGGAAGAAGGTGGCCGAACGTCTGGTGAAAGAAGCAGCGCTCCGCCAGGTCATCGTCTTCACACATGACCTCATCTTTGTGAACGACCTCGAAGACCTCGCGCGTCAGAGAGGGGTCGATCACGTCTCGCGATCCGTCGATCGCGGACCCTCCGGAACCGGAATCGTCGAGGAGGGATTACCGTGGCGCTGGAAGAGCGTCGAGGACAGGCTGGATAAACTTGAAAAGCGCGCCCGCGCAGCCAAGCAGCTCTTCGATGATAGCCGCGACGAGGAATACCGTAAAGAGGCCATCGACATCTACAGTGACTTGCGCGCGACCTGGGAGCGGGCTCTCGAATCGGTGGCCTTCGCCGGTGTGGTGCTGCGCCACCGCGATTACATCGATACCAAACATTTGCCAAAGACCGCGGTCGTGACCGACTCCGACTGCCGGGTGTTTCAGGCTGGCTTCAAAAAGTGTTGCGACCTGACCGACGCGCATGATCCGTCAATTGGGCGCAACGCCGACCCTCCGGCACCCAGTGAAGTCCTCAGAGACATTCAGGATTTGAAGGACTGGACGACATCATTGCGGGATCGACAGAAACTCATCAGTTGATTTGGATCTCCACATTTCGATGGGATTGGCGGCTTTTTCAAACTGCTTCTGGGCTCCTGAATGCAATGGTGGCCCATGAGCCCAAGGGGATTAGAGGTGGTAGCCGTCCTGGTGCAGCAGTTCAATTTCCCTTTCTTAATTGCGGTCGCGAGCGCAGTTGGTGATCATTCTTATTTGGACAGTGGCGAGTTGGTCGGCGACCATGCGCTCAAATGGCGTGGCTCCAGGCCAACTCGACTGACCCGACCCATGGCGAAAGTCGGCTGAAACGGGTAATGGTTTAGGATGTCGCACACCTCAGCGAACGCTCTACGGGATTCCTATTGCGTCTTTTTTTGGACGATCCGCCCTTCAATTAGCGCATTGTCCGATCTTGGCCAAGTTGTACGCTAATAGGCGCTCAGTTTACTCGAGCACGAGACCAGAGCGCACGAGTGCGAATCTAGTTGTGCGACAACACCAACAGTGAAATGTGTCCGTGCGTGCAAATGGTGTCGGGAGTTGCTCGATCAGGTGGTGTAATTGCGATTTCGGTGCGCGGGCTTTTCGGTACACTCGCAGCGTTCAATGCATTTTGTTGTAAGTCGAAATTTTCGAATTTGCGAAAGGAAGTGCAATAGATGCTGGCTATAACGTCACTGTGTCGTAGGGAATTTGAGGGTTCCTGTGTCTACCGCACTTGCGGAGTTGAGGGTTGTGAGTCCAGCACGGCCTCGTCGTTTAGAGGTGTGGCAGCGCAGAACTCTGCGGAGTGGAGGACCTTTCCCAGCCGAAGATCCTGGTCCATTTAGTGGTGGGTGAGGTACGGCTGGATGCGGAGTTGAGGGTCTTTCCCGGGCAAGATTTCGGATAAACGGGGGAACGTCCAGCATGCGCACGAAATAGGGGTGTCTAGAAGGGGTATGTCAGCAATCTAGACGCCCCTGAAAGCGAGTTAATCTCTTGAATCTAATAGGGGAACAGGGTAGGGGTGCAAAATCACGAAAAACGTACTGTAGACGTACTGTATGTGTACGAATTTGACACCATATCCGTACGTATTTGCCCCCCTTCCTTGTGAGTGCTTCTTGCGTGGTTCTGCCTTGGCGCGCATGGTGGCCCTGAGCTTCCGGAGCCTTGCAGGCGTCCAGGAGCGTGCCGTCTTGCGAGGCTTCGGCTTGCCCGGCTGCACAAGATCGCTGCGCGCTGCCAGCATTTCCCGCATCCCTTCTTCGAGGTTTCGGCGTTGTTGGGGTGGCATCTTCCTACTTAATTTACCCGGTTTATGTGCAGGGCCCACAACTTAAGCGCTGCCCATTCCCTGCAGAAGTACGATGGCCCGATCGATCTTGTCGTGCACGATGGCAGGAATCTTGATGGCCTGGTGGATCGAAATTAGGCACAACTGGGCCCCGCCCGAGATGCAGAAAGGCCATCTGAGTTGGCGCCTAATCGTCTAGACCAAGGAAGAATCTGTAGTGATCCGAGTTGTCAGGATCGAGTGGCTCGCGTCCATACCAGGCCGTGATTATTCCGTGCTGGTGCCGAACCTGGCGCGGCTTGCTGTCACGAATGAGCCGAATTGCACGCTCAATTGGGAGCCCGCAGCGCGTCGTCGTGTAGACAGTCACGGTCGGGAAGCAGGTGTCTTGGCCGGCTGGCGTGCAAGTGTAGTCAAATACAAACCCGAGTTTTTCGAGTTCAGTTGCGACAAAGATGCTGGACGTAGGAGAGTCTGGGCTGCCAGGCAGAGGCCCATTCTTGTCCTCGTACAGGACCTTCTTGATGAACGCCCTGAAGCTATAGAAGCTCATGGCCTTCGCGCCGGCACGTAGGCCGATCGATAATTGGCTGTTCCATGTCGAGCTTATACGAGAGGTCATGGATCTTCTTGCTTACTTCAAGATCAGCGGAAAGCCGCTCGGTTTCGAGCCTGCCGCGGCGCTTGAGGATCTCGTATAACGCATAGATGTCGAGTTGATCCCGGCTGGAAATTGGAAAACCAGGGTCTCCATTTCGGTGCATGTTTATCATTTACTGTCTTCTCACCTCGGGGTTTATCTTGTTGCCACGCCGGAAACAGAGCAGCCTTCGACCCACAATCAAGCTCTCCTCACCGCCAGCAACTAAATCGAAGTGCTCGTCGGGATGCTTGTTTTGGGGATTGGTCAGGCGGCCGATGCTACGCAATTGCTTTCGTATTGTTCGCTGGAGTCATGCCAAATTGCCCAATCAGATCTCAACGCTCGCGAACAAACCGGCTGCGGCATCGGCGTCATGGGGTACTAGTCCACCGCAGCAAGGGTGTCAACCGGTGACAATTTCTCGTGCATTTGGGCGCGGGCTAGAGCGCAATCGAAGGCGAAGCTGCGCGGGTTTCGACGTCGACAATCTGGGACAGTCCTTGGATCGCCAGCATGGTTGCTGGGTCTATATGCATCACTGCGGTACATCTATCGCGGGCGAAGCGAAGCCGGTGCGAACTTCTCCTGCATGATTGACCCTCGACGTGGGCGACAAATGACAGGCCGATTCGGCGTTAGAACGGTTGCGGGAAGCAGCGTAAGATGCCACCAGGCTCAATCGTCGAGGAAGTCAGGGTCTGCAGGATCGATTCCGCGAGAGTGCAAAAACCATCCGTAGAGCATGATCGGCCAGAAAATAAGTAGTGTCGGCGCCACTAGCAGGGCCAAAACCCGGACCTCGGGTGACCATCGAAAAAAGAAACAGTCCCGCCTGGGAGCACAAATCAAAGCCGTCATGAGTACGGAAATGCAGACCGAAGAGAAGACTACAAATGCATCTTCCAGGATCGAAAACTCGCAAAACCTATCCATCAGTACCTCCAAGGAAGTAGGTAAGGACACGTGGATCAGCCTGAGTAAGGTCGTGGTCCCCGCATCTGGTTGAGATTGATTGCGCCGCCAAACGACACCGCAGTGGAACTGTGCGTTAGAGTTAAGATCGAAAACTCAACCTTAACCACGGTGGGCGAAGGCGGAGGTGCAAAGGTAATTTGCGGTCTGATTCTGGAGAATGACGAACGCCGCTGACGGGAAAGGGTACGACGAGGCATCAGTTCGCAGCCAAAGCGGAGGATTGAAAGATGAGTGATTCTGATCGATCTCGACAGCGGATGGCGGCAAGTTTGATCTGGACGCTACACTCGTGATAGATGCCGCACCGTTGTTGGAACGAGAGTTACGCTCGCCGGCGGATCATGGCGTGCGCGTTGGCTTGGGGCAGCGGTGTCCGGGTGAGCCTGCCGGTACCGCGGCCGACGGTGCAGAAGAGTGGCCGCCTAAGATCGCCGGCCAAAGCTGCGCCGTCGATGTAGGCAGCCAGGAACGCCTCGAGCGAGTGATGACAGGGCATGGCGTGATACTTCCCGCTTTTCTCGTGCAGCCGCACCCACATTCGCTGATTCTGCGTGTATACGTCATCGACCCGCATGGCCAGGGCTGCGCCTACCCGGGCGAAAGAGTAGATCATCAGTGCTATGAGAGCACGATCGCGTAGCCCGGCCGGCGTCGACGCATCGATCGAATCGAGCAGCCGCCGCGCCTCGGCCGGCTCGAGCATCGGGGTCTTGCCCGTGTGCACCACGTGCCTCGGCCCGCGGACCGAGGCCGCGGCATTGACCTGGACGATATGGCCGGTCACCAGCCAGTCGAACAGTTGGCGGATGGCGGCCAGGCGCTGCTTCACTGTTGGCGCGGATTTCGTCTGCCACTCTAGCTCGATCCAGGCGGCCACATGCATTGGCTGCACCTGGGCAGGTAGGCAACGCTCTTGCTTTCGCACCAAGCGAGAAACTCCGCCGCGGCGCGGGCGTAGGCGCGGCGCGTATGCGGATTGCGGATCTGCGCGGCGAAGAACTCGAGGAAACGCGTCTGGGCGCGATCCCCGGAGTTCGCCACTAATGGGGACAGCAGCAGGTTCGATGTGGAAGTTGGAACGAGCTTGCCGGCCGCGGCCTCGTCTGAATCAGCCATAGGAACTCATCTCCGTTTGGACTTTGTCTTTCGATTCGCTGCTGGCTTGTCGAAATCGCCCCGGATGCGGCACCACGCGAGCTCTGGCAAACAGCGGAACTCGGTGCCGCCGATCCGCCGGCGGAATCGAGTGTGCCAGTGCCCGAAGATCCACTTCCTGGGCCTGTGCGCCTCGAGCATTGCGTTCAGGGCATTTCCGGTGGAAGTGCGGGTCAATTCCTTGTGCGCCGCCTGGCCGGCAAGCAGGGACCGCACCGCTTCCTCCGGCCCATCGTGGGTCAGCACGATTTCTGGTTTCGACTTTTCGTAGAGATCGAAAGCCGCCTGCAGCTCAGCCGCGCGCAGTTCCTCTTCCCGCCACCAGGTCACGCCTTCGGTCCGGTGCCACTGATCGGACGACCAGGCGCCCGAGAGATAGAAGATCCGGATCCCGTCGATCGTCTTCGAGCCGTAATCGCCGAGGTAGTTCGCATGGGACCGCGCCGCCTCCGGGTTGTCGTGGTTTCCGCGCAGGAACCAGGCATTGCCGGGCAGGGGCGGCATCGGCTCGTAGCCCGGAAAGCCGATGCCGAAGTCCCCCAGCTGCACGCTGGGCTCGCCCGGGTGGCGGGCGAGCAGCTTGAGGTACCGCTCCACCTTGCCGTGGATGTCGCCGATCACGATCAACCGTCATTCCTCCCTTTGGTCCGTCCCTTGCCCAAGCGCCTCCAAAAAATGCCCTAGACGCTCGACCGAGAATCCTTCCAGCCTGGAATGCAGCAGGGCGGAGACCTCGGGCAGGTCAATGCCGAGCGCGGTCGCGATCTCAGCCGGGGTGAGCCGGCCCTTTTGCATGATCAGGTTCAGCGCGGCTCCCAGCCGAGCCTTGGCATCGAGTTCCGCCGCGTCTGGCAGGCCCATGTCGGCGAAAACGTTCCCGCTGCTGCGGATGACAGCCTTGCGCGCCATCAGATCTTCCCCGTCAGGGTGGCCGGGAACTTGAACTTTATCCGGGCGCAGAACCAGATCGCGTACACCATCACGCACTGCCAGTATCCGAACCGGCCGCACACCGCTCGGATAGCTCCCTCCGAGAGCAGGTGATTGATCAACCAGGAGATCGGCCAAGCTGTCAGCAATGCCGTTCCGGCCGACGAGAGCAACGCTCCGGCAAGGGCCCTTGCTGCATCCCAGCCCCGCAGCGTCTCAGACTTGTCTTCTACTTTCATTTAGCTCCTTTCGAACGTTCTCGTTCCGTCCAGACGGCATGGTTGTTATCGTCGATCGTCAGGCCGTCTACCAAGGGCGCCGAAGATGCGGATTGTGCCCGCAGATGATTTCGCCTTCCCAGGTGCCGCCGGCGAAGGTCGATCCGAGGTGTTATGCTATGCGCCGTGCCTACGAATGCGGAGCGATTCTATAAGAAAGTGTCCTCGGCGCGGGCGGTCCAGGCTTTGATCGGGCAGCCTGAAGACGCCGACTTTGATTGCAAGGAGTGGCCAACTCGTGCCGACGCGGCTCGGGGCACGATCGCCAAGGCTGCCTGCGGTTTCACCAACGCAACCGGCGGGGTGATTGTGATCGGGGTCAAGGCCTCGGGACGGCGCGGGCCGGACGACCCGGATGTGGTTCAATGCCTCGCGCCCGCCGCAGATCGCAAAGCCGTAGCTTCCGCAGCCCTGGATATCATCCACAAACTCGTGGAGCCAGGAATTGAGGGTATCCAGATCAAGACCATTCCGCACGCGGGGTCCAATGCATCTGGATTTGTCCTGATCTTCGTGCCAGCCTCAGATGGTTCGCCGCGAAGGTCGGTGGTCGATGGACAATTCTACGTTCGCATCGCTTCTGGAACCGTTCGTATGGCTTACTTCCAGATCGAGGAACGTTTTGGTAGAAGGCCGATTCCGAGGCTGAGTCTCTATATCGAGGTGACGAACATGATGATGGACCCGCCCGGACATGATGGAAGTGCGATTCGGCACCTCACCTTCGGCCTCAAGAACGAGGGCCGCGAAATGGCCAAGTTCCCGGGAGTCCGTTTCAAGCGTTCGCGGGCGTTGCGACCCGACCAGTATGGAATCGACGGTAACGGCGGGTTCGGCATTCCGCAACGACCGTCCGAACCAGAATGGATCGTGTTTCGCGGCGGGGTCGACGATGTCATCTATCCCGGAGAAAACCGCCTAATTGGCAAACTGATTCAGACTGCTGTGCACAAAGGCGATCGCGGAATTCCCCCAACAGTCGTTCCCGGACAGGTTGCGGTCGGATTTACTAAGGTCGAACGGCTCTTCGTTTGCGAGCCGGAGGATCTCGAATATGAGATTTCGGCAGAAGGTACCGCCACTACACCTGGTGTTTACAAGCTGCCTGAGGATTCGATCACCTTTCCCTTTGCGGTGCGTTAGCTCGAACGAGAGGCTGTAATAGGTGTTACAGTGTAACGGCCGGGGTGCAGCACCCTGAGCGCCGAGCCGGCGGCAATGCCATCCCGGAGCGGAATACCGGCACCCTGTAGGAGCAACCCAATGTTGCTCATCGCAATGAACGACATCCCGCGTAGCGCACAATTCCACGAAGTCCACCAGCAAGAAACCGATGCCGGCGGAATCGTCGCAACGGTCACGGAAAGCACGCTGCTCTACGCGCCCGGTGGATGAAGCCTTCTCGCCACGTGTCCGGTACATCCGGCGGAGGATCAGTTTTTCGAAGGACATTACTTTTTCAGGGGGAACAAGGGGAACGAGGGGAACAGCCGCATAAACATTGGCTGATTCTGTTTCCTGCTCGGGGGAACACATAGGGAACACGGGGAAACATTTTTCAGTCTGCAATCGGTCGTCGCTCTCAGCGTCTCGGTTCTGTTCCCCTTGTTCTCCCATGCCGGAATGGTCGGGGAACGCTAAACACCGCATAGATATTGCTTGTTCCACCTGTTCCCCGTGTTCCCCCATCCTTTGACTTAGCTTGCGACTTTAGATCAAGAAAGCCGACGTTCACTCGTCACTCTCCCACATCTTTGCGCTGATCACGTAGGTCCGCATATCACCCAGTCCAGGCAGCCTGGTTTTTTGAGCAGATTTGTCTTTGCCGGGCAACAGCCAGCCGCGGTCGCGTAGGATTTCGATTGCGTACTTCAGATCGAAGCCAACGCAGACTTCCGTCTTGAATGCTTGTGGTAGCACAAGGTACTCGCGCCGGTTATCGCCGACCGTCCTGAAAAAACCCGCGCGGTTGACGATGTGCTCATCTTTGCTCAATATGTCCTGAAACCGGCTGGCCCCATTCTTCTCGAAGAAGCCGCTCACTTGGGCCAGGAGTGCCTGCTCTTCGCGGGTGATGGTTCCGCCGGTGGATGAAAGCCAAGAGACGAAACACTTGCCGACGGCCGTGCGAGATTCGCCGCTGCTCCAGCCCGTCAGCCCGTAGTGCGTGGCGATCTCCCCAGCCACGGCCACAAGCGCAAATCGCCGCGCCACCCGTTCCACCTGTCCGGTAGCACCCTTGGGCACGAACTCTGCGATAAACTTGCGGATGCCATCGTGCAGGATCGTACCCAACTCGCTTCGGTCTCGAACGACCAATTTCAACCATTCCGCGCCCACGGCCCCGTGATACCGACTCACAGCCTCCTTGACAGCGAAGACAAGGGCAGCCCCATCCGCACAACCGTGCAAGTCCTCAAACACGCCCAGTCCGGCGCCCGCATCCGCTACAATCTCCGCCAAGCGAATTTCCTGCCCGGCAGTCGGCTTCTGGCCCGCACGGGCCATAAATGCCGACAGCGATTCTTCCCCAGAAGACATGAACAGCAGTCGCCAGCTTGCGGGTTGACGTGCGGTACCCATGCGTGTTGCGCGCGCCTTGCCCAGGCCATTGGCCAACAGGTATGCGGCTTCGCCGACTTCTCGCGGATCCGCCTGGTTCAGTTCGTCCAGCACGAGTAAGCCGTCATTGTGGAGAGCTGCCAAGCCCTCAAGCCCGTTGGTTGTCGAGCGCCAAGACCGACAGTAAGAGTCGGGCTGCTCTGGCTTACCCCATACTGAGACGCCGGCTTTGAGCGCCGAGGTCTTGCCTGTCGAAGAAGGGCCGTGCAGATGAAATCCGCCCGAATCTTCGCCAGCGAGTTCCAACAACGTCCCGGCAAAGGCTATGCAGATGGCAAGCTGCAAGCGGGAATTGCCTTGAGCGAGTGTAGCAACGTTATCGCGCCATTCCTCTACGGTTCCGGCCACCGAAAAGGCGGGTTCGACGTAGCCGGCATTCTGAAAGACTACCCGCTCGCCATTGTTCCCGAAGACTTCGCCCGGCAGGACGTAGACGCCACCATGCCAGCCCAGCCGGTCCACACACCGCGCACGCGCATCCACCGGCCACACCTGCAGGTATATCGCGAGCAGTTCCCGCGCCGCCTTTAACGGGGAGATGGCGATGCCCTCTCGCGCAAGCTCGCGACGGACATCTACTCCATCTCCCTGGAGGAGAGCGTTCGGCATTGCCCACTGATGGCGCACGCCGTCTCGGTCCCTCCATTCCAGCAAACGTCCCCATTCGCTGCTCTTGTGGTCGCGCGTTATTGCAACGATATGGAGCGGCGAGCAAATCCAGACAGGGGACCTGGGGTTGCCATCTTTGTCGTCCGGCCCAATGTAGCTCACGCCCTTATCGGTAACCTCGAAGCGGCCCCCGCCCCAGTCGCAACTGGCAACCATCGGACGAGCACTATCGAGTATCTTTGCCAACGCGTCATCACCGCGGGCCCCGATGTAATCGTCCGGCCCGTTGATCCCAGGCTCTTCCGGCAGATGGCATAGCCGCACGGTGCAGCCCCGCCCGGTCAGCTCTCTCGCCAGCGCGTTACGTGCCGCCTGCACCTTGCTGTTGCTGTCAACATTGGAGTCGAGCAGCAGATAGACAACCCGCCCGTCGCAGACAGCCAGATCGGGCAACGGACCAGTAACATCCACTCGCTCACCATTGACTCCGACATCCTTCCCGATGCGCCCGCGCCAGCCCCAGCAGCCTCCCATGCCCACGGGGATTACATCGGTGCTGGTGCGGCGCGCCCATGCTGTGACCGCCAAGACCGACTTCTCGGCTTCCACCAGGATGATCGGGCTACCCGGCTCCTGTAGCTTTACCCGGGCATCCGGTGGGAAATACAAGTGCTTGCCGTCACCATAGGCGCTGATGTATTTGTCTTTTGGCTTGCCGTCTTCAATCTCTGGATTGTCCCGCCGCACGCGCGCCGTTACGCGCTGGCCGGTGAGATATGAGTAGTGGGGGAACATTATTCCGGCCATATTTCTGGAGGCTGGCCCGGAGATGCCGAATCGATCCCGCGCATCGAAGTCCGATACACGCTCAATGTGTGCCTCTTCCAGCAGATCGATGGGGACACCGATGCGGGCGAACATCTGTACATCCCGCTCGTGGAGCGTGACCGCACGCAGCGCATCCCAGGGTTGAATTTGTGTTGCCATCACATACGAAGTGCTCACGATCTCAGATTCCCCCTGCCGTACGGCCCTGATATTTTCCCTTCTGATTCCTCCTTGCACTGGCACAGAAGTCGGCCGGCTCCTCGGCCTCGTCTCCGGTTGCCACAATCGCGCTAAGATCTAGCTTCACTCCGCGTCCCGGTGCCGATAGGTTGCCGACGTCCATCAGGAGCTTTCCGGTTGGCGTATGGAGGTAAACGAGATTGCCCATGATCCGGAGGGTCGTCGGCACCAGCTCCGAAGCAGGCTTGCCGGCGCCGACGGCGCCCGAGACGGCGTGCATGGCTACCGGGGCGGCCGCGACACTGTCTTCAATTCCATTGCGAGTGCCGGCATGGGTTGACTTTGCCGGCGCAGAGCCAGTGGGCGTCACCGGCTTCATTCCGGCAGGGCGACGCGACTCGACCAGGGCATCCACGGCGTCCTCTAGCCAGCCCGCCGAACTGCAGCCTTCCATGTGCTCGGCCTGCGGAAGAATTCCGGCCTTGCCAAGGCGGTACACCGTCGAACGGCCACAACCAAGCCGCCGCATGACCTCATCCAGTCGGAGGATGCGCGGGTGGTTGGTGCTCTCGGGTTGACTTGCCTGGGATGCCATGCTAAAGGCATCTTAGGGAAGCTTTGAGTAAAAGGCACGATCCACCAGCGCAAATTCGTATCTCGCTCGCGCTCAAGGCTGAAATTTCCACCAGACTACGGGCTTTTTGTTCCATCCGCGCTCGCCATTGTCTCGTTTCGCGCCACTTGGCAACATACCTACCGTCTTATCCCGCCTCGTAAGTTGCCGGATCGTGCTCAGGCCAGGGAAGGATTTTGAATTGCGTGATGCAGCACCGACTCAAGCAGGCGGCTGGACTCGGTTTGGGCCGCCGTAAGGCTGGCTTCCAACTCGTCGCACAAGGCCATAAGCTCATCGACCTTGGCGACGATGCGTTGTTGCTCGGCGGCTGGTGGGATCGGTATTGGCAAGTTAACAAGGATGTCGTGATTGATTTTCGGCATCGTTGACTGTGCACCGCTGGCGCTCCTTGCGAAGTAGGCGCGAGCATATGGTGCTGTCGAACAAAGGTGGATGTAGCGCAAAACCACCGAAGAGGTGACACGAACTTTGATGATCAGATCGGGATACAGAAACTGCCCAGGTTCGCCGTCATAGTACGCTGCCATCCCAACGTACTCACGAGTATTTCCCCTCTGAAATAGAAGATCCCCCTGCCGGAGCCAAAACTCGGAATCGGTAGGAATATTTGCCTCGATTTGCTTGAAATGCTCTGGCTTGAAAGTCCCGCTCGTGGTGGCAGTGAGGGTGATAGATTTGGGTGCTCCAGGCCGAGAGGTGGCGGTTGGTGAAATCCCGTTCTGTGGACCAAACACAAGAATCTTTCCCAAGGATGTGAACTGCCACGATTGGGGGATATCGATATGTGCCTCATCTGCTGAGGAAATAGTGTCGTACTCTCTTGACTTGATAACACGCCTGCGCAAAAGCTCTTTTTGCTCAACCTGGATTCTTTGAAGCAAGGCCGTCGCAGGCTCATCGCCGCAGGACTGCGACACGAGCTTCCCGCGGACGGCGAGGTTGAGGATGGTTTGGCGGAGCTGCTTGACTTGGTCGGGGCGTGTGGTGAGTCGCGGGAGATGGCTGATGAAGAACTGGGCATGGCCGCGCAGTTCGTCCGCATCACCACCGTTGTTCATGTGATGATGGGTTGATGCGCTGAGCTGATCCCGGCGGGTATCCTGCTCCCGTTGCGCTGCCTCCAAACCATCACACAACGCCATCAACTCATCGACCTTGGCGACGATTCGCTGCTGCTCCGCTAATGGGGGCAGAGGCAGGGGAAGGAATTCGAGTTTGCCCTTTGTAATATGTTGTAGTCCTACGCCCCCGTGTGCCTTGGAGATCATTTCGTCGAGGCGTCCGTTGATCGCGATTTTTAGAAACCGGTCAAAAAAAGTCTCACCCCGTTGAAAACAACTGAAAATATGTTGATTCAGCGCAGCAATGCCGCGTTGCCAGATGAATGCTCCAAATGAAGTGCCAGGGGTTCCTGACCAACTGATTAGGAATGAGCCAGAATTGATGATGTGCCTTGGCTGAACGTCCGACTCTGCGCAGTAGTTAAACGGCGCTGTTTCGTCGTTGAGATTTTGAATCCGTACGATAGGCAATCCGGCCGGAATCCAGTCGGAAGGCTTGAATGCGCGACCGTTATAAAGTTCAAGACGTTCACCCAACCTTGCCCAATACCAGTTCTTTGGAATCTCAAAGGGCGTTTCATCAGGTGTAACAACTCCTGAGCATTCTTTTGGGGCAATTGAGCCCTTCATAAGACGATGTTCTGCGGTAATTCGCGCAAACATTTTTGATGCAGCTTCATCAGCCGAATCTTGTTCAACCAATTTCCCGCGCACAGCGAGATCAAGGATGAATTTGCGCAGACGGGCGACTGCGTCGGGCGCGGCACTGATGCGATTGAAATGGGCAAGCAGCAGTTCGGCATTCATCGCAGCAGCGCCTCGGCCAGGATGGTCTTCAGCTGGTCGCGTAGAGTGGCGGCCTTGGTCTCAGCCTCTACGAGCTTCTGCAAAAGCACTTCCGGTTCGGCATGGTCGTCGGCGACGGCGTTGGGATTCTTGAAGTCCAGATTGTAGCCGCGGGCTTTGACCTCTTCCGCTGTCACCTTCCAGGCGACCTCGGTCTCCGCGCGGCCTTTGCGTTTGGCTCCGCCCCACCAATCCACGCAGGGCTTGAAGTGCTCCACGCGAATGGGCCTGGTCATCGAATAAGCCTTCTGGCCATCAGGCACGCGATGTTCGTAGAACCAGATCTCCTTGGTGGGCGTGCCTTTTTCAAAGAACAGCAGGTTGGTGCCGATGCTGGCGTAGGGCTTGAAGACGCTGTTAGGCAGGCGCACGATGGTGTGCAGGTTGCACTCTTCCATCAAATGTTCTTTCAGGCGTGTCTTGACGCCTTCGCCGAAGAGCGAGCCGTCGGGCAAGACCACGGCGGCGCGTCCATCGGATTTGAGGATGCGGATGATGAGCGCCAGGAAGAGATCGGCAGTTTCGCGGGTCTGAAAGTGCTTGGGAAAGTTGCTCTCGATGCCGTCTTCTTCCTTACCTCCAAATGGAGGATTGGTGAGCACCACGTCGACGCGGTCCGACTGCGTGTAGCTGATATAGGGCCGGGCCAGGGTGTTGTCGCGCCGGACGAAGCCGGGATCCTCTATGCCGTGGAGCAGCATGTTGGTGACGCAGAGCATGTGCGGGAGCTGCTTTTTCTCGACTCCCTGAAGGGCCTGCTGCATGGCCGCTTCGTCCTCAACCCGCTTGACGTATTTGCCGCGCATGTGGCGGATGGCGCAGGTGAGAAATCCGCCGGTGCCGCAGGCAGGATCGAGCAGCGATTCGCCAGGGCGTGGATCGATGCGATCGACCATAAAGGCAGTTACGGCGCGCGGCGTGTAGTACTCGCCCGCATTGCCGGCGCTTTGCAGATCGTTCAATATCTGCTCGTAGATGTCGCCGAAGTGCTGACGCTCGGCCAGGTTGTTGAAATCCACCTCGTTGATCTTGTTAATGACCTGGCGCAGGAGCTGGCCGGACTTCATGTAGTTGTAAGCATCCTCAAAGACCGAGCGCACGACGCGGCGGCGGTCGCCCTTGAGGCCAGCGGCGGGCAGTTCCTTGAGGCCGGGAAAGAGCCGGTCGTTGATAAAGCCGAGCAGCTCGTCGCCGGTGATGCCCTCGGGGTCGGCGGCCCAGGCGCTCCAACGGAGATGGGCGGGGATGGGCGAGCGGTAGTTGTCGGCCAGGAGTTCTAGTTGCTGATCCTGGTCGTCGATAATCTTGAGGAAGAACATCCAGCAGAGCTGGGAGATGCGCTGGGCGTCGCCGTCGACGCCGGAGTCCTTGCGCATGATGTCCTGAATGGATTTGACCGTGTTGCGAACCGACATGGCTTAAGCGACCTTTTGATAGAGTGCGGATTGAAGTTCGTGGACGGCGAGGACGAAGTCTGCGCGGGTGCCGAAGGGCCGGATGAGCTCGATGGGCGTGCCCATGGCGTCGAGCGGCGGCACCTGAAGGATACGCAGATCGCCGAGATCAAGGATGCCCTGATCCTGATATTTGACGAGCAGCGCCTCTAGCACGGCCCGCGCCTGTGGACCGTACTTCGTGAAGATGTCGCGCTTGCGGACGTTCTCAACGCGCTCGCGTCGGGTGAGGGCCGGCTGGTCGAAGGCGACGTGGCAGATGAGGTCGAAGGGGTCGAGGTCTTTGCCGACCTCTTCGGCCAGCGGCGCAAGCGAGAGACCCTCGGACTCGAGCTCCTCGACGATGGCCTGCTTGCGCTCGGTCGTGGACCAGCGGCGCAGGAACTCGTCCAGGCTGGCGAAGCGCTTCTTGAGCGCCTTCTTGGTGTAGTCACGCAGGGTCTCGGTGACCAGCTTGCCGTTTTCGTCGAGGTACTCGACCCTCTCGGCCATGATGGAGACAGCAACTCCATCGACGTAGACCTTGCGCCGGGGAGTGGAGCCGGGGGCGATAGAGATGTCCGGCGGCAGGCCGTCGATGATGGTTTCGTCGCCACCGGGTCGGTCGGGGAGCGGCGTGTCGTCCTCCTCGCTGCCGGTGGGCGGCACACTGGGGGGCGGCGTGATGGGATCGTCAGGCCCCGGCTCGTAGATCTGCACCGGCTCGCCATCGAAGTCGGGGTCGGCGAAGTGGCTGGTAGCGCCGCGGAAGTCGATGAGGGTGAAGAAGAACTTGCGGGTATCTTCGTGCACCCGGGTGCCGCGGCCGACGATCTGCTTGAATTCGGTCATGGAGCCGACGGAGCGGTCAAGCACGATGAGGCGGCATGTCTGCACGTCCACGCCGGTTGAAAGTAGCCGGGAGGTAGTGACAAGGACCGGGTATTTGGATTCAGGGTCGATGAAGTTGCCCAGCTCGGCCTGGCCCTCGGTGTCGCTGCCGGTGATGCGCATGACATATCGGTGGTTCTCGTCGCAGAGGTCCTTGTTCTCGTTGACCAGCGCGCTGCGCATGCGGGCGGCGTGTTCCTCATCGACGCAGAAGACGATGGTCTTCTGGAAGCGATCATCGCTCTCTTTCAGGAATTCAGTAACCTTCGCAGCGACCAGCTTCGTACGGTCATCGATGACCAAGGTGCGGTCGAAGTCCTTGGTGTTATAAAGGCGGTCCTCGACCTCCTCTCCGTCGCGGTCGGTCTTGCCCGGCTCGGGCCGGTATCCTTCGACATCGACGTCGATGTGAACTTTGACCACCTTATAAGGAGCGAGGAAGCCATCCTGAATCCCCTGCTTGAGCGAGTACGAATAGACGGGCTTGCCAAAATAGTGAATATTCGAAACGTACTCAGTTTCCTTGGGAGTGGCGGTGAGGCCGATTTGGGTTGCGGCGGAGAAGTGATCGAGGATCTCGCGCCAGGCGGAGTCCTCGGCGGCGCTGCCGCGATGGCACTCGTCGATGACGATGAGGTCGAAGAAGCCGGGCGAGAACTCTCGGTAGAGCTTCTGCCGTTCCTCCGGCCCGGTGATGGCCTGGTAGAGGCCCAGGTAGACTTCATAGGCGGTGTCGATGCGCCTCTTCTTGTCTAGGGCCTGTGTGAGCTCGACCTGCGAGCCGTCTTCGCGCTCGATGGTCTTGGCGCTGGTGCTAAGTTTAGCCATGGCGGCGCCGAAGGGGCGGAAGTCGTTGACCATGGTCTGATCGACCAGCACGTTTCGGTCGGCAAGGAACAGAATGCGCTTCTTGCGCCCGGCCTTCCAGAGCCTCCAGATGATCTGAAAGGCCGTGTAGGTCTTGCCCGTACCCGTGGCCATGACCAGCAAAATCCGATCCTGGCCCTTGGCGATGGCCTCGATGGCGGCATTGACAGCATTGCACTGGTAATAGCGGGGCGATTTGCCGCTGCCGTCGTCGAAATAGTCCTGGAGGACGACCTTTTCCTCGTCCGCGGTCAGTCCTTTCCATGCCCGGTACTTGGCCCAGAGCTCCTCCGGCGACGGGAACTGGTCGAGGGAGAGGGTGGATTCTTTCTCGGGGCTGGCACCGGTGCGGTCGTGGAAGAGGAAGCCGTCGCCATTGGATGAAAAAACGAAGGGGATGTTCAGCGACGTGGCATAGCCGAGGGCCTGCTGGATGCCGTCTCCGACACTGTGATTGTTATCTTTCGCCTCAATGATGGCAATGGGGATATTGGGCTTGTAATAGAGGATGTAGTCGGCACGCTTAGCCTTGCCGCGAGTGACAAGCTTTCCCCGAACGATGATCCGGCCGTTGGTGAAGGAGACCTCTTCGCGGACCTGCAACATCGGGTCCCAACCGGCCTGCGCCACAGCGGGGCTAATAAATTTGGAGCAGATGTCGCGCTCGCTGAGGTCCTTCTTATTCATCCAGCTCCCTTTGCACAATGGCGAGGCAAGCATGATTCTGGGATTGAAAGCCAGTTCGAGGAACAGATGTCTAGTCGAATCATAATTCTACCTTCACATCGTCAGGAGTTTACGAACTGGCTCTGGCCGCTGGGTCATCGACTTGGACCATCATAGTGGCCGGAACAAACGGCAGCAGCGATCTCGTGTCCGAAGGCCCATCAAGGTCGGTATCAATAACAGACACCAACAGACACCAACTTTTGAGGAGTGACCGCGCGAGGTCTTGGCTATCCCATTGAAAGTGAAGGAACTACCTGAAAATATTTCGCCAAGCCGAAGCTGGATCCTAAGCTAAAATCGAAAGAGGGCTGGTCGCGATGAAAAACGCCGTTCATGCACGGAAAATGGTCGATCTTGCTACCGATCAGCTAGCCGCAGTATCACGGCTTTTTTCCTCATGCGTCGTTCGCGAACTGGCAACAAAAGGCAAGTCTCCCCTTTTCGCACGGTTGGCAGCCCAGTCGCAATTGCTTGGCACTATTTCTCGAACCGAACGAGTCTTCGACCTCTTTGACGCCGCCTTTGCACTATTGAAGCGAGTGGGATACAGGCACGAGTACATCTACAAGGCTGCCCTCACCCACAAGATTTTGCTTGGGAAACACTCCTTGCAGACTGCATCGATGATCAACGAGTTTAGGGTGGGAAACTGCAAGGCCGACGTCGCTATTCTGAATGGAACCGCGACCGTATACGAGATCAAATCCGAACGCGACTCCCTTGTCCGGCTAGATCGCCAGGTTGCAGCCTATGCCACGGTGTTTGCAAAGGTCTATGTCATTGCGTCGGAAAGTCACATCGATGGCGTTCTGAACACTGTCCCGGATACTGTGGGCATACTCTGTCTCAACGGCCGCCATCAGATCTCCACCCTGCGAGACGCCGTGGACCAGCCCGAGCGGACATCGCCTGGGGCAATCTTCGATTCGATCCGGGCGGGCGAAGCGCGCATGATCCTCTCGTCCTTCGGTATTTTCATTCCCGACGTTCCAAACACCGAATTGCACCGAGTTCTACGAGAAGCGTTCGTGAAGCTCAGCCCACTCCAAGCCCATGAAGGAATGGTTCGCGTCTTAAAGCAAACGCGCAATCTTCTGCCGCTTTCTGTTTTGGTTGGCCAGCTCCCCGTTTCTCTTCAAACTGCAGCCCTGTCAGTTCCGTTGCGCAAGACGGATCATGGGCGTTTGGTGACCGCTGTGAACACTCCTTTGAAGGACGCCGTGGGGTGGGCCTGAACGAATGTATCATCCTTATTTTCGCGGAAAGCAGTTCGAGCTATTGTGTGTCCGAGAAATGGCTCAGATATTCAAGAAGGCGGGGTTTTGCCCGATCATCGAACCCGTCAGAGGCGTACTCGGTGGCCTAAATCGAGCGCTCGATGCAGTTGTGGAAGTCGGAGGCCGGGCTATCGTCATCGTTAATCCACGCCACGGAGATTTGTCTGATTCCGGGGCTCCCCTCAGCGGCCTACTTAAAGAAAAATACTTGGATATGCGAGGCATTTCGGCCGGAATACTCCTCAAGAGCGATATGACTGCCTCGCAAGCGATGAAGTGCTATCGCGATCACGCGTCGCATTCACCCGTTCTGATCCACTCCGACTTTGGAGAGGGTAAGGCGCTCGCAGAAAAGCTGGGAATACAAACTGAAGATCAGTGTCAAGTCTTCGACGAGAATTACTGCGGAAAACTGTATCGGAGGCACTTTGCCGGTGGGCACAGAGTTTTGCTTCGCGATGGCTTTGAGCGCAAAAAAAATAGAGAATACGTGCTGCTTGAGCCATTCTCTGATCTCCATGCGACTTTCCTAGACGAGGGCATGCAGGGCTTCGGAGACTTCCTGATTGTCGGCGACGAATTCAGCGAGACCGGGGGCCCGGCCTACGCGGTAGCGATTCACCTGACGTTCATCGATCCGGATCAGGACAACGAGATGTGGATTTATCACTTCGTCTCGGATCGACAAGACACGCCCACGGATCCAGCGGGCAAATTCGCCGAAGCGCTTGAAAAGATGATGAAGGTCCTGAATAGATCGAAGTCTAAAATCCTTGAGACGTCTGCCGTCAAGGAATTCCGTGACCTCCATAGGCAAGGCCATTTCCCTGGGCTCGGCTACGTAAAAAAGCTATCGATGAATCACCACATCGAGACCTTGGCAGACTACTTCGAGAAGATAGCGTAGTCGGCGATGAATTGCTGCCCCGAATGCTTTGGCGACCGCGGCTTGCGCCGGAATATCATTCCGCATCGATCAGCGGCAACGGGACGGTGTTCCTACTGCAGAACTAGGAACGTCCCAGTAGTCTCGCCCGGAGAACTGGCGGAATATTTTGAACTTCTCTTGGGCGCATATCGCGCAGACGCATCGGGCAAACTACTTGTTCAGTGGTTCCGAGAAGATTGGGCAATGTTCCAGCACCCGAGGATGGATGACCCACAAGCCAAAGCCCTCCTCGGCGAGATATTGGGCAACGCTCAAATCGTCCGCAGACGGTTCGTGCCTGCGAACAATTCGACGATTGACCGCGTGAGCGAATGGGAAAGACTGCGATACGAATTGATGTACCACAATCGCTATTTTCCCAATGCCACGATTGATTTGGACCGCCTAGAGGCGCTATTTTCGCCTCTCACCCTCGATGCAGATGAGATTCCAACTCAATGGTACCGAGCGCGGATTCAGTCAGACGATACACCTTTCCGCGCGCGCGCAATGGGGGCCCCTCCCAATCGGATTGCCTCGCATGGACGCGCTAATCCAGCAGGCATCCCATATCTTTATCTCGCTTCAACACCGGTTGCGGCAATATCCGAACTCCGCCCGCACACCGGGGAGCGCGCATGCGTTGCGGAGTTCACAACGCGGCCAAGATTGAAACTTGTTGATCTGCGGAACCCGCGAATGATGGTATCTCCGTTTCTCCTTGCGGATAGTGTTGATATCGGGAAGATGCGCAGCGACCTTCCCTTCTTGGAACGTCTTGGGGATGAGCTTACGCGGCCGGTCGTTCCCCAATCTGCCGCTATCGATTACACGCCAAGCCAATATCTCTGCGAATTTATAAAGAAATGCGGATATCAAGGCGTGATCTATCGGAGTTCAGTCAGCGACGGAATGAACTTGGCTCTTTTCGAGCCCGCCCGGGCGCGCTGTGGTGCCGTTACCCAGTATCGCGTCACTCGAGTGAGCGTAGACTTTATCGCAGGGTCTTGATTCCCCTGACCTCGAATATCCAGTGCGCGCCATTCATCAGGTGAAACGAACACCGCTGGCGAGAGCCGCTGATTGTGCAGTTTTCGCCCATTACATGTACCCGGGCACCATGATCGCTCTTAAGTCAGTAATCGGCTTGGGTTTCATAATAGGGACCACTTTTTGAGATTTTAATTCGTCTAGAAAATCCGCCCATACCTGCATCATCAGTCGGCGCTCAGGCAAGAACGTTGCGCGGTTGTAAGCACGGCCATTGGGGTCGATCACTTGGTGCCCGAGCTCATGCTCGATCAGATCCTCTCTAACATGGAGGTTTTGCCTCAGAATCGTGCGCGCGGTGGCACGAAATCCATGGCCGCACATTTCTTCTTTGGGAATACCCATGCGCCGCATTGCCGTCAAGATTGCGTTCTCGCTCATTGGTCGATTGCGGTCGCGCGCGCCCGGAAAGACATACATATCTTTGCCGGTGAGTGCTTTTAATGCCTTAAGTATCTCCAGCGCTTGGCGCGGCAGAGGCACGATCAAGAATTTGTCCACATCCTCTCGCCGCGCTTTGGATTTGTCGATTTTCGAGAGTTCAAGGAGCCACTCTGCCTCGTCCAGATCCACATCCTGCCATTTGGCATTTCGCAATTCCCCGGGACGAACGAATACGAGCGGGGCGAGCCGAAAAGCGGATCGAACTACAAACGTACCCCTATATTCGTCGATTGCACGCAAGATACCGCCAATTTCGTTAGGCGTTGTCACCGCCGCAAAGTTCTGCTCTTCTACTGGCTTCAGAGCTCCGCGGAGATCCACCGTAATGTCCCTCTCGCACCGGCCGGTGGAAATACCGTAGCGGAACACCTGTCCGCAACTCCCTAGAGTACGGTGGGCAGTGTCGCCGGCGCCGCGGTCCTCGATCTTCTTGATAACGCCCAGCAACTCCATCGGAGTGATTTCTGCGATAGGGCGGCTGCCCAGGTAAGGGAAGATGTCGTTTTCAAACCGGGCGTAGACCCGTTTCTTATGACTCACTGCCAGCGGATCGATGAATTTTGTAAGCCATTCGCGAGCAACCACTTCAAAACTGTTCGCAGCGCCGCTGGCGCGCGCAGCTTTTTGGGCTTTGCGGTGAATACCCGGGTCAATGCCCTTCGCCAGGAGTTTGCGGCACTCATCCCTTTCCTCTCGGGCTGCTGCAAGACCAACGTCGTCGTAGACGCCGAGTGAGATTCGCTTTTCCTTTTTTGCGAATCGATACTTAAACCGCCAGTATTTCCCGCCCGCCGGATCGACCTCTAAATAGAGTCCACCGCCGTCGGACATCTTGTACGGCTTCTCGGTCGCGATGAACCGCGGAGCCTCTTTCGTAGCCCCAGCCTTATTGCCGGCAGTTTTGCCCTTCGCCTTACCATCGCTGAGAGGAGATGATTTCCGGTCTTTCTTGTTTGCCTTCACAGGCCTCAAGCCGGGCTTCGCGTTTCGAATTTGTATATCAGTCAGCGGCATCTGGGGCAGCTCCGATCCGGCCTGGGGGCAACACTTTTCCGGATTGTTGATCTGCCCCCAATGTTGCCCCCAGGACAGATGAGCTGTCAAGGAATTCGCTGGGACGCCCAGACACAAAGTAACGTTGAAAAATAAGGAATTAAGTGCTTCAGAAGAAAAATTTGAAACAGGGAGGAACGGCGTGAAACGAAGGAGTGGTGGCCAGGGACGGGATTGAACCGCCGACGCCGGCCTTT
>VFSW01001731.1_pt1 | contig 33221 bp, 32 predicted proteins | sample 5358111 | NCBI WGS metagenome assembly VFSW01 (sample SAMN11554181, study PRJNA540505) | mine drainage metagenome | isolation source: sediment from site ElyBrook_90M | place: USA: Ely Copper Mine, Vershire, VT | collected 2017
CCCTGCACCTGCCGCTCCTGGCCGCCGCGGTCGAGCCGATCGAACGCCTGGATGTTGTCGCCGGGCGTCCAACTCGGCTCGGCAATCAGGGCATGATTGCTGACCTTCTGCAAGCCGTCCGTGCCGGTGCCCATCGACTGGATGTTGCCGATGATGACCCGGCGCGACGGTTCATCGACGAACTGTTCGACGCGCGCCTGCTTGGCCGTCCCGCTCGTCGAGCCGTCGATCCGGAGCGGGGCGTGCTTGGACAACAACCGCTCCAGGATGTTCAGGACTTCGATGTGCCATGCGAACACCACCAACTTCTCTTCGCCACCGTCGAGCAGCATTTCCACATACTCGGCCACCTGCGGTGCGATGGCGATGCCCATTTCCTTGCGCACCACGGCGATATGGCCGAGGATCGTGGCGTCGGCGCCTTCCAACTGTTCCGGGTCGATCTGGAGCAGGCTCTCCGCGTGCAGCGCGGCCTTGACCGCCTTGGTCTCGGACACATGGATCAGGTCATAGACCGGCAGCTTCAACTGGGGTGCCACTTCCCGTTTCAGGTGGCGCACCATCATGTTCACGCGGAGCCGGTTGTGAAGCTCGGGCAGCCGGCCGGAGCGTTCGTCGATCACGCGCGCAATGCTGCCGTCCCGGCGCGTGACCTCGATCAGCTTCGAGGGGTTGAAGCGTTCGCGGAACCGATCCTCACTCAGCCAGTCGATCGCGTCCCAGCATAAACCACGAGCGAGAGTATATGCCTCCCGCGGCCGATTGGGCAAAGGCGTCCCGGAAAGCGCAAGGACCCGCGCCGCTTGGGAAGCCAGCGCCGCGAAGCCGACATGACCACCGCCAAAAACCGCGTGTGTCCTTTGGGCATCCACACTCTTGAGCATGTGCGCCTCGTCCAGGATCAGCAGGTCGTATTTGCGCTGCGCCAGGAGCTTCCCGATCGTCGGTGTCCGCGCCAGATCGTAGCTGACGATCGTCCATTCCGCCGTCGGATGGATACCCTGGCGTCCCGCCAGGACCGCGTGAACCGTGTAGGGCCATGTGAGAGTGCTCCATTCATAGATGCGGCAGGCCCATTGCAGCCGGATATTCGCCGGGCAGATCACCAGCACCGAGCGCGCGCCGATCTCATTGGCGTAGGCGATAGCGATCGGTGTCTTGCCGAGCCCCGGCTCGTCACCGACGAGGCAATGCGTGCGCGCCAGAGCGTAGTCGAGGGAAGCACGCTGAAAGGGCCATAGTTCCTTGTCAGCCGGCACCTTGTAGTGCCCTAACCCTTCCGGCGCCCACGACGCCTCGATGGCGGCCAGCATCGGCGCGAGCACCCCGCGCGCGGCCGGTGTGGCGTGCTGACCGAACGTGGCCGCGGCGTAAGGCTCCGTTGTCCACAGCATTGCCTCGGTTCCACTGCTGCGGCTGGTAGAGAAGGTGAGACCGTGCTCATTGACGAGCGCCCCCACGTCGGCCTCGCCGCGGGGCACACGCAAGACGAACCGGCCAGAGATATGGTCGAGGATCAAGCGTGATCCTTCAGGCGGGAGCGGTCCATCTGGCAATCCTTCGGTTGATCGGGAGGCCGTTCATGCGGTCTTCCTCGATGACACGCGCCACATACGCCTTGTGCGGCTGGCTGTCAATCCCCCACGCGGCCAAAATATGCTGGGCATATCGTTCCGCCTCGTATTCCTCGATGTGCGGCGGCTGATCCGTTTCAAAGTGTCCTAGATGAACGTGGGCGCACTCGTGCAGGAAGGTTGCGAGCGTCTCAATATCCTTCACGCGCTGGCACTTGATTATGCGGTCGGGCGGCCCATAGGTAAGGCCGCGGTGCTCGGGATGCCCCCGCATCGTGGCAACAATTTTCCAGCCGCGCGGCTTGTGCTGGCGCACGATCAATGCCATCTGGGCCGGGGTTAGCGTCGCGGGCATCGCCGCCATTTGGATCGGACCCTCCCGAGTGTCAACCGATACCGACCTGAAATCCGCCGCCCTCGCGTATGCCGAGGATGGCTGGCGTGTTTTCCCCTGCTGGCCGGGCCAGAAAACGCCAATGACCACCCGAGGTTGGCAGGACGCCACCAGCGACGCCGAGCAGATCGCGGCATGGTGGGACAGCACTCCTGACGCAAACATCGGGCTGGCGCTGCATGACAGCGGCGTGGCCGTGGTCGATCTTGACCCGCCCGCGATGGAAGCCGGCACCGTCGATCGGTTCAGCGACCCCACCTGGACAGTGCGCACGCCGCGCGGCGGACTGCACCTGTATTACGAGGGTGATCTGGCGAGCAGCGCCGGGCGGCTCGGGCACGGCATCGACACGCGCGGCCGTGGGGGATACGTCCTGGCGCCGCCGAGCCGCACCAGCGCCGGCGCCTACACGGTCGAGGATGACCGGCCGCCGCAGCCGCTGCCAACCTGGATCAGCGCCGAGCTTGACCGTGGCAAGCCGGTCGTCAAGCCGGCCCTCCCACATCAGCCGGATGACCCGGCCAACCGGGTGCGCGCCGAGGAATGGACCCGGCGCCAACCGTTGCCGGTGCCGGGGCACGGCGCCAATGATGCCCTCTACCGGGTCGCCGCGCACTGGCGAGACTTGGGGCTGAGCGTCGAAACTGCCATCACGTGCATCGTGGAATGGTCCGGCTTGGCCGCCACGGTCGAAGCCGCACAGGTGGTGCGCAACGCCTACGCCTACGCGCAGAACGAGCCGGGCGCACACGCTACGGCGCCGGCCGTTGAGACCTTCGGCGACGCGATCCCGCCGCCCGAACCTGTCCGAAATATGTCTACAATTTCCGCCATCCCATTCGCCCGCCTCCTGGCCGAGCCGGCCGAGCCGGTGCAGGAACTGGTCGAGGGTCTGATCGAGCGCGGATGCCTGAACCTCTTGAGCGCGCCGGGCGACAGCTTCAAGTCCTGGGTCGCGCTGCAAACCGCGGTCAGCGTCGCGCTCGGCCGGCCGATGTGGGGCCGATCGGTCATGCAGACCCCGGTGCTGCACCTGTCCTACGAGGATGGCGCGGCCGAGGTTGCGCGCCGGCTCCATGCCATGACCGCCAGGATGCGTCTGACCGGTCCCGAGCGCGCGGACGGTCTCGCCTCCGCGGCATGGTTCTGTGATGCGCGGGCGCACAACCTGGGGCCGATCTTCCTGATTGGCGAGGATGGCCCCCGCGAAGGCCCCGCGCTGCCCCAAGTCCGGCGCCTTGTCGCGGAACAGCGCGCGGCCCAACGCGAAGCCGGTAACGAGGGTGCCGATCATACCCTCCTGGTGCTGGACAGTGCCTACAATGTGCTGCGCTTCGCGGAACGGATGCGCCTCTCCGAGGACGCGGTGAACGCGGCAATCCAGTCCCTGGACAATTTGTGCGGCGAGCTTGGCGCCACCATGCTGGCGCTGTATCACCCCACACGGGCCGGCGCGCAGCGTGGCGATGCGGGGAACAGCACCGCATGGGATAGTGCGCCCCGCGTCCGGCTGGGGCTTCGCCGCGACGATGACGGGGAGACAATCACCCTCGCCGTGGAGAAACGGAACCACGCGCCACGCGGCGCGCCGATCCCGTTGCTCTGGGGTGGGGGCCTGCTCCGGGCGCGCGGTGCCGATGCCGAGGGTTTGCGCGGCGATCCGCGCCCGACCGGCTCCATGCCGCTGGATGAGGCGGTGATCGGTGTCGCCGCGATGGCCGCCGAGCACGGCGCGCCACTCAAGAAACGCGGGGCCGTTGAAGGATGGATCCTGGCCGAGATCATGCAGCGCACCGGGCGAAAGGTGGGGGGCAAGGCACTCTCCGAGGCGCTGGCGCGGGGGGTTGCGGCGGGGCGGCTCCGGTATCACGACAACCCCCGGGGCGCGCGGGTGAACGAGCCGGCGGGGTATTATCCGGCGGATATTGCTTGATATAATCTTGCGCAGGAAATTGTGCGCGCGCAAGAAAACACCGATAGGGCAGTGTCGATTACCTATTGTCGATCTTGCATTAGTAACCAGTTTTGAGTGTCGATCATAGTGAAAAACGTGAGAGGTGTGAGGGGGTTAGCTTTGTCGATCATTGCAGTCTGCCAATGTCGATCACGCCCCCCCTAACACCCCCCCAGCCCCTACGGTGGCGGGGCCGGTGGGAGCGGCCCGCACCGGGGCAAGAGGATATTGTTTAGCGCCACCATCCCGGCGGCAAAGGATAGGTGCCATCGTGCCGCCAGTTGGGGGTGACTTCGGTCGGCGGATCGTCGCATGGCACACGCCCTACCGGTAACGCGGCCCAGTCCAGCCGGCAGGCGGCATCGGCGAGGCGCGCGGCGAAGCCCACATGCTGGCGCTCCCTGGGGGTGTGCTGCGCCTCGTATCCGACCGAGAGATTGAGGCACTCTGGCACCAGCGGGCGATAGACAGCCGTATCCGTAAACACCCCCTCAGCGGGCCGCCACGCCTCCCGCCGGCCCAGCCTCATCAACCGGGTCAATTCTCCCGCCAACGCCCAGCCGCAAGCGTCAGAGGCACAGCGTTGGCCTTCCTGGTGCGTGATGACATCCCGCTGCCCAGCCCGGTCAAACGCAACCGCATGCGTGATGCCTTGAAAGCGCCACGGGTCATGCTCAATCGCCCAGGTGCTTCCCACGCCACACGCTTCCTCGTTCGCGTGGAAAGCATACCGCCCCGGCACCCTAGCGGCGATCATGTGGAGCATGATCCAGACCCCAGTCCCGTCATCGGCGCCGAGGCAATTCGCTCCCGGTGGGGCGCATAGCATCCCGGAGCTAACCCCCTCCGGGCATGTGATGCCGGCGTCCCGGTGAACGGTATCGGTATGGCAGGAGAATAGCACGCTCGGGTTGTCGCCGATATCGTGCCAGAGATTGCCCCCCCCATCTTCCCGGGCGAAGGGCAGGAAGCGCGAGCGGAAAGCCTGCTCGGCCCAAGATCCGGCCGGGCGATGATAGGAGAGCAATTCGTGGAGCAGGGGGATGGTCATGCGGCAAGCTCCAAAAGGGGGAGGAGCAATTGAGAGGGACAGGGAAGGAAAGCGCACACAATGGGCGCCCCGTCATCGTCGATATTTTCGCCGAATTCGGTATGCGGCGGGAGTGCGCTGCGCAGGGCCGGTTGCTCTAGGTCGCCATCGACATAGACGGGCGCGTATTTCTTGTCCGAGCTACGCTCCCAGTGGACATACTCACCCGAGATTGAACAGACCCACATGTGGCCCGCCTCTACCAACGCGTCAGCGTCTTCCAACGGCATCGACTCTCCGTTGGCCGACGTGACGCTTTCCACGTCATCGGAATAGGTATGACCATCATGCTCGCAATACCATGCGTGATCGTCCACGCAACCCTCGCACCATTCTTGCGAGCGGCGGCCGGACACATAGACCTCCGACACCTCATCGCAGCGTTCATTGCAATTGTCACACACGTAAGGGCTACGTTCTTCTAGCGTGATTGTGCCTTCCGTGCTATCGGCCCGGATGCCGTCGCCCGGCGCGGCGACGCGCAGATAGTCGCCGTCCTCGATGATATCCAGGTTAGCGTCCAGGTAGGGGCACACAAGCTCCTCCCCATCGACTTCAATCCGCAACAGGCGCGCGCCCACAAAGCGCGAGGGATGGTATGCCCATCCTTTGGCGTGCAAGGCCGCGCGCAAAGCATCTGCTGGCCCAGTCGCTCCGTAGATGCGTCCGAACGCTTGCTTGTCGGGGCGGCATAGGACGCGGGCCAGGACGGTATGGTCATCGCTTTCATCGTCTCCGATCCACGCAATCGCCAGAGCCCCCGCGCCATACACGCGGCACGGATGCACGCCGCTGCTCCAATCCGAACTCGACATGCACGAGCTTGGCCCGTTCACATAGACACGCTCGATATCGTCCGGCGTTTCTGCGAGACGGACAGGGAACACAATCTCGGGTACCTCCGTGTTGCAGTAACCGGCAAGCTCTTTCACGCGCGCGGCGGAAAGGTAAGTGTGATATTTGGTCAGATAGCGGCCGGCGCGCAGGGTTATCGTGCGTCCTTGCCACCACGCACGCTGGTCTTGCGTGAAGACATTCACACAGCCCGGCGTGCCGGACTGGCGAGGTACGTGGTCAGTGTGTCGGTAGAGAGGGTGGGACACAAAGCCTGCGACTTCCCCCGATGTGGCGAATACGAGCTGTTGCCACTCAAGCCAGCGGTGACACTCCGCCACGTTGGCAAGGATCGTCCCCGCTGGCAAATCCCTTAGGCTTTGCGCCCAAACCGTCTTGATGTTGCCCCCGTCCTTCACAGGGAATGCTTTCTTGTCCATCGTCTATTTTCTCCCTTCGTGATAGCCCCGCGCGGCATCGTATGCGCGCCGGCAACGATTGACTTGTGCGACCGCGGTATCGACGGCGCGCATATACGGGTTGTCGCAGGAGAATACGACAAAGTTCGATCCCAGGGTGATCGCGTCATGTTCGCAGGCTTGGCGCCACGCATGACGCCACGCTGCTATTGCGTAGTCCAGGCGGCGCCTTCGCGCCGAGAGTGAGATTGCCATCGGCTTAGTTTCCTTCCCGGGTCGCGACATATAGGGCGCGAGCATGGGCAAAATGCCGGCGCGCGTCTCCAAGTCGGGTGAACACTTCATCAAAGATATCTTCTTCCCGCGCCATGTCGCGGATATGCACACGATAGCCGCCGCCGATACGCGCTAGGCGCACATACAGCGGCGCCCGGATATTGCTCTCCACATACCCGCACGCCAATGCGTATGGGGTCAGCCATCCGTCGGCTGTGTGGAATTGGGGTTGGCGTTCCCGTTCGGGGTGGCCGGATTTGGGATAGAACATTGGTTAGGCTCCCTCTTTCAAGTCGCCGGGATTGGCGCTTGCGCAAGGCGCATCGGTTGCCCGACGCGCCAAGCGTAAACGTCAATAGGCGGTGGGAGGGATCACGTGTGGCGGCAGCCGTAAGCACGCCTCCACGAAAGCTCGCTGATTGGCAGGAAACGCCCCGTGGCGTGCATGGTGCAGAGCCCGGCCCACAGTCTCGGCCCAGAGGATACGCTTCCACACGCCGAGCCGGTCATGCCCCGGATAGATCAATTCGAGGTCGTGGCACTGGGCGTGGTAGGCGAGCGTTTTGCGCGCCAGGTCGAAGGCATATCCGTGGCGCCAGTCGTGCCACGCGCGGAACGCGTAATTCGCCTCCTGGTCATCGTAGGTCGTATTGGCCGATCCGCCGGGCCAGACAGGCGTCCGGCCGGCGCGCGCGTTATGTTCGAGGATATCAAGCGCCAGTTCGTGGCGGCGCCAGAGCTCGCCCCCGTCGCGTAAGGCGTTCTGGCTCGTGGTTAGGATTTGCCGCGCGGCTTCCCTGCCATCCGGCGAGATAGGCGCTCGCGCCGTGGCGAGGTAATGGTCCACGCGCGCGGCCAGCCGGTAGGCTGCGGCGATACGGCCCGCGCGGATTGACGTGTTGGCGTCCATGGTTCAACTCCTACCAGAAAGCGTGATAGGTGTCGGCTGTGCTTCGCGGAGGGTCATGGGGGAATATCCTTAGTATCTGGGTTGTGGTCCGATCGACCGAACGCCGGCATTCTAAGCCCACCAGAAGCTGTGTCAACGAATATCCGCCTTATATTATTGCGTAGCGTGGTCACAACGCGTAAGATTATAAGGCGGATATTGGCGCATAGATTGCTACGCGCGCGTAACGACAATATACTGCGGATATTCCAACACGTTGATATCATGCGCGCTATTGACGCCGGCCGCGCAAAGACCGGGGGGTATGCCGTGCCGGCCTTTGTCGTGCGCGCTTCGGTTTACTAGCTAGGCGCAAAGCGCTTTCGCGGCGGAACTCCGCTGAAAAGTTAGTCTCAGAAAAGAGACCTCATTTTCGCGGCGGACCTCGGCAGGAAAAGCTGTCCCAAGATTGAGACGGACTTGCGCCGGGCAAAGACACCCCCAAGTCCTGCGCTATGGCAATCACCCTCCCGGACGCCATGGAGATACAAATGACCCCTTCAATCGGCCGGATCGTCCTCTATACGCTGACCGAGCAGGACGCGGCGCAAATCAACGGGCGCCGCACGACGGGCGCTGAGATCGCGGCTCGGATCGCGGCGCGCCCGCGAGAATGGCCCCTCGGCGCGCAGGCCCATATCGGGAACAGCGTCACAGCAGGCATGGAGTTTCCGATGTTGATTGTGCGCACCTGGGGTGATATGGAGGGAAGTACCGTGCAAGGACAGGTTTTCCTGGATGGGAATGACGTGTTCTGGGCGACAAGTCGGGTCGAGGGGAACGCCGAGGGGGAATGGTGCCCATCGGTCAGGGACTGATGCCCCCGGTTCCTGACACCACAGAGGCCGGCACGATCGTCCAGGAGAGCCTGGGGCCGGCGATGCAGGCGCTGACCCCGATGCAGCGGCGCTACGTGCTCGCGCTGATCGAGCCGCAGAAGCCGGGCGCGGACGGGATGAACGGCACCGCCGCGGCCGAGGCGGCAGGCTACCAGGGCGACCGGAAGAAGCTGGCGGAAATCGGCTCGCGGCTGCGGCACAACCCGAAGGTGGTGGCCGCGATCCACGAGGAAGCGTTGAAGCACCTGATGGGCGCGCGGCTTCTGGCGACGCGGGTGTTGACAGAGATCGCTGGGGATGTCACCCAGAAGGGCGCGGACAGGCTGAAAGCAGCGGACATGATCCTCAATCGGACGGGCATCATCGAGGAAACCAAGAGCGAGGTCGTCGTGACCCATCGGCGCGATCCGAAGGAGGTCATCGGTGACATCGTGCAGATGGCGAAGAAGCTGAACCTCGACCCCAAGCAGCTTCTCGGCGCCCATGGCATCGTGATCGACGCCGAGTTTGAGGTCATCGAAGTGGGGTCAACCCTTGGTCTGGAGGACATACTGTGACCGAAACGGAAAAAGACGAGATCATGGAACGCGCCGACGCGCTGTTGAACGTCGTGGCCGAACGACAGAATTCGCAGGAAACACGGCTTGCCGCGGTGCGTGGTCTGGCGGCCCTGATGGAAACCATGGTCAAGGGTGGAGAAGACTGGTGATCGACGACATTCCGATGGTGGTGAAGCTGACGGCCCTGCGCGATCGCGTCGAGGCCGGCAGCGCGACCCGTGACCTGCTGCACGCCACACTCACCGGCCTGCGCGAGGCGCTGGAGCGCCACAACATCCGCGACCTGGACGACTTGATGGACCTCAACACCCGCATGGCACAGGCCCGGCGCATCTGCGTGGATGTCGAGGAAACCCTCCTGCCCAAAGGCGCCGCGTGACTGACCTCGCCGCGCTGGAGAAGCTGCGTGACACCCTGGCGTCGGCAGTCGCGCACCAGCAGTTCAACCGGATACAGTTCTTCCAACCGTATCCGAAACAAAAGCTGTTCTGCGACCTCTCGGCCACCCGGCATGAACTGTTGCTCATGGCCGGCAATCAGGTCGGCAAGAGCGAGATCGGCGCCGTCGCCGCGGCCTGTCACCTGACCGGCGAATACCCGGGTTGGTGGGAAGGCCGGCGGTGGGATCGACCGACCCGTGGCTGGATCGTCGGCGAGACCGGGCTGGTGGTGCGCGACGTGCAGCAGAAGAAGCTGTGCGGTGAGGCCGGCGTGCTGGAAGCCTTCGGCACCGGCATGGTCCCGAAGGATGCCTTCGTCGGCAAGCCGACGCTCTCCCGCGGGGTCGCGGACGCCTATGACACCATCCAGGTGCGCCACAAGAGCGGCGGCGTGTCCATCGGTCGGTTCAAGTCCTACGAGCAGGGCCGCACCAAGTTCCAGGGCGAGACCCTGGATTGGGCGTGGTGCGACGAGGAACCGGACGAGGAAATCTACACCGAGATCGTGACCCGTGTGGCGGCGACGAACGGGTTGGTCTATCTGACCTTCACCCCGCTGCTTGGCCGGTCGAAGGTTGTCAACCGCTTCCTGGACGCCGCCGACACGGATCGCGGTGTGGTCCACATGACTATCGACGACGCCGGGCACTTCTCGCCGGCGGAGCGCGAAGCGGTAATCTCTCGCTACCCCACCTACCAGCGCGAGGCCCGTGCCCGCGGCATCCCAATGATGGGGTCCGGTGTCATCTACACGGCCCCAGAGAGCATGATCTGTGAGCCGGGCCTGGAATACGTGCCCCAGCACTGGCGGAAAATCTGGGGCGTCGATTTCGGCATCGGCCATCCTTTCGCCGCAGTGCTCCTGCTCCATGACACCGACAACGACACCATCCACGTCCACCACACGATCAAGATGACCGACACGGTGCCACTCCAGCACGCCGCGGCCATGAAGGCAATCGCCGAGGGTGTGCCAGTGGCATGGCCGCATGATGGCACCCACCGGGAGAAAGGGTCTGGCGACCCCCTGGCGGCTATCTACCGCAAGGAGAAGCTGCGGATGCTGGGCGACCATGCCACCTTCGCGGACGGCAGTATTTCGCCTGAGGCCGGGATCACCGACATCGACGCCCGGGAGAAGTCCGGCCGCTGGCGGGTGGCGTTCCATCTGTCTGATTATTTGGAGGAAAGGCGCCTCTACCATCGCCGGAACGGGATCATCCACAAGGAGCGCGACGACGTCCTCGACGCGGCCCGGACCGGCTTCATGGCCCGGCGCTACGCCCAGGCGGTCCCGCTCGGCGCTGGTCAGCTTGTCAGGCGGAATACGACCGGGATCGCCTCCGGTGTTGACTTCGACGTGTTCGGGGCCAGATAGGGGTCGGAAATGCCTGGAGAACGCCCATGGCGACCATGAGCGCCAAGAATGTGCCGCTGACGGGCGCCGCGACTGACCTCGGGCTGTCCGACGCTTTCGCTGCCCAAATCCAGGATCGCCTCGAAGCTGAGAAGCGGCGCCGGAAGCTGCTCGGCATGGGCGCGGGCAAGTCCGCAGCCGAGGCGCTCGGCATGGGCGGTGGCGCGGGTATGTCGCCGGCGGGCAACATGCTGGGGGCCTACTGATGATCGCCAACTGGCCGCGGTCCCTTGACTTCGTGTGGGAGTTCGACGGGCTGCGCAATGACAGTGCGCCGGGCGAAAAGTTCACCACCGGCTATGGTGTGACGGCCATGACCTGGGCCGAAGCCGTCGCAGTTGGCTGTGTGCAAGGGAAACTGACAGATGCCACCCAGGCTGACTGCGGAAAAGTCCTCCACGACCTGTTCTGGGCGCGATTGGACTGCGACGCTCTGCCCTCTGGAGTTGACTTGGTGGTGTTCAACTCGGGAATGGTCGCAGGGGTCAACCACGCTGCTCGGCTGGCTCAACGGATCGCCGGTGTTGATGAAGACGGCGACATTGGACCCCTGACACTGCTGGCGATCAAGGGGATGCACCCTATCCCATTCACCACCGCCTTCACCGCCGGCGACGAGCGGTTCTTCTCCGGTCTCCACAACGCCCCGCTGTTTCTCGCCGGGTGGGATCGGCGGGCCAATGAAGCCTGCCGTGCCGCGCTCAAGCTGATCCCCGCATGACCCCTGACGAGAAATACGCAGAGGACGTGCGCAAGTACAATCTCGGGGATGCCGAACAGGCGATCATCCGCGAGAGTATGCGTGAGTTCACCGAACTCCAGGCGATGCGCAATGTCTTCGCGGCCCAGTGGGAGGAAATCGCGGCGCTGGTCGAGCCGCGTTTCCGCAATACCTTCTTCTACGGCTCCTACAACTGGCCGGGCATGAAGCGGACCGAAATGCAGGTCGATGCCAGCGGCATGATGGCCTGCAACCGCTTCGCAGCGATCTGCGACAGCCTGCTGACGCCCCGGAACATGATCTGGCAGCAGTTGACGCCTTCGGACCCCTACCTCCAGAAGGACCGCCAGACCAAGCTGTTCTTCGAGGACCTCACACGGTCGCTGTTCCACCAGCGAAACTCGCCGGTCGGCAACTTTCCAGGCCAGAACTTCGCCCTGCTCAAGCAACTAGGCCAGTTCGGCACGTCAGGGATGCTGGTCGAGGAATACGCCGACCCGCAGCGCCACATCCGCGCGCTGCGCTACATCAATGTGCCACTCGGTCAGTTGTTCCTGCACCAGAACTACCAAGGTGCGGTCGATGGTTTCTGCCGCTGGTATAAGATGACCGCGCGGCAGGCCGCACAGCGGTTCGGCGAGAAACGGCTTCCGGAAGTCCTGCGCTCGGCGCTCGACCAGAACAGCGAATGGCTCTACAACTTCCTGCACCGGGTCTGCCCACGGGCCGACACAGATCAGCACGCGATCGGCGCCAAGAACAAGCCCTTCGCCTCCTATCATATCAGCCTCGAAGGCACCTGTCTCTTGGCCGAGCCGGGTGGCTACCGGATGGTGCCGATCATCGCCAGCCGCTACACCCAGGCACCGGACGAAGTATACGGAACTTCTCCTGCCATGGAAGTGCTGCCGGCGCTCAAGACGCTCAACGCAGAGAAGCGCACCTTCCTGAAAGCCGGCCATCGCGCGGCTGACCCGGTGCTGTTGACCTCCGACGATGGCCTGATGGATGTGTCGATGATCCCCGGGGCGCTCAACAAGGGCGGCATGACGGCGGACGGTAAGCCACTGGTCGGCACGCTGCCAATCGGGAATATCCAGATCACCAAGGAAATGATGGACGAGGAACGCGGCCTCATCAATGACGCCTTCCTGGTGAGCCTCTTCCAAATCCTGACTGAGACGCCGCAGATGTCGGCCACGGAAGTCATCGAGCGCACCAACGAGAAGGGCATCCTGCTGGCCCCGACCGTGGGCCGCCAGGAGGCTGAATATCTCGGGCCGCTGACCCACCGGGAATTGGATTGCATGGGCGCGCTCGGGCTGATCCCGCCTCTGCCACCGGCGCTGCATGAGGCGGGCGGCGGCTTCTCGGCCGAGTATTCCTCGCCGATGGCGCGCGCGGCCCGGGCGCAGAACGCTGCTGGCTTCATGCGCACGCTCCAGTCGGTGCAGGAACTGGTCCAGATCACCGGCGACCAGTCGCTCCTGCACCCCTTCAACTTCAAGAAGGCGATCCCGGAGATTGCCGCACTCCAGGCGGTGCCGGAAAGCTGGATGGCCAGCCAGGACGAGATTGCCCAGAAGGATCAGGCGCTCGCCCAGGCGCAGGCCAAGCAGCAGCAAATCCAGGCTGCGCCGGCCGCGGCCGCGATGATGAAGGCCCAGGCCGTCACCCAGAAGAACAACCCACAGCCGCCTCAGCAGGGTCTGCCGCCGGTTCCGATGGTCTCACAGCCCGGGATGCCGCCGCAGATGCCGCCGGGCGCTGGTGGTCAGCCGCCTCCTGGACCTGTCGGCCCATGAAGCGGTTCCCTAACCCCTTCGCGGCGTTCACCTTCCTCCAGCGCCGCAAGGAAGGCTACCGGGTCTTCGTGAACACGCCCGGCGGTCGTGAAGTGCTGGCCGACCTCGCCGAGTTCTGCCGCGCGCACAACACGACTTACGACGCCGACCCACGCCTGCACGCCCGGCTGGAAGGCCGGCGCGATGTCTGGCTGCGGGTCGAACAGCACTTGAACCTACCGGCCGAGGACCTTTATCGGCTGGCAACCGGTGGCGCGAGCTACGTGCCCCCAGAACGAGGACTGATCCGTGAGCGAGACCCAGACGACGACCTCTGACGCCGCTGCTGCCGCCGCTGCCGCCGCTGCCGCCGCGGGCCAGAAACTCTGGTATGAGGGGAAGGCCGACCCGGCGCATGTCGGATTGTGGCAGAACAAGGCGTGGGACACCAAGGACCCGGCCACGATCGCCATCGAGGCCACCAAGGCGCTGGCCGAGGCCCAGCGGTTCATCGGCGCGCCACCAGACGAACTGGTGCGGCTGCCCAAGGACCCCGGTTCGGCTGACTGGGCCAATGTGTTCGGCCGCCTCGGTGTGCCGACTGACCCGAGCAAGTATGACTTCGCTGGGGTCAAGTTCTCGGATGGCGAGGAACTCGCGCCGGCGGCCGTGGACTTCCTGCGCAAGGCCGCGCTCGAAGCACGCATCCCCGTCGACCGGGCTGCCGGTTTCGCTCGGGAACTGGTCAAGTTCATGGAAGGCGCCAGTGCCGCAGAGACCGCGGGACAGACCGCCGCACTCCAGCAACAGCAGGATACGCTGCGCCAGTCCTGGGCGGCCAACTACGAAGCCAACCGCTTCGTCGCCGCGCAGGGCGCCAAGGCGCTCGGCCTGGATGAGAATGACTTGAACGCTCTTGAAGGTGTCGTGGGCTACGCGAAGGTTATGGAAGCGATGCGCCGTGTCGGCGTCCTCAACAAGGAAGACCAGTATGTGGCCGGGGCCGGCACGCGCGGTGGGGTGATGACGCGCGAGGCTGCGGTGGCGCGGATCGACGAACTGTGCACGGATACAGCGTTCACGAAACGCTACCTCGAAGGCGACCGAGAGGCGGTTCGCCAGATGCAGGACCTGCATCGGGTAGCCTACACATAGGGGATGACGATGGCCAAGCACTGGATGCAGAAGGCGTTCTCGAATAGCCACGGCCAGTTCAAGGCTAAGGCCGCTGCCGCTGGCGAGAGCACCCGGGAATACGCCGAGAAGAAGGAACACGCCCCAGGCCTTCTTGGCAAGCAGGCCCGGCTCGCGTTGGTCGGGATGAGGACACGTAAGCGATAGCTCTTGACATGGGGCTACTTCGGCCCTATCTGGTGCTGTAGCCCCCAGGTCTCGAAAACTGGACACGGCTGGTGCGCCCACACGGCCCCCGCTCTGCGGATACGGCCAACGGCAGTGTGAAACCCCTCAACGGGAACCTGACCAATGGCCGAACCCACCAACTCGGGTCTGTATTCGCTCTACACGACCCAGTTCTCCACCATCCTGGACCTCAAGCTCCAGCAGATGGGGAGCAAGCTCCGCGGTTTTGTGACCGAGGGCGCGCACGTCGGCAAGATGGCTTCGCCGGTGCAGTATATCAATCCGACGACCGCGAAGGCGCCCAATGCGCGCTACGCGCTGTTGTCGCCCCAGTCCACGAGCTACGAGCGCCGGTGGGTGTTCCCCTCCGAGCGTGAGGACACCCAACTGATCGACACCTTCGACCAGTTGCAGACCATCGTGGACCCGAAGTCGCAGATCAGCACGTCGCAGGCGATGGCCTTCGGGCGCGCGATCGACGACATCATCATCAACGCGGCGTTTGGCACTGCGCAGACGGGCCAGGATGCGGCCAGTCTGTCCGCGGAGACCTTCAACACCGCGCTGACCACCGGCAGCCCGCCCGGCTACCAGATCGGCGTGCAATTCGGCGCCTCGGCCAACACCGGGATGACGATCGCCAAGCTGATCGAAGCCCGGCGCGTGTTTCGCCACTTGCATGTCGATCTCGACGCCGAGGACGTAACCCTGGTGATTGGGTCGCAGCAGGAAGCGGACTTGCTCAACCTTGTGCAGGTAGTGAGCACCGAGTTCAACGACCGGCCGGTGCTGGTCGATGGCCGCGTGCGCCGGTTCCTTGGCTTCAACATCGTGGTCATGGAACGCCTGCCCTACACGTCGAGTGTGCGCAACTGCATCGCCTTCGCCAAATCCGGGTTGTATCTGGGCCTATGGCGGGATCGGTATTCGCGGGTCGATGTCCGCACGGACATGTCCAGCCAGCCGTTCCAGCTTTACACCCAGATGGTCATGGGCGCGACCCGGCTCCAGAAGGGCACCCTGCTCCAGATCACCTGCGCTGACACCACCGGCGCCGACAACGTGCCGTAACAGCGGGAATGAGGGGGTCGGATGGTCCGATCCCCTCCTGACCCTCCTTCACGGGAACCTGACCAATGGCCGTCGTTACCACCAAGTCCCAGTCCATCACGAACCTCGACAGCACGCCGATCGTGATGAACACCGCTGGCGAAGGTGCGCCCAGCCCGCTCGTCCACGTCAACGACACCCTGGCCGTCGCCACTACTGACAGCATCGGCTCGACCTACAAGTTCGTGCGCATCCCGACCAACGCGCATGTGAAGAACGTGTGGTTCGACAGCGTGGCGATCGCGGCGCTCGCCGGTGATGTCAATGTGGCGTTTTCCGACAGTGCCGTGGACGGCACCCCGGTCAGTCTCCAGGGCACGATCCCGCAGATCAGCGCGGCGAACAACAAGCTGTTCGGCGCGGCCGAGGCGCTCGCTGCGGCCCTGCATACGAACATCACGCACGCCAACATCACCAACTACCCGCTCGGCTCGTCCAACCAGCCGCTGTGGGAAGTGCTGGGCTATGCGTCCGACCCGGGCGGCATGTTCGACATCGAAGTGGTCTCCACAACCGCCGCGACCACCGGCGGCACGCTGGGTCTTCACGTCGAATACTGCGTGCCGGGCCTCGGCTGATTGGAGTAGTCCACCATGGCCAGCGAATACTTCGGCATCAACCGCGGCGTGAGCACGACCAACCCGGGCAACTTCACGGTGGGCGCTTCCACCGGGAGCACGGACTTCGAGTTCCGCGTGGACACCGGAAAGGGCAGCACCAAACTCGATGCCGTTCTGGCGCTCCAGGGGATCATTGACTTCATCCTCACCGGGCCGGTCCAGAACGAAGTCTATCCGGCGCAGTAATCCATGCCCGCACCCGAACCTTTCGGCCTCACCCAAACTGGCGCGACGATCGCCGCCACCGGGACCTTCCAGGTCGCGCTGGCGGCGAACGCCGCGCGCAAGGGCGGCATCATCCAGAACACCGCGACCACGGCGCTCGAGGTCTTCCTGGGCAGCGGCACGGCCGCGGCGGCGTCTTCCCTGGTGCTGGCTCAGAACGGCACGGTGGACTTGACCTTGAACGTGCCCAACGGCATCTACCAGGGTGAAGTGCAGGTTGCCGGGACCGCAGGTGCGGCCTTCGTGGTGCTCGAAGCCACGCGCAGCCCGTAGTAGGAGGGCGCCATGGCGCGCGTCGCCGTCGATGTTGCCCTGACCGCCCCCTACATCACCGGCGGTTCGATCGTCCCGCTGGCCCAGGTCGTCTCCAGCGGGTCGGATATCGAGGTCCTGGGCACCAACGTCCTCACCCAGTCCACGAGCCTCACCGCAGCCGTAGGCACCGCCAACACGGCCGTCGCCGGTCTCCAGACCCAGCAGGCCCTCCTGGCGGCCGATCTGGTCACGCTGGGCAGCCTCGTGACCGCAGCGCAGGGCTTCGCCAATACCACCACCAGCGACATCGCCACGCTGGAGGCCTTGGTGAATACGTCCGTCGTGGCCGTGCTTGGCACCGATGTCGCGCCGGCGCAGACCCTGGCCGCCACGCAGTCCGGCGATGTGGCCGCGCTCGGCAGCATCCTGCTGGTCGGCACGACCGTCACCGCGGCCATGACAGCCGACATCGGGACGATCCTCTCCAATGGCACGTCGATCCTGGCCGATAGCAGCCTGCTGGCGACCGCGGCAGTCCTGACCCTGGGCAGCCTCGTCTCGCAGGCCCAGGCCACCCTGGCGGCCTTGGGCAGCATCCTGATCGTCGGTTCGACGGTCACGGCGGGCATGACCACGGACCTCAATGCCATCATCGCGCTCGGCAGTTCGCTCGCCGCCGCGCCGATCCCTGCGCTCGGCATCGCCGCGGCCAATGTCGAGACCCTCGCCGCCACTGGCTCGACCGACATCGTGGCGCTCCAGAGCCTGATGGTGCTGGGCGCTGCGATCACCAGCACGATGACGACCGACCTCGCCGGGATTGTGACCAACACGAACTCGATCATCACCCAGATGACCAGCGTGGCGAACGCGCAGAACCTCGCGTCCAACGACGCCACGATCGTCTCCGACATCAGCGCGGCGGCCACGGCGGCGGCGAGCACGGTCACGCAGCTTGCCAGCATCGCTTCGGAGAACACGACCATCCAGGCGACCGGCACGACCATCGCCGCGGATAGCACCACCATCGCCGGCGCGCTCACCACGATCACCAATGTCAACTCGGTGCTGGTGACGGACGTGAACGCGATGATTACGGCCGCGTCCCCGAACATGTATCTGGTCTATGACCCGACCCTCGTGACCGACACGGTGGACATGGTGCAGGAGTTGAACGCGATCCTCACCTTCCTCCAGACGGCCGGCAGCCTGAGCGTCTGACCATGACGATCACCCCGGCCACCTTCGTCACACCGATCGACATCTGCAATCGGGCGCTCCAACATCTGGGCGCGCGCCGGATCACGTCCTTCGCGGATGCGTCGATCCAGGCGTCCGAAATGGCGTTCAGCTACGACAAGTTGCGGCAGGCCGAACTGCGGCGCAACACGTGGCGCTTCTCCACGCGGCGGGCGGCGCTCCGCGCGATGCAGGCCAACATGACCCAATCGCTGTTCACGCCGGCGCTCGCGCCAGTGAGCGGCCCCAATACCGGCACGTTGATCCTCACCCCGGCTGTCTGGTCGACCACGACCACCTACATGCCGGGGGCGGTCGTCACTGACCCCAACGTGCCGGGGCTGATCTGGACCTCCAATGCCCAGGAGAATGTTGGCAACACACCCGGCGAAGGCACCGTGTGGGACATCTACTACGGGCCCATGGCGGTGCAGCCGTTCGATCTGACCCAGAGCTACTGGGCCGGCGAATTGGTCTATATCACCGACCCGAACTCGCAGAACGTGAATGTCTATCGTTCGTTGGCGAACAACAACGGCGTGACGACCACCCAGACTGTTATCCAGACGCAGCCCAGCGCCGGCGCGACCCAGACGACGGACACAGTGAGCACTTCCGTCACGGGCGTCGGAAACCCGTGGGTGCTCACGGAATGGAACGCCCAGGTCACTTACAATCGGGATGCAGTCGTCGTCTATGAGTTCACGCTCTATCGGTCGGCCACCGAGCAGAACATGGGCAATCTCCCGTCGAGCAGCCCGACGCGCTGGCTGTCCTGCGGGCCGGTGACGGCGCCGACCCTGGCCGTGGCGTCGAGCACGTCCTGGTTGCCGATCCAGGCCACCGTCTTATCTGTCATCATGGACTATCCCCTCGGCTCGGGGCCGGCCCAGGAAATGGCGACGCGCAATGCCTTCCGGCTGCCGAATGGCTATCTGCGTGAGGCGCCGCAGGACCCGAAGCGGGGCATGGTCTCCTACCTCGGCGCCCCGACCGGCAATGCAGTCAAGGACTGGATGTTCGAAGGTGACTATCTGACCTCGTTCGATCAGGACCCGGTTCTGTTCCGGTTCGTCGCTGATATCGTGACCGTCTCGAAGATGGACCCGATGTTCTGCGAAGGGCTGGCCGCACGGCTCGCCGTCGAGAACTGCATCAGTCTCACCGGCAAGGTCGAGCTTCTGCCTGGCCTAATCGCCATCTACGGCCGCACGATGGGTGAGGCGCGCATCGTGAACTCGATCGAGACCGGGAGTGACGAACCGCCCGAGGATGACTACATCACCTGTAGGCGGTGATCCATGGCCGACATTTCTTCCTTCGTCCAATCGTCCTTCCTGGGTGGTCTCTGGGGTCCGTGGTTGCAGGGCCGCATCGACCTCGCCAAATACCGGATGGCGCTCAATATCTGCGTGAACTTCCTGCCTGTCGAGGAAGGGGCACTCGTGCGCCGGCCGGGCACACGCTTCGTCGCGGCGACGCGCTCAGGCGCGGCCGGCCGAGTGATCGGGTGGGAGTTCCAGGAGGGTGTACCCTACACGCTGGAGTTCACAGACGGCCATCTGCGGTTCTTCTCGGGCTACACCCTGCATGTGGACGCTAATGCCCCACAGGTGATCGGTGTGAGTGCGACCGACCCGGCGATCGTGACGCTCGGATCGGCCCCCGGCTGGGCGACAGGCGATCAGGTCCAGTTCTTGTTCGCCTCAGCGTCGCCCACCGGCGCCGCGGCCGTGCTGCGCAATCGGCAGTTCACGGTGACGACCACTGGCAACAGTGAGCAGTTCTCCCTGGCCGATGCCGTGGCTGGCGTCTCCCTCGACGGCTCGACGGTCGGCTGGGTCAGCAGCACCGCCGCGCAGTTGGCCCGTGTTACCGATCTACCCACGGTCTGGACGAGCGGCACCTGGAGTGGTGTGCGTCTGATCGCCTATGAGAACATCGCCTCGACCGGCGCGGCGCTGGTGGGCGGCGCTCAGCCGGTCCAGTGGTTGACCGTCACGGACCCCGCGAGCAGCGAGCCGACCTTCGCCATCGAGGCGTTCCCGTTCTTCGATGGCCCCTACCAGGACGTGGTGGCCGGCGTGCTGGCTGCGCCCAGCGGCACCAGCGGCGGCATCAATCTCGCCTTTTCCCTCCAGGGCTGGTCCACGACCCAGGCATACGCGCCGGGGGATGTGGTCTCCTATGCAGGAGCGAACTTTGTCGCGGTCAAATACAACGTGGGAGTGGCGCCCTATACCGGAGGGGTCGTCAGCCCCTCCTGGGCCTTCACGAACGCCGGGATCGCCTTCGGCCCGAATGGCGCTCAAGCGAGCGATATTGGCCGTTGGGTGCGCTTGTTCTACCAACCCTCGGTCTGGAGTGCCTCCAGCAGCTACACGGTCGGCGAGAACGTCACCTTCGATGGCGCCTACTACAACGCGATCACCGGCAGCACTGGCCTGGAGCCGGACGCCAATCTGACGGCGTGGCAGCCGATTGCCAGCGTGGCCTTCTGGGTGCCAGCTGTTGTCACCGCAGTCCTCAGTGCCACCGAGGTCTCGGTCCAGTTGTGGGCCGCGCTGACGGACACGACCACCATCACCCAACTCCAGGTTGGCCTCTACACGGCCGGCGCGTACCCGACCTGCGGCTGCTTCCAGGGCGGCCGGCTCTGGCTCGCTGGCGCGCAGACCAACCGGATCGACGCCAGCCGGGCGGACAACATCTTCGGCTTCTCGCCGAGCGAAACTGACGGCTCCGTGACGGATGCCGATGCGATCGCCATCACCTTGAACGCCGAGAGCAACGAGGCCATCCAGTGGATGCGTCCCGTGAAGGACGGCATCCTGGTCGGCACGCTGGCGCGCGAATGGCTCATCGAAGCAAGCTCGATGAATGACCCGATCACGCCGGCAACGGTCGATGTCCACCCGGTCACCAAATATGGTGGCGCATATGTCGAGCCACGCACGGCGGGCCTGGGCACGATCTTCGTGCAGCGGTATGGCCAGCAGATCATGGAAATGGTGGCCAACGTCTTCTCGGGCCGCTACAACGCGCCCAATCTCGCTCTCCCGGTCCGCCATCTGGTGGGCCACCAGATCGAGGAACTGGCTTACCAGGAAGAACCGGCGCCGGTGATCTGGGCACGCACGGGTGATGGTCTGCTGCTTGGCTGCACCTACCGCCGGATCAGCGCGTTTCAGACCGACAACCCGGCGGTCATGCAGGACACCAACACCTTCGCGGCGTGGCACCAGCACTCGCTCGGGACTGGTCGGACTGTCACCAGCATCACCAAGTCCCTGAGCGGCGACGGCACACTGGACGAACTGTGGGCCGTGACCGCGGCGACTGGGCAGCCCTATTGGGTCGAGGCGCTGACGCCGATCTTCACCGCGACCGACACGCTGTTTGATGCGTGGTTCCTGGACGCGGCCACGACGCCAACCGGGACCGCGACGGTGATCGGGCCGCTTGGCCTGGGCACGCGTTACTACGGCCTCACCTACGCGAACGGCGCGTCGGTGCGTGTCTGGGCCGGCGGCCTCGACTGCGGTTCCTATACGGTGACGGACGGTTACGTGGACGTGCCGTTCGGAAGCGCCGGTGGCCTCTACACCGAAGCCTATCTGGACAGCATCAGTGGTTCCAGCTACGGTGCCCTGGGCGTGCCGCTCGACCAGACAGTGACGGCGCCCTACAACCCGACCAGCACGCCGATGACCGTCACGGCGATGCAGCCGAACCTCGCGCTGCATGGTCTCACTGACAACGGCCAGGGCGGCGTCGATCTGGGCAACAACCGCATCCTCTCGATCTCTGGCGCGGGCATCCGCGTCTATAACCTGAACAGTGGCGAAGTGGCGGAGGCGCTGGCCTCGGCCGTGGTGCCGCCCGGCGGCACGCTCCAGGCTCCACAAGGCGGCGGCGCGGTGATTGGCGCTGACGGCAACTACTACTGGACCGCCGACAACAACGCGCAGGGTTGGTATACCTCGCGGCTCGCCAAGATCAATCCCGCCACGCTCACGCTGACCTATTTCGGCCAGCAGGCGGCCAACAGTTCCTCGGCGCTCATGGCAAGCGGCCCGAGTGGGTTGAACGGTTTCCCGTTCGACATGAGCACGCTTTCGTGCAACGGTTACACCTACATCATCTACACCCAATACCCGCATGGGCCGACCGTGGTCTATAACGGGACGAACCTCGGCTACGCCGGCGCACAGGTGAGCGGTTCGGGCGGCGCGGGCGAAGGATTGCTCATGTTCACTGAGGGAGTGAACGGCGCCAATCTCGGGATCGCCTTCGGCGTAGATATGTGGGTCAGCCACACCGGCGCCGCGTCGGTCAACCTCTACGCCTTGAGTGTGGCGAACAACACGATCACATTGCCGCGGAACGCCCAATACAACTTGTTCATCGGCGCTGGGTATTCCGCCGCGAACTCGCTGCTCCAGTGCGAGAACCTCGGTGCGACAGTCACGATCACGACCGATCAGTATGGAGCGCTCGCCAGTGATTGGAACCCCGCGACCTCCTATGTAGTCAACCAACTTGTCTGGCACTATGGGGTTCCGTGGGTGGCGCTCGTCGACAACACGAACAGCGAGCCGACGAACTTCACCCGATATTATGGGACGTGGGCGCTCTACACGACCAACCCGAACATCACTCTCGCCGTGCGGGGCACCGTGCAGGCAAGCGCGATCGACCCCACCAAGGCATGGACGAGCTTCCAGGACGTGGGCCAGATCGCCTACGACCCGAGCGACGGCAACGTGCTGATCCTGGCGACGATGCAAAATGCCGCGGGCATCGGCAGCTACATCGCGAAGCTTCGTGCCTATGACGCCGCGGTGCTCTGGTTCACGCCGGTCAGCGCCTTTGCGCTTGCCAACCGGAACGGTCTCGGCCAGTGCAATCTGGCGAACGGAGTGCTCACCTATTTCAACGATGGCTCAGACGTTCTGACCGTCATCAACAGCCAGACCGGCGCGGTCCTCACCACCGTCACGGCGCCGGGAGCAAGCTCGGGCGGCGCGTATCAGGTAGGAGACAGCGTGCTCGGCCGGTGGGCCGGCTATGGCTCCTACAATGCCCATACCGCTGGCGCACCGCTGCCCGCCCCTGGTTCGCCGGCGAGCTTCACCGGCTGGTATGTGCTGACCGCCGGCAACGCCTTCCAGGGCGGCGGGTCGAGCACGGCGCGCTACACGATCCCGGCCGTGATCGGTTTCTCCTACACGTCGCAGGCCCAGATCGTGCGCCCGGCTACCCAGCAGGAAGCAGCCTCGCCGACTGGCCCAGTGCAGGGCGAACTTCGCAAGGCGGCCCAGTTCACGGCCCTCCTGCAAGGCACGCAGGGCGTCAGCTTTGGCACAGATTTTGCCCACCTTCAACCGGCGCAGTTCCAGTCCTATATCAACGGGCCGGCCATGCCGGTGACAGCCTTGTTCTCCGGGGTCCATTGGGATAGCCTCGACGACACCCCCAGCCTGGAAGGCGGCCTTGCGTGGCAGACCAGCGGCCCCTACCCGGCGACCATCGTGAACGTCGGCATGTTCCTGCGGACGGAGGGCCGGTGATATGAGCGGTTCGGTCAACTTCGGCGAACTCGGGCAGGGTGTCGGTGGGATCGCCGGCGGCATCGGCTCGCTCATGTCGGTGGGCGGCTACAACCAGAGTGCGGGCAGTTACCTCGGCGCGGCCAAGATCGCCGGCCAGAATGTCCAGGAGACCGAGGCTGCCACGGCTCTCCAGGAGGTTCAGACCAAGCGCGCGCTCTATGCCAGTGTCGGCACGGCCGAGGCGTCCGCCGCCGCCAACGGTCTCCAGTTGAGCGGGAGCGCTTCGTCCATCATCCGGTCCAGCTTCCTCCAGGGCGGCCTTGCTGAACAGCAGGTGGCGGAGAAGGGCCAGATACAGGCGACGGCCTACGAGCAGCAACAGCAGGCCGACTACGGCGCGGCATCGGCGGCCAAGTCTCAGGCGGGCGCGGCGGGCGCGAGCGGGATTGGCAGCATCATAGGCGGTGTCATCGGCATCGTCGCCGCCTTCTTGTAATCGCTCGCGCACATCCCCAGGAGTAAGCGATGGCAATCATTCCGCAGTTCAACGCCCCGGCGGCCGACCAGATGCTCCGGCCGAGCGATGCCGGTGAGCAGGCGATGTTCCGCACCGGCCGCGTCGAGCAGTATGCCGCCCGCACGGTCGGGGTGGATTACGCGCACGCCATCGGGGCGCCAATCGAAGCCGCCGTAAACGCCGTCCATGGCATCGCCCGCCAGATGGATCAGGCATCGCTCGGGCCGAAGATGCTGGACTACAACGCCCAGCAGATCGCCGCCTACAAGGAACAAAGCAAGACGTGGGACCCGGCCGATCCGACCGCGCCGCGGAAGTTCCTGACCCAGTATCAATCCGGCCTGGAACATCTGGCCGCCGGCATGATCTCGTCCGACGACGTGCCGATGGCGAACGAATTGGCACTTCGGTTCTCGTCGCACATGGCGAATGTGGTCCAGGCCGACGCCGCGATCCGCGCCGGGTCGGCGATCCTGACCAACCTCCACAACTCCACCCAGGCGGGGATGTCCGCTGTCGCCAACGACCCGAGCGGCTGGGGCGTCCAGGAAGCTGCGATCGACCATCAGACCCAGGCGCTGATCTCTGGCAACCCAAACCTCTCGGCCGCACAGGTCGCGGAAATCCAGCGCGCGGCGTTGCGCTCGAAGCAGATGATCGGCCAGTCGGCCGCGCAGGCCGCAGCATCGGCCAACCCCGAGCAGTTCATTCGGGAGGCCCAAGCGGGCGAATGGGACAAGGCGGGCATCAATATCCCGACCTTGGTGCAGTTCGGCAAGCGCCAGCTTCGGATCAACCAAGAAATGGCGATGGAGAACTTTCGCACGAACCTATTGGAGCAAGAGGTCCAACAACAGAACGTCGCTGCGCACCTCTACGCAAGTGCCATCCATTGGGACCCGGCTACAGGGCGTCCCGTCGCTAACCCCCAAGCCATCCAGGACACCGTCAATAATCTGGCGCATCTAGGGCGCAGCGGCCCGACAGTCCTGCGCACGGTGACTGGATTGGTGAACTATGGCAACAACCCACCGAGCACGACGGCCACGGACCCGATAGCGCTCGCAGCGGCCAAGCAGGCAATCGTCAACGGCGGTGTCAGCCACCCGATGACAGCGACGCAGATCTTCAATTTGCCTGGGGTGGATGCCAGGACGAAGGCGAAACTCTACCAGATGCAGCAACGTATCTTGCAAGACCCCGCCTATCGGCTTGTGGCTCATGCCAACAATGCGTGGGAGCGGTCCGTTGCTCCATTGCTCAGCCCGCCGGGCGCCAGCACCGACTATGTGAACAGCGGCCCGCTCCTACATGCCAACATCGTGCGGTTTGAGGAAGACTACCAGCAAGGCGCGGATGCTGCCTATGACCATGGTTTTGGTGGAGCGCCTCCGGGGCCGGATGCCGTCAAGAAGTTCCGTGACACTTTCGACTACCAGCGTTACGCCGTGACGAGCCAGTGGCTCCAGCAACATCCCAATCAGCTTCCGCCGCTGGCGTCGGCCGCCGCCGCGCCGCGCGCCCAGCCAGGAACTGATCTCCGGGCGCTGGGCGCCAAACAAGCGGCGGCATTGAAGGCACACCTGGAACAGCAGCGCGCGAACATGGCGCACTCCGTCGCGCCTGACTATCCGAGCCAGTTGCCCGGGGGCGGCTGATGGCCGACGATCCCCCCGATTTCCTCACTCAGCGCCAGGGTCTTGTTGACGCCGGGGTGCCGCAAAGCCAGATCGACGGCTGGCAGCATGGCCTCATGCAGAGCCAGCTTCAATCGGGCATGAGCCAGGACGATGTGAACAAGGCATGGGGTATCAGGACACCTGACCTGACCTCAGCCGCCAACGCCGTGGCCGGCTACACACCCCCGGAAGTCGCCACTGATCCCTGGCAATACTTGGAAGCCGGCGCGCAGAAGACGGTGGCGGGCACGATCTACGAGCACGGCGAACCGAGCGTGGTGCGCGGCAAGGACCCGGGCTTCTTCGATGACCTTGCCTACGCGGTGGGCGGCTCCCTCGACCTGCCGATATCCCTGCCAGCCTTCGGCGCCGGCGTCGCGACGGGCGGCGCAGTCGGTGCTGCCGCTGGCGCGGAGAGTGGTCCCGGTGCGGCTGCCACGGCGGTCGGCGGAGCGGCCTTGGGTGGGGCGCTGGCGAGCGGGCTGCCCGTGGTGCTACGCCATGCGCTGGTGGACGCCTACAACACGAACGGCCCCTATACGTGGCGCGACTTCTGGCATGGCACTGCGAAGGCGCTCTACGCCGCCCGAGGGCCGGCCGCGATCGGCGCGATCACGGGTCCCTTCGCCACGCTGCCCGGTATGTCGGTGACGAGCCGGGTGATGATGGGCAACACCGGCGCGGCCGTCACACGCTCGGCGGTGAACGCGGTCTCCTACGCCACCGCGGCGACGGCGGTGCAGTCCGCCATGGCTGGCCGCGCGCCCGACTTCAAGGACTTTGCCACCGGCGCGATCTTCGGTCTCGGCCTCAACATCGCCGGCGAGACCATCGGCGAGACCATCGGCGCGACCAACCGCTTCGTGCCACACGAGGCCGGCGAAGTCCTGAGCAGCCGTCTCCAGGATGTCTACACGCGCTACGGTTCGCAGCCGGTGACGATGGGTCTCGCCATGACCCACGATCTCGCTGTGCGGTCGGACATGGTGGGCGGCTATTCCTCGACCATGGAACGCATCCAGCCGGCACTCGGCGACTATGCCCCGGCCGAGCCGACCGTCACCTACCATGGCAGCCGTCACCTGTTTGGCCAGTTCGATGTCAATCAGGTGGGCCAGGGCGAAGGCTACCAGGGCTATGGCCATGGGCTGTATGTGAGCGACGAACCAGGGGTCGCTGAGCACTACCGCACCGCTGGCGCGCCGCAGGGGGAAGCTGGCAATCTCTACCGCGTCCATATGAAAGCGCCCCAGGAAACCCTCCTGGACCTCGACAAGCCCTTCGATGAACAGACACCGGAAGTGCAAGCTGCACTCCGCGCCACGGGGCTACCGCTGCCAGTCGGGCAAGTAGCCGGCCCCGAAAAGCCGATGATGGATTGGCTGCGCCAGAACGAAAAGATCAGGCGTTTCGGCAACCCTCCAGACGAGAACGCGCTTGAACCTCAAGAACTGGCCGCCAAACTCCGCGCTGCTGGTGTTCGTGGCACCAAATATCTGATCGGCGCGGACCGCGGCAAAGGGGAAGGACGCCACAACTACGTCGTCTTCCATCACGACGACCTGGAAATCACTCATCGGAACGGCGAACCACTGGAGAAGCCGACCGCGGCCCAGGCTGGCGACAGCATGACCGACCTCCAGCAGCGCGCCGACGAGCAGGGCGCCATCGAGCACGCCAGCCGGGTGCTGGCCCTCCAGGGCGACGGCAATGACGCCGGCGAACCGCCGCCGCCTCCGCCGCCGCCGCCTGAGGAACCGGCAAACGAGCCAGACAAGAACGCTCTCGGCCCGCGGCGCATGGGCGTGGACACGGCCTACATGCGGATCGGTGCCAAGATACAACCCGCCGAGGAAGTGCCCTGGTGGCGCCGGTTCGGCTTCAAGATGCTGGTGCGCGCCACCGAGGCCCAGCTTCGCCCCGCTGCACGCCTGACGGCCAAGCTGGGCGGCCACACCAAGGGCGAACTCGACCTGCACCAGATGCTACGCTGGACCTACGCGAGCGCTGGGCGGGCGGCGCAGCGCCTGACCCGCGGCACATTCGACCCTGACAGCCCGGACCCCTTCAACCCGGTGCTGAACGGCGACGACAGCCCGGCCAAAGCGATCGCCCTCATGGGGTCGCGTGGCGGCAACATGGAACACTTCGAGCGGTTCTGGACGGCCGCTCGCGCGGTGACGCAGCGCACCCGGGGAATGGCTACTCCCTTCGATGACCCCGAAGACCTGCGCGCGCTGATGACAGTCCTGAATGATCCACGCGAAGTGACCAAGTACGCGGGTGCTTTGAGGATCATGCGGAAGTCGCGGGACAACTTGCTCGACCATGGTGTTCGCGCGGGCGTTCTCACGACCCCTGCGGCCGACACAATGAAAGCACTCGACCCCTTCTACATCCCCTTCCGGCGAGTGATCGACCCTGACTACAACCCCCCGCGTCCTGGCCGCACTCTCGGTGTGCGTGATCCAGTGAAGAGGATCAAGGGGTCGGAGCGACATGTGCTTGGACCATGGGTCTCTCTCATGGACAACTATCGCTACATGCAGGCGATGTTCGACCGCAACATCGCGTGGCGGGCATTGACGGGGGTGATCAACGAGGCGCAACTGACCGACCTCTACACCAAGATCGGAGAGTATGGGGCTGAGGACTTCGACACTGGCGAGAAACTGGAAACCCAAGTCCTGGATGGCGAAGGCAACCCGGTGAAGGCGCCCATCGCCGAGAGCCTCAAGCCCTTCCTGGCCTACCGTGCGGCGATGGCACATCTGTCCAGCCCCGATGACTTCATCGTATTCGAGAACGGCCGAGCGGTTGTTTACCACGCGGCCGATGAGGACCTCGCCAGTTTGGTGCGTAACCAGACGATGGGGCCGACGCCGATCTTCGTGAAGATCGCGGAAGGTGTCGCCAAGTTGGCGAAGGCAGGTGTGTCGCTCGACCCATCCTTTGTGATGCGCTCAATCGGGCACGCCCAGTTTTCGACCATGATTACCGCCGAACACTCGACGATCCCGTTCCGTGACATGTATCACGGCTTCTTTGATGCCCTCAATCTGAGTGACAAATTCAAGGCGTGGGAAGCGTCCGGCGGCGCGATGTCGTCCTTTGAGCGCCTATTCAAGACCTACATGACAGGCGACTACGAACGCATCATGCAGGCGACCGACACAGACGCACGGACCTGGAACCTCGTGCAGCACCCGATCGAAGCCCTCCACACGATCCAGCACCTGTTCGACAGCGCCAGCCGCTTTGGTTACGCCGAGCGCATGAAGAAACTCGGTTACACGCCGCCGGAAGCCTCAGTGATGTCCCGTGTGGCTTTCCAGGACCACGCCGAGCCACGAGCACTTGCCCTGATGGATTGGTTCACCCGGGCGGTGCAGTTCATGCCGGTCGGGATGCGTGACTTCTCGCAACTGTTCCACGCGCTGCGCGAGCGCGCGTTCCCCACGATGCTGAAAGGCATCGGATACATGGGACTGGCCACAGCGGCGATCCGGTTGGCAAATTGGGAGCAGGACAAGCATCTGCCCCCGGGCCAACGTTACAAGGACCGGCCGCAGTGGGAGCGCGACGCGAACTGGATACTGCCGCGGATCGGCGGCGTGGCTGTCAAAATCCGTAAGCCCTATACGACGGGCTTCGTCTTCGGCACATTGGTCGAACACGCGCTGGACTGGATGCTCGACCAAGACCCGACGAACACGGAGAAGATGCTGCACTCGGCGTTCACCAATATGCTGCCGCCTTTCGTGCCGGCGATCGTCGCGCCAGAAGCTGAACAGTGGGCCAACAAGAGCATCTACACCGGGCGCCCGCTTGTGCCCGACGCTCTGGAACGGGCCAGCCCGCAGATGCGCTACACGCCTTACACGTCGATCGCATCCAAGGAAATCGCCAGGGTGCTGCCCTCGGAAGTCCTCGACCTGACTGGCCTCAACCCGATCGTGATGGACAACTACCTGCGTGAGTGGGGTGGTTCACTGCCGTTCACGGTGCTGCGCGCGCTGCACCAGCCGTGGAGTAACCAGCCGTTCACGGCTTCCGATCTGCCGTTCATGGGGTCGTTCTTCGCCCGCAACCCCGAAGCCGGATCGGAAGCGGTCCACGAGTTCTACGACAAGATGCACGTTTTCGAGGAAGCACACACCGACTTCCGGCTGGCGGTGGAGCGCCACAACCTCGACGAACAGCAGGAAGCGATCCAGCATGGCGCCTTCGCCCATCTGGTCAAGTACCAACGCGTGATGGGCCATATGTACCAGGTCCTCCGTGGCATCCAGGACGCGTCGCTGGCGACCGAGGCTGAGGTCGAGGCTGGCACCGCACCGCCGGGGGCGTTGACAAGCGCCGACAAGATGCGCCATACCGACGCGATCGCCCGGCAGATGATCCAACTCGCCCACCAGGGCATCGCCGCGATGGAACACTTCCATGCCAACTGACCACGGCATCCGCGGCGTCCGGCAGAGCGTCACCAGCGGCGTCGTGCTCGGGCGCCTGGACAGCGGCGCCGGCCCGGTCACAGCGATCAGCCTCGCCGACCTGACTTCGCAGTTGCTCAAGACGGGCAAGCTTGCCGGCGCCAGCGTCAAGCAGGAATGGCAGGCCGGCACCGTGACGGCCATCGACCCGAGGATGACGATCTCGGCCGGGACCCTGGACCTCGTGAGCAGCGCCACCCAGCTTCGCACCATCGTCTTCCCACTCGTGGGTCTGCCGCCGGGCGGTCAGAAATACAGCGTGGTGATGACACAACCGGGCACGCTCCTGGCCAATGGCGGCACACCAGAAGCCTATATCCCGACCCATCCCACGGCAACCGAGGACCTGACCCTCAACTCGATCCACGCCAGCACGACCACCACGCTCGGGACGATCACGGTCAACACCGGCGGCACCGTCACGCTGCCCACCTTCGCCGCGGTGAGCATGGGCGCCGGCGACGTGCTCCAGATCGTCAACCAAGCCACCGCCGATGCCACCTTCGCCGACGCGAGCTTCTCTTTCCAGTATGCTGTCAGCGAAGCGATCGCGTCCACCCCAGCCCAGGAATGGTCAGCCGGCACCGTTACGGCGATCGGTGGTGAGCTCACACTGGCCAGCGGTACCTTGTCCGCGCCAGCCCAGGAATGGACGGCGGGCACTGTTAGCGCGGTCGGCACGGGTCTCACATTGGCGAACGGCACGCTCGAAGCGACGGCCGACATCGAGGAATGGAGCGCAGGAACAGTCAGCGCGATCGGGGCAAACCTCACGATCACTGCCGGCACGCTCGCCGCCAGCGGGGGCACACAGGAATGGACAGCCGGCACTGTTAGCGCGATCGGCGCCGGTCTCACCATCACGTCCGGCACGCTCGCAGCGCCAGACAGTGGCATCGACAGTTGGGGCTACTTCCCCAACTACCTCAACACCAGTTCCGTGCCCGCTGGTAACTTCGTGGGAGGTTGGTTCTTCACTCCACGGGCTGGGACCCTGACAGCCGCTCTGGCGCCGCTGGGCACGATCAGTAGTGGCACGACATTGCAAGGGGGTGTCTATCAAGGCACCACGGTGGGGACGGCCGGTACCCTCCTGGCGTCCGGATCGGCCCTGACTGGTTCGACCGCCGGCGTTGTGGTATGCACCTTTGGGACGCCTCTGGTCGTCACTGCGGCGCAGCTTCTCCTGGTCGGCGTTCTCGTCACCGGCGGTTCAGGGGTGCATTGGGCGGAAGGGGCGGCGGGTGGTTCCATCGTGTTCGGGGATACAGTGCTGCCATCGACTGCGCCAGCGTTGACGCAGGATACGGCCGCGCTCGCGGTGGGTGTGAGGTTTGCAGCATGACCACTTCCTGGTTCGTTCATCAGGCCGAAGCCCGGGCCGCCTTGCGTGCAGCCGAGAAACGGGCACTCCAATACTTCATGGCCGGTGAAACCTTCCCCGCCGCCTGGGTGTCCTACGTGGCCGCGCTGAACGCTATCGCGAACGCCACCACCGTCGCCGTTCCGGGCGTGTTGCCAGTTGCGCCGGCATGACCATCGCCGCGGACGGCACAGCAACCAATGTCGCAGGCGCAGTCAGCAGCATATCATGCTCGCTGACGACCACCCACGCGAATGATTACGTGCTCGTCTTCGTGAGCGCCGCGGGGGCCAGAAGCGCGACAGCGACGTGCGCCGGCCTTTCCTTCACCCAGTTGCTCTATTCGCCGGGATACAACAACGCGGCTGTGTGGGTATTCGGCGCCCCAACTTCGGCGATCCTGAGCGCCGCCAGTCTGACTGTGACATTCAGCGCGGCCGTGTCCAGTGTGATCGTCGCCGCAGTCGCGTTCAGTGGTGTCTTCACCCCGTCGCCATTCGACCCAAACGCGTCTCTCCCGGTGATCGTGGACGATAACGGTGGCGTGACTTCCACCTTCACAGGGATCAGCACGAGCAATGCCGACGATGGCTTGATCTGGTTCATGGGGGGCAACGACAACGTCACGACCTTCGTGAGCGGTTCGGGTTGGTCGCAGGTCATCAACTACATCCCGGGCGGTTCCACAAGCCAGACACTTTCCGTTGGGTTGAAACCGCTCACGGCTGCCACCAGCGGCCAGACCTATGCCCCGGCGGCCTCAAGTGGCGTCCCGACTGATGCCGCCGGGATGCTCGCTCTGACCGGGACGGTTCCACCCCGCTATATCCCCCACATGCTTGGGAGTATCATCTGATGGAACAGTTCGACTTGAACCTCGGCTTCTGTGGAGTTGTGCCGCCGCCGGCCGAACCCGTCCCGAGCGGGCCGGTGCAGTTGACCATGGAAGCCTGGGTCGAGGTCTGCAAGACGATCCACGCCCAGGGCGAGCGTCTCGATTTATTGACGCGAGCCATGGCCGAACTCACCCGACGCTTGACCCCAGCCGCCGAGGCCACCATATCCTCGGCTCGCGCGGAATGAGACCATGGACAGCACGCAGTTTCAGAGCGAAGTCATCGACCGGCTGGCGCGCATCGAGGTTTCTCTCGGCCTGCTACCCGACCGCATCGACAATCTGGAACAAGACGTGCGTGATATCGAGCGAAAACACGCCTACGTGACTGGCGCGTTCGCCCTTGGTTCAGGTCTGCTTTCCCTGGCCGTCTTCGCCGGCCTGATCGGGCACTGGCTCGGCTGGCCCGGCTGATCCACCTGGAGACCACGATGACCACTCCGACCTTCAAGCGCGTCCTCGCCTGGATGAACGCCCCCACCAGCCGGGCGGGCGAAGTCGCCGTCCTGGGCGCGGCCAGCGCGTGGCTGACCGGCACCGTGACGTGGCCCCAGGCCGTGGCGGCGGCCGTCGCCGGCGTGCTACTGATCGCGCTGCCCGACAACAGCGTGGCCCGCCAGGACATCGAGCAGATCGTCCAGGAAGTCCTGGCCGCCG
>VFSW01001732.1_pt1 | contig 33218 bp, 28 predicted proteins | sample 5358111 | NCBI WGS metagenome assembly VFSW01 (sample SAMN11554181, study PRJNA540505) | mine drainage metagenome | isolation source: sediment from site ElyBrook_90M | place: USA: Ely Copper Mine, Vershire, VT | collected 2017
TGGAAAGGGCCGGGCTGGCGGGGCAGGGAGAATTCCTGCTGGCGCTGGCAGCGAAGGAAGGACTTGAGAGGCTGGCGCCGGAAGCCGCGAGCGAGGCCGAAAGGCTGAAGGCGCGGCTGCAGCTCAAGACACTGATTCACCCGGAGGGAATGGGGAAGACGTTTCGAATCCTGATCCAGCACAAAGGGTTGCGGGCCGCGCCGAAGCTCGCGGGCCTTGAGCCGCCGGCGCTCGGCTAGCGCCGCGAAGCGATCAGAGTGGCGCGGGGCCGGATGGCTTGGGATCCGCCTTGGGCGGGGAGGAGCTCAGAGAGGGCTTGGCATCGCCCTTCGCGGGAGGCGCGGGAGGCGGCGTGGCGGCAGGGGAAGCGGCAGGCGAGGCGGGCGAAGCTGCACCATAGGCGGTCTCGAGATATTTTGCCGCCTGCTGCTGTGCGCCGCCAGTATCGTCATGGGTATTCTGTGCGAGGCTGTATTCGTTGACGGCGCGATCGCGCTGGCCGGTGAGGTCGTAGATCTTTCCCTGGTAGATGTGGCTCCAGACTTCCACCCACTTGGGATCGAGATCGCCATCGAGGACGCCGCGGAAGGAGTTGCTCGCGGCCTGATAGTTTTTCTGGTAGAAGAAAGCCTCGCCCATACGGAAGAGAGCGAGCGAACTGCTGGGCTGGAGCTTGAGGGCCTGCTGGTAATCCTGTATGGCTTCGTAGAAATTTCCTTTTTCCGCCTGACCTTCGCCACGAGCCACCGCGGCGCGGACCAGCAGCTTTGGAGTGCTTTTAAGAATGTTATTGTCGGGGTCGAGCGTGACGCCATTGGGCTTTGGGCGGCCGAAAGTATCGATGGTAAATTCCGTTTTGGTGCCGATGACGGTGACCACCTGCGTGACGGGATTTCCATCGGTGAGCACCTTGAGCTGGATGGGCATGCGGAAGGTATCTAAATCCTGCTGGATCTTTCCGACGATCTTAAAGCCTTTGGCCACGCGGTAGACGATGTAATCGAGAGTGAGGCTTGGCACGCCTGTGGAATCAATCCATTCGGAGAAGAAAGGAGTGAGATTGATGGGCGATTTGGAGGCGGGGGCGGGAGGGGCATCGGCCTGTGCGAGGCGCTCGAAATCGGCGAGGGTGGCCGTCTTTCCTGAATAGGAAGCATAGAAATCGCGGAGAAGTTTCGAGAAGGCATCCTCACCGAGGAGGCCGCGGAGCATGTGGAAGACCATGGCGCCCTTGCTGAGCACCACGGAATTGTATTCGTCGGAATAGGGACCCAGGCGATTGGCCTGGGCAATGGGGGCGGAATCCTCATACATGAGGGCTCCGGTGGCGAGAGCTTCGAGCTCTCCATTCATGCTGGCCGAACCCTGGCTTTCCTTGATGTAGAGGGCTTCGGAATAACGCGAGAGTCCGTCGGAGAGCCAGACGTCCGCCGAGCTGGCGGGCAGCACGGCGCTGCCCCACCACTGGCCGGCGGCGAGACGTGCGAGGAGTCCGGCGGGCGGCTTGCTGCTCCATTGCCTGGCGCTGATTAAAATCAGGCCCGGCCCGGAGAAGCCCTGGACGGAGCCATCGGGCATCTGGGCGATGGTGAAATTGCTTTCCGGAAGTGCTCCAAAATCGTTTGAGAGATCACTGAGAACCTGGCCGAGGGCATTTCCATACTCGGCGGGAGCGGCGGCCGCCGCGGGAGCGTAGACCGAGATTGCCAGACCCTCGGCTTTTACCGGGGTGATTTGGAGGGGTCCCGCGGCAAAACTTCCCACCGGAGCGGGGGTCGTATTCTGGAAGGTGTAAATCACTTTACCGCCGGGCGCCAGGCTTGGGGAGGAGGAAGAGCCGGTGCCGACGACGGCAAAGGAGTTGGGGGCGGTGATGCGGAAGGTGGCGGTATAGCGGTTGGCGGGGAAGTGCGTCAAGGGGAACCAGCGCGACGGGAGCAGGAGGTAGGCGCCTGTGGAATCGACATTGGCGAGGCGCATGCCGCGGCTGGGGCTATCTTCCTCGCTGCCAACCGGGCCGGAATAGACGAAGGTGAGCTTGACGTGCTGCCCCACGCTGGAGGCTTCGGGGAGGCTGACGCGAAGCTGGAGAGCATTATCGGGGCTGCGCTCGAAGCTGAGGGGGGCGCCGGATGAGGCGGTGACGGCGGTGACCTTCAAATCCGGATGGAGCTCGACGCGCAGCTCACGCGAAGGTTCATCGGCGACAAATTCGATCGAGGCCGTGACGGAAATGGCCTGCGCCTTGGGGTGAAGCTCGGCATCCACATCATAATGAACGGCGTGGAAGGCGAAATCGCCTTCGGTGCGGGCACGGGCGGGCCGTGGGATGCAGAGCAGGGCCGCGAAACATGCGCTGAAGAAGAGCGCGGAAAATATGAGTAAGGATTTACGCACGAAGCTCCTTCCGCATTGCCGGGATATTGCCATCCCCTTGTCTAGGATACCAGACGGGGAGGGGGAGATGCTTTTGCGGGAGTGGGCTGGAGCAGCAGGGCCATGCTGGATGCGGCGCGGGCGATGGCGCCGCCTGGCCCCAGGCGGGCGCGGGTCTCGCGGAGCTCGATGCGCATGGCCTGCCGCGCCTGGGCCGATAGAAGCAGGCGGCGCACCTCGCCTTCGAGGGCCGCGGGGGTGAAATGCTCCTGGATCAATTCCGGCGCCACTTGTTTTCCGGCGATGAGATTCACCATGGCGATATAAGGGGTGTGGATCATCCGCCGGAGCAGGGCGGCCGTGATGGGGGAGACGCGGTAGACGACGACCATGGGAGTTTCGAGCAGGGCGGCCTCGACGGTGGCTGTGCCGCTGGAGACGATGGCGCAATCGCTGGCGGCCAGGGCATCATAGGCGCCGGAGTGAACGAAGGTGGCGGGCACGGCGGCGCGGCCGAAGCCGCGAAAATCGGCATCCTGGAAATTCCCAGCGACGGCGAGGACGAACTGCGGGGCCAGATCGCGCGAGAGAGCTTCACAGGCGCGGGCGATGACGGGCAGGTGGAAGGCGAGCTCGGTGTGGCGGCTGCCCGGGAGGATGGTGACGATGGGGCGGCTGGCATCCAGGCCGTGGCGCGCGGCAAATTCCTGGCGGGAGCAGGAAGCGCGCACGGAATCCACCAGAGGGTGGCCGACAAACTCCACGGGCACACCGGCGCGCTGATAAAAATCGGATTCAAAAGGGAAGATGACGTACATGCGCTCGATGCGTTTGCGGATGGCCTTGACGCGGCCCGAGCGCCAGGCCCAGATCTGGGGGCTGATGAAATAGGCCATGCGTATTCCCATGGGAAACAGGCGGCGGGAGAGCGGGAAATTCATTCCCGGGGCATCCACAAGGACGGCGAGGGCGGGGCGACGGCGGCGCGCCTGCTGCTGGAGGGTGCGCAGGATGCGGAGGGCGCGGGGAATTTTTCCCAGCACTTCGCCGAGGCCCATGGAGGCAATTTCGTGGTAATCGGCCAGCAGCTCGACGCCCGCCTGGCGCATGGCTGCGCCGCCCAGGCCGAAGAGGTGGGCTCCGGTCCGCGCGGCCAGCTCGCGGGAGAGCTGAGCGGCGTACATGTCTCCGGAGGCCTCGGCGGCGCAGATGAGGATTTCCATGGAGGTCAGGCGAGGCGGGCGCGAAGAGGGTGGCAATCAATCATCGGTGGCAAGCGAAGCACCAGCCGGCGCCGTGGGGAGGGCGGAGGGAACTTCCTGGTCCTTATACTGGAGCTGGTAAAGGCGGAAATAGATGCCATGCTCGGCGAGCAATTCCTGGTGGGAACCTTGCTCGCGCAGGCGGCCTTTGTGGAAGACGAGGATGCGATCAGCGTGCTGGATGGTGCTGAGGCGGTGGGCGATGACAATGGCTGTGCGCCCCTCGAGCAGATGATCCAGAGCCTCGCGAATCAGCAGCTCCGTTTTGGTGTCTACGCTGGAGGTGGCTTCATCGAGAATCAGAAACCGCGGGTTATGGGCGAGGGCGCGTGCGAAGCTGATCAATTGGCGCTGCCCCACGGAGAGGGTGGCGCCGCGCTCGTTGACGGGGGTGGCCAATCCCGCGGGCAGGGAATCGAGGAGAGGAAACAGGCCCACCTCGCGGGCGGCGCGCTGGACGTCCTCCGGCTGGACGCCGGGGGAACCCAGGCGGATATTCGATTCGATGGTGCCGAGGAAGAGGAAAGGGTCCTGGAGCACGATGCCGAATTGCGCGCGGAGGTCCTGGACGTTGTAGTCACGAATATCGCGGCCGTCGAGCAGGATGCGGCCGCGCTGCACGTCGTAGAACCGCAGGAGCAACTGGATGACGGTGGTCTTTCCGGCTCCGGTGTGGCCGACGACGGCGACGGTCTGGCCGGGTTCAACGCGGAAGCTGACGCCGCGCAGGACCCAATCGGCGTCGTTGGGCTGGCTGCCGCCGGTATAGGCGAACCAGACATCGCGGAACTCGATTTCGCCGCGGGGGTTGGGCAGGCGGATGGTGCCGGAATCGCCCGCGGGGACGGGCTCCTCGAGGAGGCGGAAGATGCGTTCGCTGGCGGCCATGGCGGTCTGGAGGACATTGAATTTGTCGCTGAGGTCCTGGATGGGGCGGAAAAAACGCTGTGCATACTGCATAAACATGATCAGGATGCCGATATCGAGCGCACCGCGGATGACGCGGAGGCCACCAAACCACCAGAGCAGTGCGATGGCGCTCATGCTGAGGAATTCGATGCCGGGATAGAAGAGAGCGTAGGCGGCAATCGAATCCTTATAGGCCTCCATGTGGGTGCGGTTGTAGCCCTCGAATTCCGTGGCCATGGTGGCTTCGCGATTGAAGAGCTGCACCACGGCCATGCCGCTGATGTGTTCCTGGAGGAAAGCGTTGATTCGTGCGATGGCGACGCGGATCCTGCGGTTGGCGTCGCGGACCCAGTTCCGGAAGACGAGGGTGAGGAGGATCATGAAGGGAAGAGTGGAGAGGGTGGCGAGAGCGAGACGCCAATTGAAATAGAGCAGGAGTCCGATGAGAGCGAAGAGGAGGACGAAATCGTTGAGCATGGCTACGACGCCGGCGGCGAAGAGGTCATTGAGGGCGTCTACGTCTGTGGTGACGCGGGTGACGAGGCGCCCCACGGGGCTGCGGTCATAGAAGCTCATGGGCAGGCGCTGCAGGTGGGCAAAAATTTCACGGCGCATGTCGTACATGGTTTCCTGGCCGACGCGCTGCATGACGCGCACCTGGAGGTATTGAAACAGGAAACCGAAGAGCAGGGCGCCCACGTACCAAGCGGCGATGAAGGTGAGGCCGCGGGAGCCGGCGGAAAAAGGAAGCTTTCCGGAGGCGACAGGGTCAATATAATGATCCACGCCGAGCTGAAAGAGCTTTGGGAGGACGACTTCGAGGGCGGTGACCGCAATGGTGAGGGAAAGAGCGAAGAGCACCGGCCCGCGGTAGGGACGGAGGTAGCCGATGAGCCGGCGGGTAAGCTCCGAATCGTAGATTTTGCCGAGCGCCTCTTCTTCGCGATGGTCGCTCATTCCCGCGCCAGCTCCTCTTCGAGCAACTGCTTCTGGTAGAGATCGGAATAATAGCCGGCGGCATCGAGCAGTTCGGCATGGGTGCCGCGCTCGATGATGCGGCCTTCGCGGAGGACGATGATCTGGTCGGCATTTCGTACCGTGGAGCAGCGGTGGGAAATCAGGATGGTGGTGCGGCGGGCCATGACGTCTTTGAGGCGGCCGAGGATGCGGTCTTCGGTTTCCGTATCCACGCTCGAGAGGGAATCATCGAGGATGAGTATGCGAGGCTGGCGAATGACGGCGCGTGCCAGGGCCGTGCGCTGTTTCTGACCGCCGGAGAGCGTGATGCCGCGTTCGCCGACGATCGTGCCGTAACCTTTGGGAAAGCCGGCAATGTCCGCCTCCAAGCCGGCAATGGCCGCGGCCTCTTTCATTTCGGCATCGCTCGCTTCGGGGACGCCGAAGGAAATATTTTCGCCGACCGTGGCGCTAAAGAGAAACGAATCCTGCGGGACGAAGCCGATGGCCCTGCGCAATTGGGCGAGGGGGAAATGCCGGATGGGGCGGCCATCAATCAGGAGCATGCCATCGGGAACTTCCCAGAGGCGGGCGAGGAGAGCGGCAAAAGTGGATTTGCCGCTGCCTGTGGGGCCGACGATGGCGAGGGTGGAACCTGCAGGAACGAGGAGATTGATGTCGCTGAGCGCGGGTACCGGGCTGCCCCCTTCATTGAAGACGGGATAGCAGAAGGTGAGGTCGCGGAATTCGATTTCTCCGCGAATGGAGGCGGCGGCGGCCACGGGCCGGTCCGAATGGGAATGCGAGGCGGCCAGCGGCGCGGAACCGGCGGACGGTGGCGGGGCATCGCCGATGGTTTCGCGGGCGTCGAGGATGTAGCGCAGGCGGCCCATGGAGGCCGCGCCGCGCTGGAAGATGTTGGTGACCCAGCCGAGTGCGATCATGGGGAACACGAGCTGCACCATGAAGGCGAAGAAGGCCAGCAGAGTGCCCAGCGTGATCTGGTGGAGCATGACGAGGCGGCCACCTTTCCAGAGCACGATGAGGAAGGCGACGCCCATGAGGGCCTGAAGGGAGGGGAAGAAGAGGCTCCAGGCGCGAACCAGGAGCATGTTCTGGGAGACGTACTCGCGGTTGGAAATATCGAAGGCGGAGATCTCCGCTTCCTCCTGGGCGTAGGCGCGAAGGACGCGGACGCCGGATAGATTTTCCTGGGCGCGAGCCGAAAGCAGGGCGAGCGTAGCCTGGATTTTCTCCGAGAGGCGGTGGATGACCACGCCAAACTGCTTCACCACCAGCGCGACCAGCGGAACGGGCAGGAGCACCCAGAGGGTGAGCACGGGCGAGAGCCGGACCATGAAGAAGACAGCGAGAATCATGGTGACCAGTGTGGTGGCGCTATACATAATGCCTGGCCCGAGGACCATGCGGACGTTATTCAAATCGTTTGTGCAGCGGGACATCAATTCGCCGGTGCGGTTGCGGAAATAGAATTCGGGTTCGAGCTTTACGAGGCGTGACAGCAGGTCATTGCGAATGTCGTATTCAATGTCACGGGAAAGGCCAATGAGTATCCACCTGACAAAGTAGGAGCAGATGCCCTTGAGAGCGATAGCGACGACCAGGAGGCAGGCATAAAAGCCGAGCGCGTGCCTTTGACGGGGCACGTAGCTGGTGAAGAGAAAGTGCAAAGCGGCGCGGGGGAAGCCTGTGAGATTCGCGAGGGCGCGGGGAGCGCCATTGAGGCAATCGGTGATGATACCAATGAGAATCTGGGGCAGGGAGCCTATGAGTCCCATCATGCCGAGGAGCAGCAGGCCGAGCAGCAGCGGCCCGCGATAACGGCGCAGGTAGGGAAGCAGCACGCGAAGCTGCGACCATCCTGTGGGGTCGCGTGGCTTCTGGGCGGCCACGGGCAGAGTCTGTGCGGTGGCGCTCATCTGCCCAGGGGGACCTCCGGCAGCTCGAGGGTGGCCCGCTCGCCGAGGAAATTTTTATAGAAGCGGTCGAGGGATTGGTAGCGCTGCAATTTCGGATTCCAGCGAACGCCGATGCGGGGAGGAGGGCCATTGACGGATTGCGTCACCGGTGTGAAATACATGGTCATGGCGGGATTGCCGGTGGAAAATTGCAGGCGCCAGGAACTGACGGCCTGGGGCGGAGTGGCCACCAGGTAGCCCTGCGGATTTTTCAGGTATTCGTCGCAGCGAAACAATTCCGTCCATTTGCCGCGGGCGTTTCCCACTACGACCGCGCGCGAAATCAAAGTACCGGGTCCAGCGGGCTGCGCTTCGCTGATGGGGTCCACCGCCAGTATTTCCTGGTCGCCGGACTGGCTGAGATTGCCAAAGGCGAGGACCTGGGCATTGTCTCCCAAAGCGGCGCGAGCGACCTGCTGGATTTCCGCCGGCACGGCGGGTTTGGGCTCCTGCGGCTGCTGGGGCGGGGCGGAGCTGGAATCGCAGGCGGCGCAACCCAGGAGCAGGCAGGCGAGCAACGCCAGCGCCGTGCGAATCACCGCCCGGTGCGAGAAGGTGCTCACAGGCTGGGATACGCCAGAGTAATATGGACCACTTTGCTTGTGGATTGGTCGCAGAAAATCTCCATCACCTGGGGAACGTCGGAGCCCGCCCAGTCAAATGCATAATACATGAGTTGCAGGTCTCTGCCGCCGTCAGTGGAAGGGCCCCCGGAGCCGGGCGGCCCGTAGACACTGGCGACCCTGGCCTGCGGATCTCCCAGGGAAATTCCGTGGCCGGTGCGCCAAAGGTCGCTATGCAGCTTGTCAAACATTTCCTTGCGGCAGGGCATCATCGAATTCCAATCTTCGACCGAGATGGTCTGAATCACTGCTTTGGAATCGGCTTCGATTCGCAGGATGCGTTTGCGGCAGGGATCCCTCCAGGTGAGCACCTTGTCGTCGCCTGGATCCACGCCCAATCCCAGGTCTCCATAGAGCTTTTTGGCCGCCGGGAGGGTGTCACGGCCCGGGCGCAAACCGGCGAGGGTCAATTCATTGGCGCGCGGGGGCGGGCCGGCGGCAAGAGGCGAGGGAGCGGGAATCCAGGCCAGGAGCAGGGCCAGGCCGCTAGCGGCGAGCAAGAATTTCATCGAGCCGAGCTTCCACATTTTCTTCACCCTCCGACCAAATGCTGTACCGGGCAATCTCGAGCCGGGCTGTGACATCCTCGATCCAGGCATACACGCGTTTGATGTTCTGGCGGCTGGCTTCGATGGCCGAATCGTCGGGAGCGCCATCCGGCTCCTCCTCATCGGGATCGCCCGTCAGCAGGTGGGCAAAGCCCAGATCGACCTGCAGATGCCCGGCGGTGGCCGCCAGGCCTTCGTCAAATTGGGCGCCGCGGCAGATAATCTCGAGGCGCTGGGCACGCATTTCCCATTTTCCCGCGGCGGGATTGTAGGAGTTGAAGTCCCACCAGGATTCCAGCTCGCAGGCGGTATCGTTCTGGAAATCGTTGCGTAGAATCTCGATGATTTCGAGCGGCCCCAGCTCGTACTCCAGCAGGTCCTTTTCGCGCAGAGGCGCTTCGGTGGAATCCACGGCGCGCAAAACGAGTTCGCCGAAACCGGGGCGCGAGGAAGAATGGGGCAGCGCGAGGAGGAACCGCAAAAACTGGAGGAGGAGGTTCGGGGGAGCGGCATCGGCAACCCAGAAACTGGCGTAAACGTGGTCGAGCATGCTCTCCATTATACAGGCAGCCCGAGCATCGCCCAATTGCCACCGCCGGGAGGCAAGAGATGAAAGGCGCGTTCCTCGGCCAGCACGGGGCCGTGCCCGCGCAGCTAGCGCGGGCCGGGCGTTCAATGGCGGGAGGAGAAGAGTGTTTCTTTGATTTCCCTGGCCACCCAGATCGGACCGATGAGGAAATAGGCGGGGCCCTGGAAAAAGGCGGGATGATTGCCTTCGATGCGGTGGCCCAGCAGGAGCAGCGCCCATCCGCCGGCAAAGAGGAGCAGGCCAGCGCGCCAGTGGACGAGTGTGGCCAGCAGCAGCATGCCGAGCAGGATCATGGGAATGCCGAGGGCGTGAAGGAGCTTATTGACGGGATGGTGATGTTCGTCGTCATAGCGCTTCATGTACTCGCCGGGGGTGGTCATCGAGATGCCTTCACTTTGCCTTCTCCGCGTGGCGCCAGGGCGAGGACGGCTGCCGCGTGGCGTGGCGCGATGCTAGAGTTCGTGGCGGCCTTCCATGGCTTTCATCATGGTGACTTCATCGGCATATTCCATATCGCTTCCCACGGGAATTCCCATGGCGATGCGGGTGACGCGCACGCCGAGCGGCTTCAGGAGCTTGGAAACGTAGACGGAAGTGGCTTCGCCTTCGGCCGTGGGATTGGTGGCCATGATGATCTCTTCGATGGCGCCGCTCTTAAGGCGCTCGATGAGGCTCCTGATCTTGAGCTGCTCGGGGCCGACGCCCTGCAAGGGGGAAAGAGCTCCGCCCAGGATGTGATAGAGGCCATTGAATTGGCGCGTTTTTTCGATCGCCAGGACGTTTGCGGATTCTTCGACGACGCAGATGATACGAGGGTTGCGGCTGGCGCTGGTGCAATAGAGGCAGGGGTCAGCGTCTGTGATGTTGTTGCAGACCGAACATTCGCGCACTTTATCTTTTGCGTCGCGGATGGAATCGGCGAGCGCGAGAGCCTGCTCGCGGTCTGCGCGAAGCAGGTAGAACGCCATACGCTGCGCTGTCTTCTGGCCCACGCCGGGCAGGCGCTTCAATTCATCCACCAGGCGAGTCACGGAGGGAGAGAAATCAGGCATGCGTCACGCAGGAATCCGGGGGAAGGGAAAATGCCATGGGGAACACAAAATTCAGAACAGGCCGGGAATTTTCAGGCCGTTGAGGTTCGGCAGGCCGCCTGCGGCATCTTTCATACGCGTGGTCAGCTCTTCATCCACGCGGCGGATGGCGTCATTGACGGCCGCGGCGACAAGATCCTGAAGCATTTCGGCGTCCTTGGAGGCGAATACCGCGGGTTCAATCTGAATCTGTGTGATTTGCTTCTGACCGTTCATGCGCACCAGGACCATGCCCGCGCCCGCGGAAGCTTCCACCCGCACTTCGTCGATCTGCTTTTCCAGGCGCTCTTGCACCTGGCGAACCTGAGCGAGCATTTGCTGGAGAGCTTTCACTTCCATTGCCTAATCCTCGTTACGGCGCCGGAGATCGGATAGCGTGCCGCCAAACCGTTTGAGCATCTCCCGCACCACCGGGTCTTCTTCCCATCTGGCGCGTGATTCGCTCGAACGGCCCGCCGTTTGGCGCGCTAGCAACATCTTAACACACACGCGAACCGGCTGGCCCATGACCTGATGAAGGACTGTGCGCAATCGCTCCATGGGATCACGCGCCTGGAGCATCTCCGCAAGAGTGCGCCGCTCGCTGGGAAAGTAGAGGCGGATTTCGCCGTCATCGAGTTCCCAGCGCTCGATGTGTTCGCAGAGGGACCAGAGGAATTTCTGATTTTCGAGGGCTGCGCGGATGGCTTCCATTTGGGCGGCGGCCAATCCTCGTGCGGCTCCGGCGGATTCCGCCACAACGCGCGGAGGGGCGGCGCTCTGGGGCACGGGAGGCATCAGCTTTTCGGGCTCCGGCGCACGCGGGGCGGCGCCCGCGGCGCGCGAGGGAGCTGAGAGACTTCCTTCCGCGGCACCCGCCGCTGGGCGGGATGGAGCTGCGAGAGTTCCTCCCGCGGCTGGGCGGGGCGAGCCGCCGCCGGCAGAGCCGGCGCCCGGGACGCCGGCGAGCATTTGCTCGAGCGATGCCAGGCGGGAGGCATTCACCATTTTGAGCAGGCCAAGCTCGAGGTGGAGTCGCTGGGCGGGCTTGCGGCGGAGGTCCTCGTCGGTGTTGATGAGAATCTGAAAGAAGCGCGTGAGATCTTCCTCGCCGAAAGAGGCGGCCTGTTCCCTGAGCCGGGGGCGCTCGTCGGCGGGCGCGGGAATCAATTCGGAATCCGCTCCGCAGACCTTGGCCACGAGGAGGTTACGGACGTGGCGGATGGCCTCGCGGCAGAAATGCTGCAAATTCTGGCCATCGGCGAGCAAGCGGTGAACCAGGGCGAGTGCGCGCTCGGCCGATTGCGCAGCGATCGCAGCGATCATTTCGTCCAGGACATCTTCGGCGACGACGCCGAGGAGCTCTCTGACGCGCTCGTCGGTGACGCGCTCTCCGCAATAGGCGATGGCCTGCTCGAGCAGGGATTCGGCATCGCGCAAGCTGCCCTGGCCGGCGCGGGCGAGGACCGCGAGGGCGCCCGAATCGAGTGAGATTTTTTCCTTGGCCGCGACGCTCTGGAGGGCATCGGCAATCTCACGGAAGGAAAGGGAGCGAAACTGAAAGAGCTGGGCGCGGGATTTGATGGTGTCGGAAAGTTCCTCGGGCTGGGTGGTGGCGAGAATGAAGACCACGCGGTCGGGCGGCTCTTCCAAAGTTTTGAGCAGGGCGTTGGAGGCTTCCGCGGTGAGCTGATGGGCCTCATCGAGGATGACCACTTTGTAGCGGCCGCCGGCGGCAACGTAGCGGACCATCTCGCGCAGCTCGCGGATCTGATCGATGCCGCGGTTCGATGCGGCGTCGATTTCGAGGACGTCGAGGGAAGTGCCTGCGGTAATCTCGCGGCAGGAATCACAGGCTCCGCAAGGCTGTGCCGGGGCGCCCTGGGTGCAATTCAGTGCCTTGGCGAGGATGCGTGCGGTGGTGGTCTTGCCCACGCCGCGCGTGCCGGAAAAGATATAGGCATGGGCGATGCGGCCGGTGCGGAGCGCATTTTCCAAGGTGCGCGTCACGTGCTCCTGGCCTATGACTTCCCCGAACGTCTGCGGCCGCCACTTGCGGGCGATTACCTGGTAGCTCATGTGCGCTGTGGAATGGTTCCGTGCCCCGGAGAAAATTAAAAGGAACTTCGGGTACTCCGCGGCACACGAAACTTGCCCGTTACCGTTGCTCCCTTCCGGGCCTGGCGGGGTTCACGGGGAATCGTCGCACAGAGCCCGAAGTTCCATCGAGCGGGAAAATTTCCCGCCACCAGCGAGTCTAGCATAGAGTCCTGCGCGCGAGGAAAATGGAGCGGGAGCGGGGCAATGGCTTGAGGCCGGGCGTTTTGCGGTGGCAATGGCGGAGCAGAATCATGGTGCATCCGCGCCGGCTTTTAGGTATGCTGACTGGGAAGTTCCTCTGCAACTACCGCGGCGCCAGCGGATGGCCCTTCGAAATGGGCCAGGAGGAAATGATGAAACGTTTGTCTCTATTCGGCGCCGTGGCGATCCTTGCAATCCTGATTGCCCCCGCCGGCTATGCGCAGGGCAATTCGCTCGTACAAAGCAATCAAATTGTGCAGGGCACGCAGATCAAGCTGGTGCTCCTGAATGGATTGAGCACCAGCGTGGCTCGCTCTGGCGATCCTTTTACCGCGCTGGTCTCTGAACCCGTGTTTCTCGGCAACCAGCTCCTGATTCCCGCGGGGGCAAAGGTACAAGGACAGGTTGGAGACATCATCCGCTCCCGCCACTTCTCAATCTTTCGCCAGCAGGCGGCAATGAACCTGAATTTCCGCAGCATCGAGGTGAATGGACGGGAAGTGCCGGCCAAAATCAGCGTGCTGAGCATTTATAAGGATTCCACGCAAGGCACCAAACTGCGCAAGGACCTGAAGCTCCAGGAAGGCGAACTGGTGGAGGAGAAAAGGGACCTGCTCGGAGATGCCGCGGACCTGGCGATTGGCGGGGCGGGCGGAACGGTGGCTGGCGCCGTCTTCAGCCATGTGATCCGCGGATTTGGCATCGGGATGATTGGCGGCGCGGCCTATGTGATTCAGAAGAAAGGGAAGGACGTGGAGCTGCCCGCGCAAACGAACATGCTGGTGAGGCTGGATGCACCGGTCTCGCTGCCGGCGACGGTGGCACAGGCACAACAGCCCTACGTGGGCTACAGAGAGAACTCCCGGTAAGGAAACGCCGGGGGAAGTGATTCGCCAGCATTACAGGGCGGCCCGTGGCTGCTCGACCGGGGAGAAAGGGCGGCTGGCGCCTCAGGCGGCGTGCTTTCCCGCCGATTTTCTTCCTGCGCGTTTCAGGTAGCGATAGAGGCTGGTGCGGCCGATGCCGAGGATCTGGGAGGCGCGAACGCGATTTCCGTTGCAGATCTCGAGGACGCGCGCAATGTGCTTATCCCGCACCTCGTCGAGGGCGAGAGGCTGCCAGGCCTCTCCCGAGAGAGTGGCGACGCGCAGGGGCTTGCGCATATGTTCGGGCAGGTCATTCACGTCAATGAAATCCCCTGGGGCCATCATGGCGGCGCTGGAAATGGCATTTTCGAGCTCGCGGACGTTTCCCCGCCATTCGTGCTGGAGCAGGACGATCTGTGCGCGCCGTGTGAGGCCGCGAAACGTCTTGCCGTAGACCTCGCTATATTTTTTCAGGAAATGCTTCACGAGGAGGGGAAGGTCTTCTGGGCGCTGGTCCAGGCCCGGCACGCGGATTTCGGCGGTGCTGAGGCGATAGAAGAGATCTTCGCGGAAGCGGCCGGCCTGCACCTCAGACCGCAGGTCGCGGTTGGTTGCGGCAATCAGCCTGACATCCACTTTGCGCACCTCCGGGGAACCTACGCGCTGGATTTCCCTATTCTGGATGACACGCAGCAGCTTCGATTGCATGGGCAGAGACATCTCGCCGACCTCATCCAGAAAGACGGTGCCACCGTCGGCGTATTCGAAAAGGCCGGGTCTGGTCTCTACGGCGCCTGTGAAGGCGCCGCGGACGTGGCCGAAAAGCTGGCTTTCGAGGAGCGAATCCACCAGGGCTGAACAATTGCAGACGGCGAAGCGCTGTGCGGCGACGGGGCTCATTTGCTGGAGGGCGCGGGCGACGAGCTCTTTGCCGACTCCGGTGGGGCCGCTGATGAGGACGTTGGTGTAATGGCGCGCGATCTTGCGGGCGAGGTCGAAGACCTCGAGCATCGCGGGGCTCTTTCCAAAGATGCCGTGGAATTCGAGATTATCGAGGAGCTGGTCTTCCAATTGACGGATGGCGGCGCGCCTGGAAAATATGGCGGCGAGTTCATCGAGCGCTTTCACCAGCCGTGGGAACTCGATCGGTTTGCTGATGTAATCAAAAGCGCCCTGCTTGACGGCCTCGATGGCGGAATCGACGGAATACAGGCGCGTGGCAAGCAGGACGTAGACCCCCGGATCGATCTCGAGGACGCGGCCGAGGAATTTCAGGCCGTTGATGCCTTCCACCTCCATATCGACGATGACCGCGCGGTAGCCTCCGCTGCGGATCAACTCGAGCGCCTCCTCCTCGCTGGCCGTGCAGCGCACGGGAAATCCGGCGGCTTCGAGCTGCGACATTATGGATCGGGGCACTGGGGGATTCTTGTCAATCAGCAGTATGGCAAGCTCCTTGCGGATTGCCACCTTTGGCGGGGACTCGGTACTGGAAGCCATCAGCTACTCATAGGCAAGGAGTGTGCCAGAGTGGATGGGCCCGGGTTTTCGGCCCAAGGAAATTTTTGGAAATTTTCAACAGCCCTTTGCATTCAATGGTTTACGCTGCTTACTTTTTATGCGCCTGGGCAGGAGGGTCACGTAGTGCAACCATTCGGAGGCTTGTCCCAGATTGCTTCAGTTCCAGTCTGATACCGGCTTTGAATCAAACCCGAACGGCAACCGGATGGCAGGCTTTATTTGCCGGGCTGCTACCATCAAGCTTCCTTTCCTGGCAGCAGATGGCCTCACTAAGCGGCTCTCGTCGCCTGCGGTCCCGCCAGGCTCAGTTCGGCGATGTAAAATCCTGATGAATCGGCGGCACCCACCTCTAGCACACGATAGGTGGCGGGGAAGGAGGCGGGGGAATTCATCACGCGAATCGAGCGCACAAAGACGATCGCGCCGGGCCACAGTTTTTGGGAAATCTGGACATATTTATTGCCCTCTGAATCCCAGCGGATACATCCACGCTCGACGAAGAAGGCGAATTCGGAGTCCCACCCCGATACTTCGACGCGGTAGCCACCCTGCTTCATACCATCGCAGTCCATGCGCGCACCCTCCACAGGTACGTCAGCAGGAATGATGCCAAATGGATTTTTCGTGGGTATTGAGAACAAATGAGTTGGGCGTGGCAAGGAGTTGCGGCGTCGAGGGCGCATGCCCCAATCGAGCGAAGTGTGCGGATCTGAAACAGTTTCGCGGATGGCGCCGCCAGCGCGCGCGGCTAGCGCACCGCTAGGTGTAACTGAGGGCGGGATAGAGTACCGTGAGGGCCACGCGGAACAAGACCGGAAAAAGCCTGTCAAACAGGAACCATGCGACGATCAGGCCCGCAAAGCCGAGGCTGAAGCCGTGTACCCAATCCAGAAAGCGGATGGCCGTATTCTCCCCCATGAGCAGGGTGATGACGTTGAGGCCATCCAGGGGAGGCACGGGCATCAGGTTGAAGGTGCAGAGCAGCAGATTGAGGACGAAAAGAATGCTCAGGAGGGTGGCGGCGAAGGCCGCGGCGCCGGGCTGGGCGGCTTCCGTGATGCGTGTGAAGGTAATCGCGGCGGGGGGGCGAAACAGGCCGGCGGCCAGGCCGGCTCGAATTGCCAGCCCCGAGGCCAGCATCAGCAGGAAATTCGCTCCGGGGCCGGCCAGCGCCATCCAGGCGGCGCGGCGGGGGAAGCGATGCTGCCAGATGGGATCGTAGGGCGCGCTGGCCCAACCGATCATCCATCCGGCCACGATGTAGGAAACAATCGGGACCACCACTGTGCCGAAAGGCTCGCGCTTGATGTGAGGAAGGGGATTCAGGGTCACCTGGCCGCCGTGGAACGCCGTGGGATCGCCGCCCCATTTGGCGGCCAGGCCGTGCGACGCCTCGTGGCATGTGGTGGAAAACAGGAAAGCGATATACCAGACGGCGCCGAGCGCGAGCGTTTCCCCTCCCGGAATCGAACTCATGCCCGCAAGCCTATTGAATTTGCCTGTTTCCCGCAAGCGCAAAGCTTGGCGCAACGGCTGACGGAGTTTCGAAGCTCCCCGGCGCTTTGGCTCCTCACGGAGCTAGGGCGCGCCCTTCACGAGGTCCGAATAGAGGAGCCGGTGGAAAAGATGCTCGCCGGCCTCGCGGCGCACCGATAACCTGCCCGCGCGGTAGGCCGCGGAATGCAGGCCCCGCTGCACGCTGCGGCAGATGGCGATATCCTCCTCCTGCACCTGGTGTGCGACGCGCAGGCTCGAGCGATTGAATGCCTCCGCCTGGGGGCTCACATCGGCGAAATAAAAGTCGAAAATCACTTCGCACTGGTTTGGCCCGCGAGGCATGACCAGATTGGTATCCATCACGCCCTCATACCAATTGAGCATGAAATTGGGGTACTGCCAGAAGTAGTGGCCATAGTTTCCCTGGCGTGTGGAGGCCGCGGCGGCTTCGGAGGCGGCGTCCCTGGCGAGGGGGGTGCTCTGAATGCAGGCGCGGTCCTCGTTCTCGATGGTGTAGTGGGTATAATCCAGCACGCTATTGAGGCCCTGGTGCATGTGCGGGACGTGGTAGCCGCCATCGAGAAAATTATCCACGTATACCTTCCAGTTGCAATCGATCAGATAGCTGCGGCGATCGAAAAATTGCAGAGCGCCGATGCCCAGCGCGGCCACGCGCCCCCGCAGCTTTCCCAGGCAATCGCCGAGGGAGGCAGCGCGCGCGTCGAGATTCACAAAAACGAAATTTTCCCATTGCTCGACGCGCACGGGGACCAGGCCGTGATCGTTTCGCTCGAAATTTGAAACTCCCTCGAATTCGGTCATGCCTTTCAGCGCGCCATCGGTACCATAGGTCCAGCCATGATAGCTGCAGCGGAAATTTTTTGCGCAGCCGTGCTCGTCGCAAGCCACAATGGCCGCATGGTGGCGGCAAACGTTGAAGAAGGCCCGCAGGACGCCATCTTCGCCGCGAACCACCAGCACCGGCTCTCCCGCCACGTCCGTGGTTACATATTCCCCGGGGCGACGGACCTGCTCGGCGCGGGCCGCCAACTGCCAGGTGCGGTGGAAGACCATGCGCTGCTCGAGCTGGGCAATCTCCGGCAGCACGTACCAGGGGGCGGGTATGGTGGATGCCTCCGCAAGGTTTGCGCGGTGGTTATACGCCTCGAGAATTTCGCGAATCGTTTCCGCCATGGCCTCCTCCTTCGGTGCTTTGCCGCGGCTGGGCCGCCGTTACTTCTGCGCCGGCGCGAGCCGGTGGTATTTCCTGAGCACGTCGCGCAATTGCTGGTGCGGGAGCGCGGGGACGGTGAAGTTATTGATGCCCGTCATCGTTTTTGCCGCGACCATGGCGTTGATCACCGCTTCCTCGGTTGCCTGGACGGTGGCTTCAAAGAGCGGATCCAGGGTGTCATTGGCGAGCATGGTCACTTTTCCGGGTCCCTTGGCGTATTCCGCGCCGGGGTTGGCGGTGGAAAACGCGATGAAGATGTCGCCAGAGCCGTCGCCGGAAATGCTGCCATTGCGCCCGAGGCCGAGAGTGACGCGGCGCGCCAGCCTCTTGAGTTGCGTTGGGAGCAGGGGCGCATCGGTGGCCACCACGACGATGATGCTCCCGATATCCCTGTTTCTTTCGGCGCCAAGGGGTATCTCCCGCCCGACGGGCGCTCCGGCCACGCGCAGCAGGTGGCGCTCGCCGTAATTGCACTGCACCAGCACGCCGACCGTATAGCCGCCATCGGCGGAGGCCAGTTTGCGCGACGCGGTGCCCGTGCCTCCCTTGAATTCGTAGCAGATCATTCCCGTTCCGCCGCCGACGTTGCCTTCAGCCACCGGGCCGCCGTGCGCTCCATCCATGGCGGACCAGGCATCGGCGGGCTTGACGTGAAATCCATTGATGTCATTCAGCTCGCCATCCCATGTTTCGGCGACCACCGGCAGGGACCACCAGTAGCCATCGGGATCGGGGGGAAAATGCTTCAGGCGCCAGGCAATCACGGCATCTCTCACCACGCCCACGCTGTGGGTGTTGGTGATGAGCACAGGACCCTCGAGGAATCCCGATTCCTCGACCCATGTGGTGCCCGTCATCTCGCCGTTGCCGTTTTCCGAGAACCACCCGGCGAAGACCGCGTCGGGATTGGCCTTGCCCCGTGGAAAAATCGCAGTCACTCCCGTGCGCACGGGGCCCAGGCCCACATGCAGCGCACCGCTCCCCGATATCAGTGTGGTTTCCCCCACCTCGACTCCCGCCACGTCGGTGATGGCGTCAAGGGGGCCCGGCGTTCCCTCGAAAGGCACTCCCAGTCCGCGTGCGCGCACGGCCTTCTCGGGCGCGATTTTCTGGCAGAATGCCGGGACGCAAACCGCGCAGAGCATCGCCAGACCCGCCGCCATGCAGGCAATCTTCCTCATGGGGTTCCCTCCCTGGCTGAATGTTTTGGTTCGATCATCAGTTCGCTCCGGGATCGAATGATCCAATCACGGTATCCAGCACTCGCGCCAACAACTCGATTTGCGCCTCTGAAATGATAAACGGAGGAGCCAGCAGCAAGTGGTCGCCGCGATAACCATCCACGCAGCCCTGCACCGGATAGGTGATGACGCCAGCGGCAAACGCGGCCTCGGCAATCCGGGCCGCCACATTTTGCTCAGGGGGAAATGGCTGGCGCGATTTCGCGTCGCGCAAGAATTCGATCCCGGCGAGGAGGCCGCGGCCGCGTATATCGCCGACGAGGGGATGGCGACGGAGGCGCTCCAAAGCGCCAAAGAGCAGCGCTCCGGCCGGGGCCACGCGCTCGAAGAGCCGCTCCGCCCGGATGTGGCGCAGGACGGCGAGGCCGGCGGCCATGCCGACGGGATGGGCATTATAGGTGAAGCCGTGGGGGAAGGCGCCGGACCCCAGCTCGAGGGCGCGCGCCACGCGCGCGGCCACCAGGACGGCGCCGAGCGGCGCATAGCCACTTGACATGCCCTTCCCCAGCAGGATCAGATCCGGCTGGATGCCCTCATGGACGGAAGCGAGCGGCCAACCCGTGCGTCCCATTCCAGTCATCACCTCATCGGCGATGAGCAGGATGCCGCGGTGGCGGCAGATCTCCGCCAGGCGCTGGACGTATCCGGGCGGAGGGACGGCCGCGCCGAGGGTGGCTCCGGAGAGCGGCTCGAAGATGAACGCCGAAATGCTTTGGTGCTCGTCGCGCGCGCAGGCGGCGCGCAGCTCCTCCGCGCAGGCGAGCTCGCAGGAGGGGAAGCTGAGCCGCAGGGGGCAATGAAAGCAAAAGCATTCCGGTATTTTGCCCCATTCAGCGAGCATCGGCGCGAACGGCTCTCTCCGCTTGACATTGCCGGAGACGCCCAGAGCGCCCAGCGTGCTGCCGTGATAGCTCTGCGCCCGGCCGAGCACGCGGTAGCGGCGCGGCTGGCCGCTTTCGAGAAAATACTGCCGCGCCAGTTTCAGCGCGGTCTCCGTGGCTTCCGAGCCGCCGGAGGTGAAAAAGACGCGGCCGCCCCTGCGGAAATTTTCTCCCGCCAGCTCGAGGAGCCCCTGCGCCAGCTCTTCGGCCTCTGCGGTGACGAACTGCGACGAGTGGACGTAGGCCAGGCGGGCGGCCTGCTCGGCCATCGCACGGGTGACGGCGAGCACGCCGTGGCCGATATTCACGACGGCCGCCCCTCCGGCCGCGTCGAGGAAGGTGCGCCCATCCTGGGCCTCGATGACGCACCCGCGGGCACGTACCGCGCGGGGATAGAGTTTGCGAAAATTGCGGGGAAAATTTGCGTGCGTCATTATCCGGCCATCCATTCCCGCGCGATTTTAGCAGAAATTGCGCCGCAACCCAGCGCCACAGGCTTCCCGGCGCTATATCGCAATCCTCCCACGCGCCCGGCGGCTGTGCCACCCCTTGCCACCCACGCCCTTTTGGCGCGCGGTTTCGTTTCGTGGCGAGAGCCAAGAACTGCTTGTGGCCTCACCAGCCGTGGGATAGAGTGATGGAGAATCGGCGGCGCCCTGCCTGCCTGAGGATTTGCCGGTCGAGCGGCGGGAGAGAGCGTATGGCCGAGGAGGTCCGCGATGTTGTCACCCGCCGTAATCCGCTCGCGCCTATTTCGGGAGCCCGCGCGCACACGAATTGCTTTCCGTAGCCGCTTCCGCTGGAGCATGGCTCTCTGCCTCGCTCTGCTCTGCGCGGCTGCCGCCTTCGCTTTCTCCGGCCAATCTTTCACGACGCTTGTGAGCTTCGACGGGGCCAATGGCGCGTACCCAGCCTATGCCTCTCTTGCGCAGGGCTTCGACGGGAATTTTTATGGAGTGACAAAGTCTGGCGGCGCGAATGACGCGGGCACGGTGTACCGATTGAGGGCGGATGGCTCGTTTGCCAGCGTTTACAGTTTCTGCCCGCAGAACGACTGCGCCAAGGGGCTTGGGCCATCGCAGGGGCTTGTGGTCGGCAGCGACGGGAATTTTTATGGCACAGCACAGCAGGGCGGGAGCTCGACCTTTTGCGGCACCCTAGGCTGCGGCACCGTCTATAGAATGACTCCCGCGGGACAGGTTACGCTGCTCCATTCCTTCGATTCCGCCGACGGCAGATACCCTTTCTCGCGGCTGGTGGAGGGAAGCGACGGTAATTTCTATGGCACCACAATCGCGGGCGGCTTGCCGGACGGAACCGGCTCGGGGACGATTTTCCGCATTTCGCCCGCGGGTGAATTCCACACTTTTTACGTATTCACAGGCAAGGGGGGCGCCAGCCCGGGGGGCGCGTTGATCCAGGGCAGCGACGGCTATTTTTACGGCACCACTTCCACGGGAGGCGCGCATTTCATTGGAGGCACCGTCTACCGGATTTCGCCGGCCGGCGCATTCAGCACGCTGCATAGCTTCTGCGCGGCGCAGAGCAACGGGATCTGCCAGGATGGCGCGAACCCCTACGCGGGAGTGATTGAGGGCGCCGACGGCAATTATTACGGCACCACGGAGCAAGGCGGCCTCTCGGCCAAATGCCAGGGAGGCTGTGGAGTGATATTCAAGGTGACGCCGCAAGGCATGCTGACGCTGGTGCACAGCTTCGATTTGAGCGATGGAGGCAACATCGAGGAGCCGCTGCTTCAGGCCACCGATGGCAATTTCTATGGAACGGCCTCGACCGGAGGCGCGGTCAATTCGGAAATATGCAATACGGGTGGGCTGCCGGGCTGCGGCACCATCTTTCGAATTACGCGCACGGGGACGTTCTCGGTCCTGCACAATTTCCAGCCGGATGAAGGCGCGAACCCGTTTAGCGGCCTGCTTCAGGCTACGAACGGGCAACTCTACGGCGCGACAGACGATGGGGGACTGGGCCAGGGGCATCAGGACGGCGCGGTCTTCTCCCTGGGTATCGGCCTTGCGCCCTTCGTCTCGCTGGTGCCAGCCTCGGGCGCCGCGGGCGCAGCGGTTGACATCCTGGGCGGCAATTTCATCGGCGTGAGCAGCGTGACGTTTAACGGGGTTGCCGCCGCTTTCACCGTGGTATCCCAGGCGCTGATTACCACCACGGTGCCGGCGGGCGCCGCCTCGGGCAGAGTGCAGGTGGTAACGCCTGGGCGGACGCTGACCAGCAATGTAGCGTTTCGCGTGGAGCGGTAAAGCTCGATTGCCAGGATCGAAGAGAATTTAATGAGCAGCGCGCAACGCAGCAGGACACATCAAATAGCCGCAAAGCGGCCGGGAGCCAAAGCGACATGATCAAATTCAACTGGATTGCAAAAGTTTTCGCTTCGTTAGTGCTGTGGACACTGGCGGCCATTTCGTTGCCCGCGCAGACCCTGACCACGCTTTACACTTTCCACCGAACAGACGGCAGGTTTCCCGTCGGGGCATTGCTCCAGGGCACCGATGGGAACCTCTACGGTACAACCGAGGTGGGCGGGGATTACTCATCTGGGAACGTCTTTAAAATCAGCCCAAGCGGCGCGTTCGGGTCGCTTTATAACTTTGACGGCGGAGACGGATCTGCGCCCCAAGGAACGCTCGTGGAAGGCGTTGATGGAAACTTTTACGGGACGACCCCTGGCGGCGGCGATTTCTCTGATGGCGAGGTCTTTAGCATTACTCCGAAGGGCGCGCTCACGGTGTTGCATAGTTTTGCCGGTATTGATGGAGGGGGCCCCATCGCGGGCCTAATCCTGGCCACGAACGGGGTGTTCTACGGCACAACAGTTGGGGGCGGGCCCCGCGGCCTTGGCACGATTTTCAAAATCACCATGGGCGGCGTGCGAACCACGTTGCACGATTTTGGCGGGAAGGATGGCAGCTGTATCTTTGCTGGGCTGGTCCAGGGAGCCGATGGGAACTTCTACGGAACAGCACAGGGAGGGGGAGACATCGGCAACCAAGGCACTGTCTATGAGATTACCCCAAACGGTACGCTGACTACGCTGCACAAGTTCAATGGCGCGGACGGGCAGGGACCCTATGCGGGGCTGGCCCAGGGTGCCGATGGAGAATTCTACGGGACGACATTCGCCGGCGGGACCGAGGGGTTTGGGACCGTCTTTGAGATTGCCCCAACCGGCAAATTTCTTACGCTCCACAATTTTGACAACACTGACGGCGCAGGTCCCTACGCAACTCTGCTCCTGGCCACGGATGGCAATTTTTATGGAACAACCTACAATGGCGGCACCAACAATAGCTGCTCGAAGGGCTGCGGGACGATTTTCAAACTTACTCCCAGCGGCACGCTGACGACGATCTACAACTTTTGTTCGCAAGGAGGCGGAAGCTGTTCGGATGGCTACAATCCCTCAGCCGCCCTCATTCAGGACACCAATGGGGCCATCTACGGCTCGACGTTGCAGGGCGGCGCCAATAACGACGGTACAATCTTCACTCTTTCCCTCGGCCTGAAACCCTTCGTGGAAACTCAACCGGCCACCGGAGCGGTGGGCGCCGCCATCAACATCCTGGGAACAAACCTGACGGGGGCCAGCAGCGTGACGTTTAACGGGGTTGCCGCCGCTTTCACCGTGGTATCCCAGGCGCTGATTACCACCACGGTGCCGGCAGGCGCCGCCTCGGGCAGAGTGCAGGTGATAACGCCCGGGCGGACACTGACCAGCAATGTAGCGTTTCGCGTGGAGCCGTAAGAGCCCGGGGCACAACGCGAGAGAAAATGTTTTGTAGGATGCAGTTGCAACAGTGAAGGGCCACAGGAAGCCGCAAGGCAGACAGGAGCCAAAGCGACATGGTCAAATTCAACTGGATACCAAGGGTAACCGCCGCTTTTCTATTCATGGCGGCCACGGCCGTCGCGCTGCATGCGCAGGCTTTCAAGACACTGGTGAACTTCGATGGAACCAACGGCGACTCGCCTCAGTTTGTTTCTCTGGTGCAAGGGACGGACGGCAATTTATATGGAACTACGGGGGCTGGTGGCGCCGAGGACGATGGCACCGTTTTCCGGGTGACGCCCAGTGGAACCTTGACCGTAATCTACAGTTTTTGTACTCAGGCAAACTGCACGGACGGCTCCGGCCCCTACGCCGGCCTGACGCTCGGCAGCGATGGCAATTTTTACGGAACAACCGAGAATGGCGGAACCTCCGAAAAGTGCCTGGCCCGCTGCGGCACAGTATTCAAGGTTACCCCACAGGGTGACCTGACCACGCTGCATTCCTTCGACTTGGCCGATGGAGCCTGCCCCTCCGCCCAGCTGATTCAGGCCACAAACGGACAGTTCTACGGCGTGACCAGCTTTGGTGGCGCCAGAAAGCGGGGCGCCGGCACAATTTTTCAGATTTCTCCTGAGGGTGCTCTGATAACCCTGCATCGATTTGCGAATCCAGCAGGCGGACAAACTCCCATCGGGAGCCTGCTGCAGGCCAGCGACGGAAACTTTTATGGCACAACCGCCGACGGCGGGGCGAAGGGCTCAGGCACCGTCTTCCGGATGGAGGCGAGCGGCGCATTCACCACGCTATACAATTTTTGCTCGGTTAGCGGTTGCCCAGACGGACAGGATCCCTCGGCGGCGCTCATCCAAGGGACCGATGGGAACCTCTATGGGACCACCTTCGCCGGCGGCTTGCCCCTCGATTGCGGCGGCGCATGTGGCACGGTCTTCAGGATCACCCTGCAGGGAGCCTTCGCCACCCTCCACACCTTCGATGGATCCGACGGCTCAAATCCCGCGGGCCCGGTTATCCAGGCGACCGATGGCAATTTCTACGGAACCACGCTCCAGCAGGGACCCAATGGAGGCGGGACCATGTTTGAAATCACTCCGGGGGGCGCGGTGACAGTTTTGGAATCGTTCAGCCTTGTGGAAGGCGAATATCCCGTCGGCGGCCTGCTCCAGAGCACGAACGGGAATCTATACGGGACAACAAGCTTTGGTGGAGTCTTCGAAAGGGGGACGGTCTTCGGCCTGAGCCTGGGACTCATTCCCTTCGTCCAGCCGAGGCCCTCCTCTGGGGTAGTGGGAGGGAAGGTCGCCATTCTGGGGACGAATCTGACGGGGGCCAGCAGCGTGACGTTTAACGGGGTTGCCGCCGCTTTCACCGTGGTATCCCAGGCGCTGATTACCACCACGGTGCCGGCGGGCGCCGCCTCGGGCAGAGTGCAGGTGGTAACGCCCGGGCGGACGCTGACCAGCAATGTAGCGTTTCGCGTGGAGCCGTAGAGGCGGAAATGCTGGAACGGGGGCCGGGATTTTCCTGACTTGAAGCCTGGTGGGGTCAATCTCAGCTAGCCGCACGTGTGCTGGGGCCGAGTATTCAGGAAATTCAGTTGGGAAGGGACGTTGCGGGCGCTTACACTCTTGCCGCATGTCTCTGCCTGGCGGCCCGCAAACTTTCGCGCGACGGGGGCTCCGATGGAATTGAAGATCCTTCGCAAGATGGCGCTGGGCTGCGCTGGCATTCTTCTGGTGAGCTTGGCGGTGGCCGGAGGCGCCGCGGCGCAGGAGGCCAGCGGAAAAATCGTGGGCACCGTGACTGACCAGCAGGGTGGTGTGATCCCCGGCGCGACGGCCACGGTGACCAACGTGGCGACGCAGGTGAATGTGGCGGCCGTCACCGGGAGCCACGGGTTCTATCGTGCAAGTGACTACGGCCTAGGTGTCAGGCATTATTCCGTTCGCCCTGCGGATGATTTTCTAGCGGGCGCGGGGACGGCGAGTGGGAGGCGGTGGTGAATGGCGGGGCTTGTTTGCGGCACCATGCGTGGCCTATAGTTGCGGCAGAGGGAAGTGCGCGTATTCCGGTCAAGTGGCGCCGCGTTTCCTCCGAGAAGGGTAGCGTGCCGGCAGGGTGGCGCCGGAGAAGCGGTGGGCGAAGGGCGAGATGCACGAACATACACGCACGGAATTTCTGGTGGCGGGCGATGCACGGCTGGTGGACGCGGTGGCGAGCGCCGTGCGCCACACGGCCCGCCGCGCGGGCATCCCCGAAGCAGCCGATGCGGCGTTCGCACGCGCCGCGGCGCACGCCTGCCGCCTGACGCTTCCTTTGCTGAATGGCACCGACCCGTTTCTTCACGTGGCCATTCAAGAATTCCCCGACCGGGTTGAAGTGACGCTGGAACATTCCGGGCGCGCTCTGGCGGAGAAGCAGGTGGAATCGCTGGATAAGGAACTGGGCGGACCGCTGGCGGCGGCTTCGCACGGGGGGAAGTGCGTGGACGCCGTCCGGAGCGAAAGGCACGGCGAGCATTGGCGTGTGACGCTGGTCAAGCACACGCAGCAGGTCCATCATCCGCACTAGAGAGCGGCGGCTGGTGATTCCGCAGGCTACATTTTTACGTTGAAGGTGCCGTTGCGGAGCAGGGCCTGGAGCTGATCGTCCGTGATTGGCGATTCCACGGTGAGACGGTCGCCCTCGGGCGTAATCTTCACATCATCGAGGGCTTTGGCGAGAGCGGGATTATCCTGATTGGCCTGATATTTGCGGTAGAGCAAGCCGGCCTGAAGAGCGGCGGCGAGCAGGTTGGCATCGTCTGTGGTGGCGCAAAGCGCATGGAAGCTGGCATCCACGCCGGTATCGGCCTTTACGTTGATGGTCATGGCTTTGAGCCGCCCGAGGATCTGCCCGGCCTGGGGGAACTGATTGGCCTCTGGAAGCAGCTGCTTGATGGCGAGGCGCGTATATGCCTGATTCAGCACGGCCCAGACGAGGCCCTCGGAATTGGCTTCATTGATCAGCGGGCCTATGGAAGTGTTGTGGAGCAGGCTTTCGGAATTGCCAGCGCGCACGTCAATCAGTTTTTCCAGGGCGCTTCTGGCGCCGAAGGCTGCCGTATTCGAATCGATGAAGAAAAAGAGGATGTCGTTCGAGCCGGTGCCGGCTCCGAAGGAATAGAGATGAAATCCTCCGACGGCCACGGAAGGAATCTTTTGCTGCTTCATGCGATCTTCCGAGGAGCTGGGGTTGAACTGGCCCTGAGCCACGCCGAGAAACTGCTCGCCCTGGGCTCCGCCGGCGGGGATAAACCCCCAGGCGACTTCCTCGACCTGGGAATTGGGATCGACACCGGCGTTGGTGAGAAATTTCTCAAACTCGCGGAACCGCGCCGGAAGCATCTGGTCATGGAGCTGCTGGAACCAGCTAAACTGGCGGGCGGTCTTCAGGTCCGCATAGGCGAATTCGCCCAGGCCGCGGGGAAACATGGCCAGAACGGCGGGGCTGAGCGTGGCCGCGCGGCCGGGAACCGGGAGCAGGAACAGGATGCTTCCCGCGGCGATGACCGCCGCCAGGAAGAAAGCAAAAATGGGGATGACGCGAATGCCTGACTTTTTCATAACGAGCTCCTCATCGGTTACGAGCGGCTGGCACTCGCTGGTTGAACGGAAAGCCGGGACTCGAGGGCGGCGCACTTTGCGCGGACGCGAGCTACCGTCCTTGCATCAGTGAGCGACTCCAGATTGATGGCCACGTTGGCGAGTGCTCCGCGAACGGCAGCTTCGGCCATAAAACGGCCCACCTGCAAGTCTGACAGCATAGAAGCACTGGAGAGGCCTTCCAGTTGCCTGAGGAGTTCCAATATCTCAACAGCGGCTTCGGCAACCGCCAGGGGAACTTCGGCGGCGCCCAGGGTGGCCTGCTGGATGGAGGCGTCGCGGGCGGCGCGCTCGTTGTCTGTGGTCTGAGGCAGTTTCATGGCGGCGAGCACGGCATCATAGGAAGCGGCGTCGCGATCAATGGCCGCGGCAGCGGCTTGCGCGGCCGCGCGCAGCTTTTCGAGCAGTTCGCTGAGCTGATCAAAGTTGGCGGCCTGTGCCTTCTTCTTTCTGGAGAGGCCGGCGACCATCTGGCCCAGGCTCGCCGCCAGGGCCGCGGAGAGCGCGGCGACGGAGCCGCCGCCCGGTGTGGCCGCGGGCTCCGCCACGGCATCGAGTAACGGCCGAGCCACGGAGGCAAATGTGCCTTGGGGCTCCGCGGCGGAGGCGCCCGAAAGCGAGGCCGCGAGCCGATTTTCGAAGACCTGCGCGGGAGAAAAATTTTCGAATTGAAGGAAAAAGTCGGCGGCCATTTCAATGGCGCGCTTGGGCACCAGGCCGACAATCTCGCTGCCGACCACGGAAGCGCCATAGCGCCTGGCTTCGCGCGCGACCATCTCGAATACGCGGTGCATGGGAGTCTGCTCAAAATCGGTGAGGTTGATTGAGACTTGCGCCAGATTGCGAGCTTTGAGATCCACCCCCATGGACTTGACGTAGCGCAGGCCGCCAGTGGAGAAGCGGATGGCGCGTGCGATCTTGTTGGCGATGGCGACGTCTGGCGTATTGAGGTTGACGTTATAGGCGATGAGGAATTTTCGCGCTCCGACAATCACGGCGCCGGCGGTGGGGTGGAGCTCCGGGCCGCCCACGTCCGGGGCGCGCTGAGGATTTTTGGGCGCCTCCTCGCGGAGGCCTTCGAACTGGCCTTTGCGCACATTTTCAAGATTGGCTCGCTCCGGCCTCTGCGCCGCGGCCTCGTAGAAATAGACGGGGATGTGGAAGCGCTGCCAGATTTCGCGGCCGACGCGCCGTGCGAGCGCCACGCAATCTTCGATGGTCACGCCCTCGATGGGGATGAAGGGGATCACATCGGCGGCGCCGAGCCGGGGATGGGCGCCGGAATGCACAGTCAAATCAATCAGGCGAAGCGCTTCGCCCACGCCGCGCAGAGCGGCCTCGGCGACGGCCTCCGGTTCGCCCGCGAGCGTCACAACGCATCTATGGTGATCGGCGTCGCTTTCGTGATCGAGGACGTACACGCCGGGCACGGCGCTCATGGCGGCGAGCAGCGCCTGAATCTTGAGGGCATCGCGGCCTTCGGAAAAATTTGGCACACATTCAATCAGTCGGCTCATGCGATCGCTTTCCGTGTTGCGTATGGGATGACCCGGGAAGTGCAGGGGATCCTGCGGATCATTGCCCGAGCCTGGAATGGAGAATCACGCCGCGCTTCATGACCAGGCAGCAAAGATCCACACCAAAATAATACGGGATTTCACGGGCCTCGGCCACATCGAAAACGGCGAGATCGGCGCGCTTGCCTGGTTCGAGGGAGCCACAGCGATCATGGCGGCGCAGGGCATAGGCCCCGTTGATGGTGGCCGCGGCAATCGCTTCGGCGGGGGTCATCTTCATCTGCGTGCAGGCAAGGGAAAGGATCATGGGCATGCTGAGGGTGGGGGAAGTGCCGGGATTGAAATCTGTGGCCAGAGCCACGATGGCGCCGGCCTCGATCAATTGCCGCGCGGGCGGATACTTGCTCCATCCGAGATGGAAGGAGCAGCCAGGCAGGAGGGTGCAAGCGACATCGGAGGAAGCGAGGGCACGAATATCGGCGGGGGAAACCTGATCGAGATGATCGGCGCTGGCGGCGTGCATTTCGACGGCAAGCGCTGCGGCGCCCGTATGGGCCAGCTGCTCCGCGTGCAACCTGAGGCCCAGGCCGCAAGCGCGGGCCGCGGCGAGGACGCGCCGGCTCTGGGAAGTGGTGAATGCGCCTTGATCGCAATAGACATCGCAGAACTCGGCCAGGCCCTCGCGCGCCACGCGGGGAATCCAGCGGCGCGCGAGCAGTTCGACGTAGTCACCGGCGCGCCCCCGGAATTCCCGGGGCACCACATGCGCGCCGAGAAACGTGGGAACGATATCGAGAGGCTGCTTGCGGCGCAGGGACTGCTCCGTGCGGAGGATTTTTTCTTCGCTCTTCCAATCGAGGCCATAGCCGCTCTTGGCCTCGACCGTGGTGGTGCCCTGGCGCGCAAAGTGGAGGAGCCAGGCCAGTGCCTTTTGTTCGAGGGCGGCCTGTGGGGTGCGCCGCAACAGGCCCACGGAACTGAGGATGCCACCTCCGGCTTTGGCCATCTCCTGGTAGGTGGCTCCGGCGATGCGCATCTCATATTCCTTGGCGCGGCTGGAGGGGAAAACCAGATGCGTATGGGAATCGACGAACCCCGGGAGGACGGCTCTGCCGCCGAGATCCAGTTTGCGGGCGTGGCGCGCGGCGGAATGGCGCTCGATGCGTGCGCGCGGCCCCACGGCGGCGATGTGGCCATCGCGAATCAGAAGGGCGCCATCGCGGAGGATGGCGAGATCGGCCAGGCCACGGCCACGCCGCGGAGCTTGGCCGGCGAGAGTGACCAGCTCCGAGCAGCCCGTGATCAGCCAGTTCGCGGCGAACTCGGCGGGAAGGGGAGCGGATGAAGAGTTCCATCGCAGTGATGAAGACGGCATAGCGCCAGTATCTCACGGCGCAGCCGCTGGCGGAGAGGCTGGGGCAGCCGCACGGGCGCCGGAGCGAGGGCAGTTTAGCGGCGCGCGCGAAGGGATGAATGTGCCGGGCGAGAGGCGGCGAATCCACGCCAGGAGGAAGGCGCTCTGGCCGAAGCTACTGTGCGCGCGCCCAGGCTGGAGCGAACTTGCGCGTGGCAAAATCTTCGATGGAGGTGGGCGTGGAGGTGGCTGGCGAGCGAGGCAGAAGCGGCTTCATCCATCCGGAGTTCATGGCTTCCTGCATCTCGATGAGGCCTTTGGCATAGCCGGCGGAAAAGCCGAGCTGGCGCAAGGCCATCTCCAGCATCATGCCGGGAAGTTGCGTATAGCCGAGCCCCGGCTTGCCAATGGCCTGCCCGAGGATTCTGGCAGAATCCGCCATCGAGAGATCACGCTGGCCGTGAAGCTCGCGCGTGGCAATGCCCGTGAAAGTGTGTGGCTCGAGGGTGCTGGCCGCATAATCACCGATATCGCCGGCCTCGATCTGCGGCAGGGGCATATCGGATTTGATGTGGCCACCCATGGTGCCCATCTTGCGGATGGCGGGAATCTGCATGATGTGGTTTTCCATGAAAAAGCCGGCGCGGAGAAAGACAGCGTTCAAGCCACGGATGGAGGAGAGCTTCTGCTCGAAGAAATGCAAGCCGAGGACGAGGCCGGTCTTCTCCGACTTGTCTGCGCCATAACTGCTCAAGCAGACAACATGCGATACGCCAGACTTTTCGATGGCGGCACGATAGGCGTCTGTGATTTTTTCCTGTGTAGTGCGGATATCCTGATCGTTGGCGACGGGAGGAAGCATGAGATAGGCTGCTTCGGCGCCAGCGAGCGCGCGGGTGACGGCCGAAGCGTCTGTGGCGTCTGCCACAAAGGCCTCCGCGCCCTGGCTCACCCAGAGGTTCAGCTTTTCAGCGCTGCGGCCCATGACGCGCACTTTCTTCCCCTTGGCAAGCAGGGCCCTTGCCACCGCGCTTCCGGTATTTCCCGTTGCTCCCGTGACCAAGTACATTTGTTCCTCCTCTCGTGTGCGGTGGTAAAGAACTCGCCGCCGGCCGCAGCGGCGGAGAGCAATAGTGAAGCCCCGGCGCATCCGCGCCAGGCCCCGGAGAAATGCGGGGAGGCGCTGCGCGCGGAAGCTTGCGGGAGCGCCCCGCGGGGCCGGGTGCGCGCGCTACATCATGGGTATCTTGATACCCGACTTTCGGGCAAATGCGGCGGCTTCGGGATATCCGGCGTCCACATGGCGCGCGACGCCGATGCCAGGATCGTTGGTGAGCACGCGAGCGATGCGCTCGCCCATTTCGCTGGTGCCGTCGGCTACGGTCACCTGGCCGGCGTGCTGAGAATATCCGATGCCCACTCCTCCGCCGTTGTGGATGGAGACCCAGCTGGCGCCGCTGGCGGTATTGAGCAGGGCATTGAGCAAAGGCCAATCGGCGACGGCATCGGAGCCATCGAGCATTTTTTCCGTTTCGCGGTAGGGCGAAGCCACCGAGCCGCAATCCAGATGGTCGCGGCCAATGACGATGGGACCCTTCAGTTCACCCTTGGCCACCAGTTCGTTTATGGCTACGCCGAAGCGGTCCCGTTCGCCATACCCCAGCCAGCAGATGCGCGCCGGCAGGCCCTGGAATTTTACGCGTTTCTCGGCCAGGCGAATCCAGCGGGAGAGAATCTCATCGTGCGGAAACATTTCGAGCACGAGCTGGTCGGTGCGGTGTATGTCGGCAGGCTCACCGGAAAGGGCCACCCAGCGGAACGGCCCGCGGCCTTCGCAGAAAAGCGGGCGAATGTAGGCGGGAACGAAGCCGGGGAAATCGTAAGCGTCCTTTACGCCCTGGTGAAAGGCGAAGGTGCGGATGTTATTCCCGTAGTCGAAGGTTACCGCGCCCATTTTCTGGAGGGCGAGCATGCCTTCGACGTGGCGGGCCATGGAATCCAGGGAGCGGCGGGTGTAGCCCTCCGGGTCGGTGCGGCGCAACTCGATGGCCTCCTCGGGGCTCACGCCGGCGGGCACGTATCCGCCCAGGGGATCGTGTGCGCTGGTTTGGTCGGTGAGCAAGTCTGGGACGACGCCACGGCGAGCCATTTCCGGTATGAGCGTGGCGCAATTGCCCACCAGCCCGACGGAAATCGCTTCGCGCTTGCGCACAGCGTTTTTCAGGATTCGCAGGGCTTCATCGAGATCATTGACCATCACGTCGCAATAGCCCGTCTTCACCCGGCGCTTGATGCGCGCGGGATCCACATCAATGCCGAGGAATGCGGCGCCATTGAGCGTGGCGGCCAGCGGCTGCGCGCCTCCCATTCCACCCATGCCTCCGCTGGCAATAAGTTTGCCGGCCAGATCGCCGCCAAAGTGGCTGCGGCCGGCAGCCGCGAAAGTCTCGTAGGTGCCCTGAAGAATCCCCTGTGAGCCTATATAAATCCAGCTTCCCGCGGTCATCTGGCCGTACATCATGAGGCCGGCGCGATCGAGCTGATTGAAATGCGACCAGTCGTTCCAGTGGCCCACGAGATTGGAATTGCAGAGGAGCACGCGCGGGGCGTAGGGATGGGTGCGGAAAACGGCCACCGGCTTGCCGGATTGAATCAGCAAAGTCTCATCATTTTCGAGAAGACGCAGGGAACGGACGATGGCATGGAAACATTCCCAATTGCGCGCCGCTTTTCCCGTGCCACCATAAACCACCAGGTCTTGCGGCCGCTCGGCAACATCGGGGTCGAGATTATTCAGGAGCATGCGCAGCGCGGCCTCCTGCTGCCATCCCTTGCAGGAGAGCTCATTTCCGCGCGGAGCCCGGAGCGATGGTAGTGCGGTGCTTGAATCCACCGTGAGATGTGCCATACATCCCCCTTCGTTGCCAACCCTATCTTAACGCAGGGGGACGGCGAGAAAGAAGCTGGCATAGAATTAGGGAAGCCTAGGCACATCATATCCCCCTGAGGGAGTGAGGTAATAATCC
>VFSW01001733.1_pt1 | contig 33218 bp, 26 predicted proteins | sample 5358111 | NCBI WGS metagenome assembly VFSW01 (sample SAMN11554181, study PRJNA540505) | mine drainage metagenome | isolation source: sediment from site ElyBrook_90M | place: USA: Ely Copper Mine, Vershire, VT | collected 2017
CGTCGCTAGCAGACACCCGGTATGCGTCACTCCTCACTCCTTGAACTCGTAAAAACTGGCTCCCGGCGCCACCGCCTCAGTAGTGTGAACAGGCCCTAGCTCGCCGTATAACTCGCTTAGCTTCCGCCCCAGTAATTCCCACCAAGGCGGGCACAAAGTCGGTGTTCCGGGGCTCGTTTCTGAGACCCGGAGCGCCAATCCCCATCTCCCCTCGAGTTTCCCGCTTCGGGAAGTTTGTTAGCCGCAGGGTACTCTATCGCGGCGATTCCTCTCGTTGTCACTGGCTCCGGGCTATTACTATCGTTGAATAGGTTCAATGACTCCATCGTTGTGGATGGATGCTCTCATGTAAGATAGCGCCTTCGGGTTCTCTTGCTCTTCCCCTGTTTTGAAGTTAGAGCGCCGCAGCTCTCAGGTGATGAAAGGTAGATCATCATGCCCTATCTCAGCCTTGAGTGGTACTTCCCTTTTTTTGAGGGCATCTTACTCGGCCTTTTGGCAATGGCTCTCCATGAGGTCGGGCATGTGCTTGCGGCACTTGCCTTGGGCATCAGGGTAAAGGGTGTCGGTATGCGTTGGAAGGGGATGTACACGGTGCGGGAAGCCGGCCCTCCAGCCAAGAACCTGCTTATCTCGCTGGCAGGCCCGCTCACCAATGTCCTGCTCATGTTGTGCTGGCATTGGTCGCCCACTTTTGGCCTGGCCAACTTCTGTTTTGCGCTCGGCAACCTGCTGCCAATCAAAGGCTCAGACGGCGATCGTGCCCTGAAATGCTGGCATGATATGCGCAACCAGGGCCCCGCAGCCTGAAGAAGAGTGCCTTTCCCCAACCCGCCATTCGCAAGGTCCGCGAAGGATTGAGATACCTTCAGCCACAAGCGCCTTCACCTCCGCGCCATCCCTGATCTCCCCTGTGCGGGAATTCATCGCGATCAGGCGCCGGTGGGGCCGAAGAAAACGGCGCTGGCGATCAAAGTGCTTTTGTCCACTCTGTCCTTGTCGGAACCCATTCCGGTCAGCGCGATGCGTTGGTCACCCATGCGAATGGAATCAATCTGGATGCCCACCCGATGCGGGTAGCCCCGCCGCCTACGGGCCGAAACAAGCCAATTCTTCAGCGTCTCCCCCGCAAGTCAGATTCGCGCCATTTCGACCTTCGTTGAAACTTCCATTCCAGCACCCCTGCGTTTCCTTCTGCCGCATCAGGATCGAGCCACGAACCCCAGCGCGCCTCTCCGTTAAACGGCCCTGACAAACTTTCCTATCTTCACAGCGATCCTCTTGTTACACGTATGACAATCGAAACTCTGTGCGCTGCTGATGCTGCTCACCGGGCTCCCGCACCACGGACACTGCCCTTTCAGTGCTCCAAATCCAATCAGCGGGCCCAGCAGCGGCGCAAAGATCCCCGCAAGAATCATCGGAACCCCCAGAAACGCGCCGAGCCCGGTCAGGCAAAGCATAGTCCCCACAATGATCAAAATTGGTGTTGCGATCATCCCAAAGAACAATCCTGAAAATGCGCCTTGCACGGGCGCTTTTTCCGTCTCATGCGGCTGTGCCTGCAACTTGCTTTCGTGTTGTTTTGTGGCCCCGCAATGGGGGCAGAAGCTCCAGGCAGGCTCAAGGTGCGTTCCACATTTCTCGCATAGCTCTTCCATAGGTCCACCCTCCCCAGCGGCCAATCATTATCCCACTCCGCCACGTCGAGAACAATAGCCTCCGTAGGGATTCCGAGTATCGAGTGTCCCATTCGCCTCTTCGCAAGGTGCGCGAAAGATAGACCCCTCAACGGTGGGAGTTCGAGAGTGGGCCGGCCGTCAGTTCCGCGCCGAATTTCCGGCCTGCAATTCGTTACCCCAATGGTCTCCATCTGTTCCGCCCCTGCATCTCAAAATGATTCGGATGAAATTGTTTTGACAGATTCAATTACGGTGTGTGAGTCTTAATTCCCGTGGATTCTCTCGTTTCCCGGTTCGCGGTTCCAACTTACCTCTGAACATCCGAGATCACTGCCTGATGACAAAAGACCGGGGCAGATCGATGTGCATCAGGCCATACCGTGTGCAAGTGTGCGTAGGACAACACACCGGCAGCAAGACAACCGTGGGAACTCACCACTTCAACATTGGAGAAGAAATCAATGACAAGATGTGCGCAAGGAACCGGGAGAGTAGGAAAAGCTCAGAGTTCTGCACGCTTCAACGCAGGCGGGTTGCGGTTGCCTGCCGGAATCGTGGCTGTGGCCCTCGTGTTATTTTTCGTCACAAGTACACCCCAGCGCGCTCAGGCGCAGACTTTCACTCCACTCTACTCCTTCCTGGGGGGTGCCGGTGACGGGAGTAATCCTCAAGGCGGACTGGTCATAGACTCCGCGGGAAACCTTTACGGCACAACCCAGTTAGGTGGCGCACAAAATTACGGGACCGTGTTCAAGATTGATACCTCCAACCACGAAACCGTGCTCTATTCCTTCAAGGGAGGAAGCGACGGCGTATATCCCACCTCAAGTCTGGTCATGGACTCGAAGGGCAATCTCTACGGCACCACCCTGGGCGGTGGCGTACCGGGGGGGTATGGTTTCGGGATGGGAACCGCGTTCAAGATTGATGCCTCCGGCAACGAGACTGTGGTCTATGCCTTTCAAGGTGGCAACGACGGGATGTTACCTCAAGCCGGACTGATCACGGACGCGGCAGGCAATCTTTACGGCACCACCGTGGTTGGCGGCCCGTCAGGCAATGGAACCGTGTTCAAGATTGATACTTCCAACCAGAACACCGAGTCCGTGTTGTATTCGTTCCCGTCAAGCGACATGAATTGGACCGGCGGTGCGTTCCCTTACGGCGGCCTGGTCACGGATTCGGCAGGCAACCTCTACGGCACCACCAGCGTTGGTGGCACACAGGGTTTGGGAACCGTGTTCAAGATTGATGCCTCCGGTACCGAGTCCGTGCTCTACAGCTTCAAAGGCGGCAATGACGGGAGGGTTCCCCAGGCGAGTCTGATCGTGGACTCATCGGGTTCCCTCTACGGCACCACCTACGATGGCGGTTCTTCCCTCAATAATGGCTCTGGCTTTGGAACCGTGTTCAAGATTGATACCTCTGGCGCCGAGTCTGTGCTCTACAGCTTCAAAGGCGGCACTGATGGGGCGTATCTCTATTCCGGTTTGGTCATGGACTCGGCGGGCAACCTCTATGGCACCACCTACGAAGGCGGTTCTTCCCTCAATAATGGCTACGGCTTTGGAACCGTGTTCAAAATTGATACCTCCCACAATGAGTCCGTGCTCTACAGCTTTACCGGTAGCGACGATGGGGCGAATCCCGTGGCCGGTCTAATTCTGGACCCTTCGGGCAACCTCTACGGAACAGCATCAAATGGCGATCCTTCGAACCACGGAACAGTATTCAAGATTGCTATGTCCGTACCCTTCTCCCAATTCAGCGCAAAACTGGACATCACGGCAGGTCCTCCGCCGGGATTCCAATTGAAAGCGCTCTTCACGCAGGGCTCCGGAGGTGCAGCCATTGACCCGGTTGCGCAAGGCCTCACCCTCAGTGTTGGAACCTACACGGTGACCATTCCGCCAGGATCGTTCCAGATGACGAAAAAAGGCACCTTCGTGTACGTAGGCACCATCAACGGAGTAGAGCTTCAATCTCGCATTCTTCAACTCAGTGCGAACACTTACCAGATGCAGATAGACGCATCAGGAGTGGATTTGACCTCGCAAACCAATCCGGTGCCGGTAACCCTGAGCTTTGGGAACAATACCGGTACAGTCCAGGTGAACGCTGGTCAATAACGTCGAGTGATTGACCCGTCCAGTGCCCGGATTCGGCGGCCAACCGAAACAGTTGGCCGCCGAGAGACTTGGGAGAGCACGCAGTTTCTTGGCGCCACCGAGCGCTCCGGGAATATGTTTTGCGCTTTTCCACCACTGCTGTGTCGTAGCTTTTTGGGTATCCGCCTACCTGCAGGTCGTCATCCCCGTCGAAAAGAAACAGCATCCAGCCGTTCACCTCAAGGGAGTCACTTGCCCTTTGTGTGTCTACCCCGGTAAAGTGACACCCACACGCACTGCTCGCGGGAGCACCGATCCCTTTGCTCTGGTCTCACCGTGGCGTGCACGGACTCTTTCTTCCCCAAAGAGGGCTCTGGGATGTCTTCCACGCACGTTTCCGCTGTTTCCGGTTCCGTTTCTTCCATCCCCAATCATCGGGATATTGACTCCACTCTGCGCGAAAATCGTGTCTTTCCGCCGCCGCCGGAGTTCAGCAAAAAGGCTCATATCCAGAGCCTCGAACAGTACGAAGCTCTCTACGAGCAGTCGATCAACGATCCAGAGGGTTTCTGGGCCGGAGCCGCGCGCGAATTGCACTGGTTCAAGCCCTGGGACAAGGTTCTTGATTGGAATCTGCCTTGGGCCAAATGGTTTGTGGGCGGCCAGTTGAACCTGAGTTACAACTGCGTTGACCGGCATGCGCTGGGAGCCAACCGCGACAAGGCCGCGCTCATCTGGGAGAGCGAACCGGGCGAAGTACGCCGCCTGACCTACGCCGAATTGCACGTCGAGGTGCAAAAATTCGCCAATGTCCTCAAGGGTTTAGGCATTCAAAAGGGCGACCGCGTAGCCGTCTACATGGGCATGACGCCGGAACTTGCCATCGCATTGCTGGCCTGCGCGCGCATCGGCGCCGTACACTCGGTCATCTTTGGCGGATTTGCCGCCAACGCCATCGCCGACCGCGTCAACGATTCCTCCTGCGTAGCCATCCTCACGCAAGATTCCAGTTACCGCCGCGGCACCGAAATCCAGCTCAAGCGCACCGTCGACGAGGCCATGACCGCATGTCCCACGGTCAAGCACGTGGTCGTCTACCGTCGCACCGGCTCCCCGGTCAAGATGGTGGAGGGGCGCGATCACTGGTGGCACGATCTGGTGGCACAGGCAGCGTCTGATTGCCCGGCCGAGCCGCTGGATTCAGAAGATCCGCTCTACATCCTTTACACCTCCGGCACCACTGGCAAGCCCAAGGGGCTGGTCCACACCACAGGCGGTTACGCGGTGCAGACCTACCTCACCACCAAGTACGTCTTTGATCTGAACGACGAGGATGTCTACTGGTGCACGGCCGACATCGGCTGGGTCACCGGTCACTCTTACGTGGTCTATGGTCCGCTGCAAAACGGCACCACCGTGCTGATGTACGAGGGCGCGCCCAACTGGCCTAATTTCTCTCGTTTCTGGAAGATCATCGACGACCATCATGTGACTGTTTTCTATACTGCTCCCACCGCCATTCGCGCTTTCATGAAGTGGGGTGATGAGCATGTTGAAAAGTACAAGCTGGACTCGCTGCGCCTTCTGGGAACCGTAGGAGAACCGATCAATCCCGAGGCATGGATGTGGTATCGCGAGAAGATCGGGCACAACCGCTGTCCCATTGTGGATACGTGGTGGCAGACCGAGACCGGCGCCATCCTCATCGCTCCCATTCCCGGCGCGGTAGCCGCCAAGCCCGGCTCGGCCACGCGCCCCTTCTTTGGAATTCAGCCGGAAGTGGTTACAAAGGAAGGCAATCCTGTACCGCCGGGCCACGGTGGCCTGCTGGTGATCCGCAAGCCCTGGCCCGCCATGGCGCGCACAATCTATGGAGACCCCGAGCGCTATCAGCAAACCTACTGGAGCGATGTGCCCGGCAGCTACTTCACCGGCGACGGAGCCCGCATGGACGCCGACGGCTACTTCTGGCTCATGGGCCGCGTGGATGACGTGATCAACGTGAGCGGTCACCGGCTCGGAACCATGGAAGTGGAGTCGGCCCTGGTTGCCCACCCAAAGGTGGCGGAAGCCGCAGTCGTAGGCCGCCCCGACGATCTGAAAGGCCAGGCCATAGCCGCCTTCGTTACGCTCGAAAGCGGTAACCAGCCAACCGAAGAACTGAAAGACGAACTCCGCAAGTGGGTTGCAAAGGAGATCGGCTCGCTGGCCCGGCCGGATGACATTCGCTTTACCGAAGCCCTGCCCAAAACCCGCAGCGGCAAGATCATGCGCCGTCTCCTGCGGGAACTGGCCACCCACGGCGAGATCAAGGGCGACACTACTACGCTTGAAGACTTCACCGTCATCGCAAAACTGCGTGAGGCGGAAGAAGGCTGAACAAACCGGCTCCTTGCCGGTGGTCAAATACAGAAAGAGGCGGAAGCCGTAGCTTCCGCCTCTTTCTGTATCTCTGCTGATTGCGTTTGCTTCAGAACTTGTACACTACGCCCATCGAGGCACGCGCATTCCAGCGAATGTGGGGCGAGTAGCCTGACTGGTAAGGCGTAATCGTAAACGACGATGCGATATCGTCGCCGTACAAACGCAGGGCAAAACGCGGGCTCATCTTGTAATCCACGCCCATGCCCAGCCCTCCGGCCAACGACACGTCTGGGGCAATGCTGATGTTGCCCGTTCGCGCGGCGCCGATCATCCCATGAATTAACCCGTCGAAGTGTCCAAATAGGGGTGCATGCACCACGGGACCAAGCATGTACAGGTCCACCGTCGGCTTAATGCCAACGGGATTGGACGTGGCAACCGACCAGGCATAATGGCCACCCTCGACCGACATGCCGAAGTACTTGCCCCAATTGCGGGTAGCGGAATAGCTAACGCCCTGCAGGCCGCTGCGTGACTGGCTCACCTGGTTAATGCTGGTGTAACCCCAGCCGACAAAGGCCTCATATTTGTTGGTTGTCTCTGAGGGCGGGGCGGGGGCGCGATCCGGGGCGATCTGGCTGTTGGCCGCCAGGGGCATAAGCGCGGCCGGAACCACGGCCAAAATCAAAAGCAACAACTTCCTCTTCAATTGGGACTCTCCTCGATACCGTGCTGGGACTGCTCAGAGCGGTTCCCGGGTTTTTCCTTCGGGCGCGCGCCGTATTGCTGATTTTGTACGCTTCTATAGACTACCCTCTACCCCCCTGTTCCATGAAGTGCAGGCAAGCCCCATCAACGCGGTTGCACGGTGACCGGCTGCGTCATGCGCACCATGTTGCCGGATTTGTCATTGACGGTCACGACAGTTCCACCGGCAAGGTAGCGCGACATGGCCTCGGGCCGGGACCAGTCCAACGCCCAGCCGTCCTCTATGGCCACCACGGTGTACTCGCCCGGGGCCACGTCACGCAGGGCAAAGCTCCCGTCGGAATCCGACTGGTCGCGCCGAACGAACGGCTGCCAAACGGCCTTGTCCTTGGGCGCCAGCAGCACCATCGCTCCGGCAAAGCCCTTGCCGTCCTCGCGCGCAAAGCCCTCAATACGTGTTGACCCCTCGCGGACCGCGACTACGAGCGAGAGTGGCCGGTCCCGCAGTGTCAGCAGGCTCCCCGCGTGTACAGCGCCGCCTTGCGCGATGGAGACGACCGGCAGCATCTTGCCGCCGCTCTCGGCCGCTAGACTCCACGAGCCCGAAGGCACAGCCTCAAACACGAACCGGCCTCTGCGCGCTGCGGTGACGAACTGGTTTTGGCCATGGGAGCCGTCCAGCAGACTGAGGGTTAAATTCAGTTCATCCGGCAGCGTCGAACCGTTGTCTGCCCGCAGTGTTCCGGCAATGTTGAAGGTGGGCACTCCTGCGCCTGGGTCCACCTGTTGGCTGACCGTAGCGTCCAGTTCCGCGATCCGAGGCGGGTCGCCCTGGACGAGCTCATAGTGGCCGGGGGCAATTCCGTTGAACTCGGTCGTTCCAGTCTGTAGAGCGTCGAAAAGTCCCGCGCTCTCCGCCGACACCTGGGTGCCAAAGATCGTCTGCCGCAGCTCGGGCCGCGCAATCGAACCGTCCTGCTTGTGTGGCGCGGCAATGGAAAGATGCAAGGCTGGAACCGCGTGCAGGTTGATGTTCGCTTCTTCGCGGCCGCCACCGGCCACCACAATGGGTATGGCGGAGGCTTCTTCGGTCGTCGAATCGTAGTAGGTCACCGGGTAGGCCACGTCGAGCGCAGCCGTCGCATCGTTGGACTGTCCTGACCGTGAGCCGCCTGTGGCGCTGTGCAGCGCGTACCATGGCTGCGCCGTTACCGCCAGCAGATACTCGCCCGCAGCCAGGTTGGCGAACTCGTAGGCACCGGTGTCGTCGGTGTTGACCACGTCCAACTGGGTGATGCGGTCGCCGGGCTGGTGGTGCTTTGGCCGCTCGAAGAGCATCACGCGGGCACCCTCCACCGGGTCGCCTCCGTCGGCGGAAACAACCCCGCGGAGCACCGCGCCCGGCGTCAGGCGGAAGGTCAGATGCTCTGTGTCCTCATCCGGACCGGTGACAATGGCGGTGCTGAATTCGTCGTGCTCATCATAAAAGGCGGTGCGCAATCCACGCTTCGAGGCTGTCAGTTGGTACTTGCCCGCGGGCAGGTGTTCAAAGGCAAAGCGGCCCTCGCCGTCGGATGCGACGGATGCGACAGTGTGGCTGTCGCCTTCGGCCAGCAGGGCCACCGTTGCCCGCTGTACCGGCTCGCCCGTGGCCCCATTCACCACGGTTCCGGCAATCCGGTAGGGACCGGTTGCCGGAGCCGCACCCGGATAGGCGGGGCGCGATGGGGCAGGCTGCGGCAGCATGGGCAGAGCCGCGAAAAGCAACAGCGCTGCCGGGCCTGCCAGGGAGCGGCGAGCCATGCGGAAGAACAGACAGGCGGCTCGTGGCATCATGGCTCCGGCACCCCCACTACCAGAGTGCTGGTGGCTCCTGGAGACAACGTAACAGCCAGTCCCGGGGTTGGCTGTGCCGCCAGTGCTGCCTGACTGCGATACGCAAGCGCGATGGGCTTGTCAAAGGCATAGACGTGGTAACTGCCGGGCGTAAGGCCCTTTAGCGTGACTGTCGCGCCGGTGGAGGGCCGCAGGGTCTGCGGCACCACATCCGTTGTTGAGTCGAAGTCCGGAACCACGTAGACGGTGTAGAACTTCTCTTCTCCGGGCAAGGACGCTGCCAGCACCGGAGGCAGGGCGAGCGTCAGAGTCGCGCAATCGTCACGCAGGGCCAGGTTGAGTGGCGCCGTAGATCCGGAGAGGCTCAGCACCAGGGGTTCACGAGCCAGGCTGGCTCCGCCTGCCGTGAACGACCCTTCGCAAAGGCTCTTCTGCGCAGTGCTGGTGTGTACCCAATAGGAGCCTGGCGGAGTGGCCGATGTCTCCAGCGGACCGGAGATGTTGCCCTGTGCATAGGCGCTCACCATGCCGTCCGTAATCCATCCGCCGATCTGGCTCAGTGTTATGAAAACAGCGCCGTCGCTCCCGGTGGGCGGCTGTGCGCCGGTGCGTATCACCGTCACTTGCACTTGGCTTCCATGCTGAGCTGCAAGCGGGATGCGCAGGTTGGTAACAGCACGGCCTGCGACGGAAAAATCGGCCTGGCCGGTCATGGGCATCGCATTCTCAGCTGCGCCCGATGCGTTGTTTGCTCCCCCTCTGGCCGTCATGCGCGACGAAGTCGCCGTCACCATCAGCGAGTAGGTCCCGTCCGGCAGGATGGTTTGAACCGTCTGCGTCTCCGCGTCGTACTGGGCCGAGTAAGGGAGTTGGCGGCCCTGGGCGTCCAGCACGAGCACTGAATAGTTCATTCCGGCCTGGTCCGCGGAACCATCGGCGCTTCGCCGGCCGCCGGGCAGAGCGACCGCCGCCGTCACTGTATGAAACGGCTCCAGCGTCAAGGAGAGGTTGGCCTCAGCCTGATCGCCACCCGCCAGGCTGAGCTTGGAGGCTCCGGCCAGATCGCGCGCTTCGGGATAGAACAGGCTCGCGTAGCCGCTGCGGGCCACGTTGCTTCCGTTGCCCGCTTCCACCAGATTGGTGGCCGGATCGCTCTCCATGGCCGGTTGGGTGTAGATGGCATACGAACCATCGGCGAGTCCGCCGAAGCGGTAGACGCCTTCACTGTTGGTCTTGGTGGTAGAGGTAACCTGCCACACTGTCCGCCCATCCTGTACGGCCTGCCGCAGCAGCACCACGCCCACGCCCTCTCCAGGGTCGCTGGTGGAGAGCTGAATCTGGCCGCGAATCGCGTTCGCGGGCGTCAGGTTGAAGATCACGTCAGGCATCTCGGCAGCAACCATCACGCTGTGCCCGGAGTCGCGCGCGTTGCCCCACAGGCCCGCCGCAGCGGCCTCATTGGCTGCGTCAAGAAAGCCGGGCTTGAGCACTTCAAACACTTGCGGACCGGTCGGCACACCCGGGAGTTCAAAGTGGCCGTCGCCGTCCGTCAGCGTGCCGGTGCTGGCGTCGCCGTCGATGCGCACCAGTGCGCGCGGTAAAGGCTCGCCAGAGGCAGCGTTGCGGACGAGCCCATGCACCGTCGCCAGTGTGGCGCCAGCGCCCTGCGCCGAGGCTGTCTGATCCTGATTCGGGCTTTGCGCAGTCAGCAGCGAAGCGGCCGCAAGCATCACGGCAAGCCCGCATCCAGCCAGCACGCAAGTCCGCACCGCGCGCTGCGGAGGTTTTGCCTCACGACAACCACTCCCGTCCGTTCGATCAAGGATTGTCACAGGGTCCACTCACCATTGTGACGGGTTGCGGCCGGGAAGGGAATCCAAAGCGCGAGCCATTCGCAGCCGTCGGAATCTATGCTGCGGAGCGGGGTTTGCCTTCTCGCCCTTCAGTTGCCCGTGACAGGCAGCTTGCAGCAGTCGCCGGCCGCGGCGGGCTCATTGGCTCCAGCGTCCAGCACAACTTTCCAGTTACCGTCCGGCTGTTTGCGCCAGATGGTGATGTACCGTCCGCTGGTGGTTACCGGATAGCCGTTGGCGTCCTTGCTGTGCCCCTCGTAGTGGCCCCAGGTATAGCCGATGTCTCCTGACGGCCCCATCACAGCGTCAGTGGGGGTCCACGTAAGCTGATAGTCCTTGGGCGACCAGGTGCTGGACTTGGCGATTGCCACCTGCCCCACAACCGGGGCCACTCCGTTGCCCAGCGTCACTCCGTCGCCGGCAAACCACTCGGCAAAGCCGGCTCCGCCGCGCTCGGCAACATCCTTGGCAAAACGCGCTTCCAGCTCGAAGAGCAGAATCTTGCCCGGCTTGGCGGTGGGGTCGGTGAGCAGATTGGGCAACGTGGATTGCGGGCTGGGTTCCGGCATCTGGCTCAAACCTATAGAGGGAGTTACGCCCACCGCTCCCGCCAGCAACACACCGCAAACCATCCCTTTCCAGATACCAGCCACCTTCCCGGCCCTCCTTGAGCGCACAACGCTCTACCTGCCCATCGTACAACGGTGTCGTGCGCGGGCGTCGCCAGCTTTACACGCTTCGGGCAGGCGCATAGCATTCTATGTTGCCCGGCGAAGGGGATTGTACGATGCCGAAGCTGTTGCTCTTTTTGTTGCTGGTAGGAATTGCTCTGCCGGCTTTCGCGGCCAAACCCGTCACGGTGACACAGTTGGAACAGGTGCTGGTTGCGGCCCAGGGGCAACCGGATACGAAGGTTGCGGAGCAACTGTCTGAGTTGGAATTGACCGAGCGCTTGAGCGAGGCCAGGCGTTTGCGCTGGGAAGCAGAATTGCCCGGCCCTGAATCGCGGCAGGCCTTGATGGTGCTGGCCGACATGTCGGCCTTTCTCAATCTGCCCGCAATTGACATTCCCGCCACGCCCACGCCGGACCTCGCCGAGCAACAGAAGATGATCGCTCTTTCCGCAGCCTTTGCGAAGAAGACCATCTCCCGGTTGCCCAATTTCTTTGCGACCCGGGAGACGATTCGCTTCAAGGAGGACCGTGGAATCTTTCGAGATTCCTACTCCCTGGTTCCTCAACCGATCCACATGGTCGACAGATCCAAAGACACAGTGTTGTATCGCAACGGCCGTGAAGTCGTGGATTTGACGGCTACGGAGCGCAAGAAATACGGATTGGCAACACCGGGGCTAACCACCTCCGGCGTATTCGGGCCCATTCTTGGAATGGTGCTGATGGATATTGCGCACGGCACGCTTGCCTGGAGCCACTGGGAGCAGGGCAGGACCGGGCAGTTGGCGGTCTTCCGTTACAACATTCCCATGGATAAGTCTCATTATGAGGTTGAGTTAGCCAGTGTATTTCAGGATCGCCCCGGCTATCACGGGGAGTTCGCCGTCGATCCCGCCAATGGAGATATCCTCCGCCTGACACTGGAGTCGGACCTGAGGCCGAGCGATCCGATCTCCAGGTCCGCAATTCTGGTCGAGTACGGACCCGTGGAAATCGGCGGCAAGACCTATATCTGTCCGCTGAAGAACGTCTCCATCGAGACTGCGAAGACTGAGTCTTCCCCTGGTACCGGGCAGTATGGCGTGATTTTTCACGCGGGCGGCCAGGCAGGGCCTCCACACTTGCGCACCTCGCTGAACGACGTTGCCTTTGAGCGATATCACATTTTCCGCGCCGACGCGCGCGTGCTCACCGGGGATAACGAGGAACCGGCCGCGGATGGGTCTGCTTCCAGCCCGGCGGAGACGGCATACGCCGGCTCCGCAGCCGCTACAGATGAGAAGCCTCTCGACGCGGTTGCTGCAGAGGCGAATACCCCGCCCCCCGCCGCCCCGTCGTCGTTGCCCGCGGCTCCGGCGATGGTTTCTACTCCAGCGCCGCAACCAGCGGCTCCCGCCATTGCCGTTGCCAACCCAACCGCGCCCGAGCCAATTGCGCCGGCAAGCACTGTGCCGCAGCCCTCTGCCGGCACAGTGCCGACGCCAACGTTCCGCGTAACTTCCCGCATCGTGTATGTCGATGTCGTGGTTCGTGATCGTCACGGCCATGTAGTGCGCGGCCTCACGCAGAATGATTTCAAGGTTTCAGAAGAGGGGACCGCACAGAAAATCGACTTCTTTCGCGCCTTTACTCATGACTCTCCAACCGCGACGAGCAATCCCTCTCCAGGCGCGCTTTCGGCGGGTCCTGTGCCATCAAACACATCTCCGGAAAACGCCGTACCCGACACCATCAACATGATTCTCTTCGACCTGTTGGATACATCTCCGGCGAATCAGGCCTACGCTCGAACGCAGATGCTCAAGTTTCTGGGAACGCTCCCGCCCGGCCACAAAATCGCGCTCTTCGTCCTCGCCGACAAGTTGCGCATGATTCAGAATGTTACCGGCAGTTCGGAACTCCTCGCAGACGCAGCGCGTCAATTGCTACCCAAGGTCAACCTTCTTTTTGAGTCTGGAGCCGCGCAGATGCAGCATGCCGATATCCTGGGGACACTCCCCGGCTTCGCGACGCCGGGAGGTGAGGATAATTCTGTCACTGCGGACCTTGTGGAAAATCTTTCAGTTGAAAACTTCCAGCACGATCAGGTTCGAAATAACATGGTCAACAACGCTTTTCGTGCGCTGGCGCAGGCAACCGCCGCGTTCACCGGACGCAAGAACCTGTTCTGGCTCGCGGAGAGTTTTCCGCTGGGAGCCATAACCACCTTGCAGTCCTTTCAGCCGTCCCTTGGTTCGTCGGCCTTTAGAACCGATCCCTCTGATGATCGCGCGATCGCCGGCTCCAGAATTGCGGTGTATCCCATCAGCGTTCTTGGTATGGAGACGAGTGGTGTCGATGCATCATTGAATGGCAGGACTACGGCGGCAGGTCCTGATCCAGGCGGACCCCTGGCGCAAAACACCCTCAACCAGCAGTCGGATACGCGCGACGTACTGCGCGGCCAGATGGAGGATATTGCCGCTGAAACGGGCGGCGAGGCCTTTGTTGGCACCAACGACATCGCTGGAGCCTTGCGGAAGAGCCTTGATGCAGGAGAGAACTACTACAGTTTGGTCTACACTCCAACCAACGAGAACTGGAACGGAAAGTTTCGCAAGATCCAGGTGAAAGCGACACACAAGGGCTACTCGCTCAGCTACCGGCGAGGCTACTTCGCTCTTCCGGAACCTCCTGCCTCCTCTGCCGGCACGCAGCGCTGAGGAATCAGGTGAAACTGCTGGAGTCCTCTTGTATCAGGTAGTTGGAACATGCTTTTGCGCCAACTGGACGGTGCGTCCAAACGGCATTATGGTGAGCGGGGGGTTGTACTCGGCTTCAGTGTTGCGGCCCAGGGCGTCGAATCCAACCCCGCCGGAATCTGCCGCATTGGTATACTAACGGTTGGCTGATCCGGTTTGGGACCCCCGTAACTTGAGGGGCTTTTTCCTGGATGCCCGGCTATTTCCCGGGGGAAGGACACGCATGGGAACACTGCTGGAATCCATTCACTCGCCTGCAGACTTGAAGCGCATGAACTATGTGCAGATGACCGAGCTGGCAGGTGAGATCCGCGAATTCCTGATTCAAACACTGTCGAAGACCGGTGGCCATCTGGGGCCGAATTTGGGAGTTGTGGAGCTGACACTGGCCCTGCACGCGGTCTTCAGCACACCTGATGACAAGCTGCTGTTCGACGTAAGCCACCAGGCCTACATTCACAAGATCCTCACCGGGCGGCTGGATCGATTTGAGACAATTCGCCAGCCGGGTGGGCTCAACGGCTTCATGTTGCGCTCTGAGAGCCAGCACGACTGCTACGGAGCCGGACATGCCGGCACAGCGCTTTCTGCAGCCCTGGGAATGGCCGTGGCCCGCGACCTGGCCGGAGGCAACGAAAACGTGATTGCCGTGGCCGGCGACGCGGCCTTCACCAACGGCATCTCGTTTGAGGCGCTCAACAACATTGCCGAGCAGACCAGGCGCATGATCGTGGTGCTCAATGACAACGAGTGGTCCATTGACCGCAACGTCGGCGCCATCGCTCGCTACTTCCACCGCATCGTCACCAACGAGCGCTACAAGAATTTGCACGACTCCGCCCGCCGCATCGTGGAAAGGCTGGGCGGCAAGACCGCAGTCGAAGTAGTGCGACGTGCCGAAGAGGCCGCCAAGAGCATGCTGTGGCCCTCCATCCTCTTTGAGGAGTTTGGCCTCGAGTACTTCGGCCCCATCGACGGTCACAACCTGCCGTTGCTGATCGAGACCTTCAAGTTTCTCAAGAGCGCCGATCACCCCGTGCTGCTGCACGTGCTAACGCAAAAAGGCCGCGGCTACCAGCCAGCGCTCGATGGACAGAAGAAGTTTCACGGCCTGGGGCCATACGATGCCGAGACCGGCCAGACAAAACCCGCCGGCCAGCTGACATACGCCGAGGTCTTTGCCAACACGCTGGTCGATCTGGCCACCAAAAATGAGCGCGTAGTGGCCATCACAGCGGCAATGCCCAACGGCACCGGCCTCGATCTCTTCCGCCCGCATCATCCCACGCGCTACTTCGATGTGGGCATTGCCGAGGAACATGCTGTCATCTTCGCCGCCGGCATGGCGACGCGCGGCTATCGTCCTGTGTGCGCCATCTACTCCACGTTTTTGCAGCGGGCCTTCGATCCCATCGTGCATGACGTGTGCCTGCAAAAGCTGCCTGTGTTGTTCTGCATGGACCGCGCCGGGCTTTCCGGTGACGACGGTCCCACGCATCATGGACTATTCGACATCAGCTACCTGCGCGGAGTGCCGGAGATGGTGTTAATGGCGCCGAAAGACGAGGACGAGCTGGCCGACATGATGATGACCGGCCTCCAGCTCCCAGGTCCAAGCGCTATCCGCTATCCCCGTGGCGCCGTGGCCGGGGTCAAGCGCAAGGCAGAGCCCGAGGTGCTGGCCGTGGGCAAGGCAGAGGTGCTTTCCGACGGTTCCGATGTGGCAATTCTGGGCCTGGGGCCGATGATTACGATGGCGCAGGAACTGGGCGAGCGGTTGGAGCGTGATGGCCTTTCCGCCGCTGTCATCAATCCGCGCTTCGTCAAGCCGCTGGATCGCGAGATGCTCGCTCTCTACGCCCGCCGCGTGGCAGCCTTCGTTACGTTTGAAGATCATGTAAAGATGGGAGGCTTTGGCTCGGCGGTCATCGAGGCATTGCAGGAGTTGGGCAGCGCCGTTCCGGTGGTGCGCATCGGATGGCCTGACAGCTTTATCGAGCACGGCAAGGTGGACGCGCTGCGCGCCCGCTACGGTCTTACTGTGGACGATGCGCAGGCACAGGTGATGCCCCTGCTGGCCCAGCGCCAGCGTCGCACGCTGGTGGTCGGTTAGAGATCTGCGGTTTTTCTTTACATGGAAAATCGTTGGCGGTTTATCATCGCCCGGGCGAGCCGCACATTGGCATCCGCGGCGCACCAGTGTGCAGCGGATCTCCGCACCAGGGAATCCGCTGCAGGCTACGGCCGAGTCAAGCGCTTGATCATGTCTCTGTATCCCGTGTGCGACAATCCACAAAAGACCGGCTCTCTTATGCGACTTGATCGTAGCGTTGCGGTGTGGATCAGTGGATTCGTTTTTGCCTGCGCTCTTGGCTGGTCGCAAGCGCCACCTCAGGCTTCCACTTCCCTGGTCCTCGCTGGCGGCACAATCGTTGACGTCACCAACTGGGGTCGCTCGGCAAAAGACCAACTGGACGCGGTTGTCATCGTGCGCGACGGGCGCATCGTCGACGTCGGTGCGCGCGAGGATGTGCCTATTCCCAAAGACGCACGCGTCATCGATTGCGCGGGAAAGTACATTATCCCGGGTCTGGTGGATGGACTGGCCGGCATCAACAGCCAGGGGCAGGCCAACGCCAATCTCTACATGGGTGTGACCACCGTGGTGGCCAGCGCTGACGGTCAGCGCGGGCACATCGACTTTTCCGCCAATCCCAGCCCCCACCTTTACCTGCTGGATTCCATCGGTTCCACAGATAACTGGAGCCTGCTGATCGGTCACAAGGAGTGGACTGCCAAGCTCAAAGAAGGCTTGCATCCCGCCGAGTTGAGTCCCGACGATACCGCGCGCCAGTTGAATGACACTGCACGGCTGGGAACGCGCGTGCTGTGGCTCGGCAGAAATCTGACCGCAGCCAATACCCAGTGGATCATCACCCATGCCCACCAGATGGGGCTTGTCACTTACGGGCAGTTTGTCGCCACGCCCTACAGGGTGGCCATCGAGGACGGCGTGGATGTGCTGCTGCACATGGGGCGCTACGAACTCGGCGTAATTCCCGACGAACTGCAGCGGCCCCTCGTCGAAGACCCTTACGGCGCGGCAGCATCTACGGCCTACGACTATTCCCAGCAGTTGCCGCCCACTGACCTGCACCTGCGCACCTACGCGCGCTTTGTGGCCGCGCACCATGCCGCGCTGATGCCCACCTTCAGCATGTCCTACCAGAATCTGCCGGGGCATCGCAACCTGTGGCTGGAGCCTGCCGCGGCGCTGCTTGACCCTGCGCACATGTTCGAGCCCCCGGATCGCGACACCGGCGAGATGGTGTATGCGCTTTCACCCTGGACACACCGCCTGCCGGCCATGGCGCAGCGCTGGATGCAGGAAAGTCTGCGCAAAAAGGCGGATCAGGCGGCCATGCGGCTTTGGCGCATCAATCAGACGATCTTCGCCGCCAATCCGCACTACCTGGCAGCCACGGGTTCTTCAGCAATGGGGTCCATGTCCGGCATCTCAATGCACACCGAGATGGAGATGCTGGTGCGCCTGGGACTCTCTCCACGCGAGGCACTGGCCGCGGCCACCAACAACTATGCCATCCAGTTTGGCTGGAACGAGCTGGGCCAGATCGCTCCCGGTCGCCGCGCCGACATTCTGGTGGTGGATGGCGATCCCACGATAAATATCTGGAACGCACGCCGCATCTCTACACTCATCGTGGATGGCAATGAGTTGGACCGCGCATCGCTGCTGAAGCTCAGGCAGTAAGGCTGTTTTTCCTCATGCCCGCGGCGCCGCCTCTCGTACTGCATCCGCCAGCATCTGCGGCAGCCTCACCTGCCGCTGCGCAAACGACTGCTCCAGTTGCCGCCGCACCAGCGGGTTGCCAAGACGGCCAATAAAGCCGTACGGCAGCGCGTATTCGATGTCATCGGTTACCAGCGTCCCCACCTGGTTGCCCCGCGTCTCTGCCAGGGTGCCGTGGCAATGCCGAAACCGGGCAAAGGGGCCGCTCACCTGCTCATCGCAAAAATGGCTGTTCCATGAAAACTCAGTGATGCGCGCAACCCAGGTGACCCGCTGCGGCCACCAGGACACCGGGCAGAAGCTGATGACCATCTCTGACCCAACGCCCGCCGCCACGCCGCGTATGCGCCAGGCCGGGTTCGTCGCGGCGTGTTGCTCAGGCGGCTGCTGCAGCCGCGCTTCGTCGATCCTGGTCTTCAGCGCCGGAGGCATCAAGCGGGGCAAATTATGCGGGTTGGCAAAGAATGCAAACACCAGTTCAAGCGAAAATGGCACCCATTGGCGCGTCTCAAAGCGCAGCATCATAGGCTCGATGGTAGCCGCTGCGGCCTCCGTGTGGTATTGCTACACACGGCGGGAAGAACCTCCACGTGCCCGCTAACGTAAGATGAAGGTAACGGCTCGGGCATGATCCGAACTGCCGGAGGCCATGACCGACTCCCGATCGCAACTCGCACGGAAACTGAAGCAGCACAACAAATGGCTCGTCCTCATTGCGACCTACAAGCTGCTTCAGGCGCTTTTGTTTGTCGCCATTGGCGTCGGAGCACTGCGCCTGTTGCACAAGGACATCGATGATGTGATGGCCCAGGTTGCCACCGCCCTGCGCTTCAATCCCGAATCGCGCTTTGTTAACTTCATCCTGGACGAGGCCTCTCTTCTCAACGATCCGCTGCTGCGGCGGATTGGGGTGGCAGCCTTCAGCTACGCCGCCATTAGCCTCGCTGAGGCTATCGGCCTGTATCTTGAAAAGATCTGGGCCGAGTATCTGACCCTCGCCATCACCGCCTCGTTCCTGCCCTGGGAGGTCTTCGAGGTGTTTCGGCGGTTCACAGCGGTCCGCGTGGGACTCCTCATCGCCAATGTGCTGGTCTTTCTGTATCTCTTAATGCTGGTGGCAGGCCGCAAAAAACTGGTGGAAGACGCGGCGACCGACTAGATTCGCTTTTTATTCCCCTATATATCCTCCGGCACCCCTTGGGAAGTTCCGTCTGAGGCCCAGGAATCACATCAGTAAACACTACATATTGCGTCCATGCCGCTTCAATTGCCCATTAGGGAACTTTCTGAAAAGTGCCACCTCTGCTTGATCTCACAGAGCGCTTTTTTAAAGGGTTTCAACAGTTTTTGGTATTGGACCGCGCAACATTCTGGGCTATGATCGTGTCTGAAGTGGAGTGAAAGGGAGTAAAAGGGAATAAGTAGATCGTTCCCAAGGCAAGATTACCCCAATTTCCTCCGCTCTACACGGATTCCGGAAGACGAAGCTGCTGGGGAACCAGACTGAGTAACCGGAAAACGGTGGGTCCGGCCGACGTTCGTGAGGCGAGGCAATGTTTCGTGGAAACCATCTGGCGAAGGTTGATGAAAAGGGGCGTCTGAAGCTCCCCTCTGCCTTCAAGCAACTGGTGGATGCCGCGAACGTGACCCAGTTTTACGTCACCAGCACAGACGGCAAGAGCGCCGAGATCTGGCCCTTGCCGGAGTGGGAGAAGCGGGAAGAGCAGTTGGCGGAATCCAGCACCATGGACGACGCCGTGAGGAAGTACCTGAATCTGACCAGCTACTACGGCCAGCAGGTGGAGATGGACAATCAGGCCCGGCTGCTGCTGCCCCAGATCTTGCGCGGCTCGGCCAGGCTGGACGCGGAAGTGACGGTTTTTGGCATGAGGACCTACCTGGAAGTGCACAACCGGGAGATCTTCGAACGGAATTTACAGGCCAATGAAATGACAGCCGAGGATCGCAAGGCGATGGCCGCGATTCTCAGCCGCCGCAGTTGAAGGCCAAAGCCCCTCAGGGGGAGCGCATGACGAAATCGACGGAACGCCATGTGCCAGTTCTTTTAAAAGAAGCGATTGAGTTTCTCCGGGTGCGCGCAGGCGGCACTTATGTGGACTGCACGCTGGGCATGGCGGGCCATGCGGCGGAAGTAGCCAGGTTATTGGGGCCCGAGGGCCGGTTGATCGGCTTTGACCGGGACCCTGAGGCGATGGCCATAGCAACGGCCAGGCTGGACAAGGTCTGCGAGGAGCTGGGCAGCCAGGCGCCCAAGGTGACGCTGATAGGCGAGGCCTTCAGTTCCATTACCCGCCACGTTGAGCCGGTTTCGGTAGATGGCCTGCTGGCGGATTTTGGCGTGAGCAGCCTGCAACTGGACGAGGCGCACAGGGGATTCAGTTTTATGGCGGACGGGCCGCTGGATATGCGCATGGATACGCGCTCCGGGCCGACCGCCGAACAGGTGGTGAATGAGGAGAACGAGCGCGAGCTTGCAAACCTTATTTACGAATACGGAGAGGAAAGGAGGTCGCGGAGAATCGCCAGAGCCATTGTTCGCGGGCGGCCGGTGACAACCACGGGGCAACTTGCCCGGATTGTCGCCTCAGCCGCCCCGGCAATGAAACAGGACAGGATTCACCCGGCGACCCGGACGTTTCAGGCTCTCCGGATTTATGTGAATCGCGAGCTGGACGAGATCAAGGCGCTGCTGGAGGCTGCACCCAGATTGCTTAAGCCCTCCGGACGACTGGCCGTCATCAGCTTTCACTCTTTGGAAGATCGCATTGCGAAAGACAGCCTGCGCGAGGGCGCGCGGCAGGGAATTTGGGAAATTTTGACGAAGAAGCCGGTCACGGCCGGCGAAGAAGAGATGGATAGGAATCCGCGCTCGCGTAGCGCGAAGCTGAGAGCGGCGGAGAGAACAGCTAGCAGGTAGAAGCACAGGAGAATCATCATGGCGGCATGCACAACAACTTATTTCGAGGGCGCACACGGCTGGACAGCACGAGTCGCCGAGCGAAACGCCGCTTTGCTGGCCCAGCAGCCAATGCGCCGCCGGGGCGTGCGTACGCGCGAGATCAGTTTTCCCAAGCACTTTGACAATTCGCGGCTGGTCAAGGCGCCGGACCCGGTCCGAGTGCGCCAGATGCGCATTTTTTCTGCTGCGGTCACCGTGCTGTTCTCGCTGGTCATGGTCTACGGTTTGCAGCACTTCAGCGCCATTGAGAGCTCCTACCGCGTAGAATCTGAAAAGCAGATGCGTGACCAGTTGCGCGAGGAGAACCGCCAGTTGCGGTTGTCTGAGGCGCAGCTCACGCAGCCTGGCCGCATCGACCTGATGGCCCGCCAGATGGGTCTGGCTGAGACGGTTCCAGGCCAGGTGGTCCATGCCGATGCGCGTCCGGATGCCGGCACACCAGTCTTGGCGCAGGTTACTCCTCCGGCGCCACCGCCTCAGTAGTGCGAACAGGCCCTAGAGCCCTGACTTTGAATTGGATGGCAAATACATGGATGTCATACTGAGCGAAGTTTGGCGGTTCCATCGCCAAACGGAGTCGAAGGACCTGCATCTGGGATGTTCGATTGATGCAACGAACTTCTGAGGCACGACCCTAGAGCGATACGCCATGCAGGCAGCCCTTCGAGCCAACCGGAACCGCAACACCACACCGCGCGCCATGCCTCTCAAGCTGGCGCGCTTCTGGCTTGTGTGCCTGTTCTTTCTGCTCTGGGCGGGCGCAATTGCGAGCCGTTTGTTCTGGCTGCAGGTGGTGCGCCACGCCGACTATGTTGAGCGCGCCCAAAAGCAGCAGCAGCGCACGTTTGAGGTGGCTCCCCGCCGCGGCGTTCTCTACGATCGCAACCTGCGCGAACTGGCCATGACCGTGCAGGTGGACTCGATCTACGCGGTGCCCAGCGAGATCGACGACAAGCTGGCTGCCGCGCGTGTTCTGGCCGCGGTCGTGCACACTGATCCTGAAGACACGCGAACCAGCGAAGAGGAGATTGCCGGCAGGCTGGCCGCAGGGCATAGCTTCGCCTGGGTTGCGCGCAAGGTGAGCGCGCAGACGGCTGCCAGTGTGAAGGCGCTGAACATGAAGGGAATCTACTTTCAGAAGGAGTTCGAGCGCTTTTACCCCGACAATCAAATCGCCGCGCAGGTGCTGGGCTATGTGGGCCTGGACGACAACGGGCTGGGCGGGCTGGAGCAGAAATTCGATACACAATTGCACGGCGTTCCCGGCCGCATGTTTACCGCGATCGATGCGCGCCGCCGCGTTCTGGGATCGACCGCCCAGGAGCCTGAGCCGGGCCAGAACCTGATGCTGACCATCGACGAGAACATTCAGTTCATGGCCGAGCGGGCGCTCGATCAAGCCATGGAGCGCACGCAGGCGCTCACCGGCACCGTGGTGGTGCAGGACGTGCACACCGGGCAGGTTCTGGCATTGGCCATTCGCCCCACCTTCAACCCCAATCACTTCCGTCACACCACACCGGCTTTGTTGCGCAACCACGCGGTCAGCGATGTGTACGAGCCCGGCTCGGTGTTCAAGCTCGTCACCTATTCGGCCGCGCTGGAGCAGCACGTCACCACGCCTGATTCCATGATCGATTGCCAGGGAGGCCAGATCACGCTGGCCGGACGCGTCATCCACGACGATAAAAGCGACCGCGGCCTGGGTACGGTTACGGTCGCCACGGCTCTGGCCAGATCCAGCGACGTGGCCGCCGTGAAGCTGGCTCTGCAGGTGGGTCAGGATCGCTTTTATCAATACATTCGCGACTTCGGTTTTGGCAGCCGCAGTGGCGTGGAACTGTCCGGCGAAACACGCGGCCTGTTGCGGCCCGTGAACAAATGGGGCTCCTCGTCCATCGGCTCCATTGCCATCGGGCAGGAGGTCGGCGTCACGCCGCTGCAACTTGTATCGATGGTGTCCACCATTGCCAACGGTGGGTTGTATCTTCCGCCGCACGTGCTCATGCCCAAACCGGCGGACCGCACGGCGAGCGGCCAGTCCACGACGCCTTTGCAGGCCAGGCCCTTCAAGCCCGGAGGCGATCTGCCCAACCCGCTGCCCTCCGGCGCGCACCGCGTTATTTCTACGCTGACCGCCGCCGAGATGCGCAAGATGATGGAAGGCGTTGTGCTGTACGGCACGGGCAAGGCGGCGCAGCTCAACGGCTACTCCTCAGGCGGCAAGACGGGCACTGCACAAAAAATCGATCCGATTACGCATCGCTATTCAAAGACCGTACACATCGCCTCATTTGCCGGCTTTGCTCCGGTAAACAACCCGGTGATTGCCGTCGCCGTCATCCTGGATTCGCCCAAGGGAAGCTATTACGGCGCCGCAGTCTCCGCGCCGGTGTTTGCTGAGGTGGCGCAGCAGGTGCTCGAATACCTCGGCGTTTCGCACGATGTTGATGTGCGCCCTCCGAGCGCTTCTTCCAAGGCCCCAACCGTCACGGCAGAAGACGATGCCGTCGCAGACGTGGGCGACATCAACGCGCTGTATGCCGCAGCCAACGACCTGCCTGCAGACGATCCGCTGCGCGAATCTGCGAGCCAGCCACCGGCCACGGGCCAGTCTTCTTCACCGCCGGCAGCCTCCGCAGTAAACGCAAAGGCAACGTCAGGCACTGTGCAGATCGCAGCCGCGTCCAATGCCGCATCCGGCGCGCAGCAAATGTCTCAGCAAAAGACGGCCACACAAGTGACCATCAGTGACGGAAAGCAGTTGAAGGTTCCTTCTCTTGTCGGGTTGCCGGTGCGCAAGGTGATTGAGGCCGCTGCCGCGGCGGGGCTCGATGTGCAAATCACAGGCAGCGGCACCGCGCGTGAACAGGCTCCCTCGCCCGGTGCGCTGGTTCCTCCCGGCACCAGGATCGTGGTGCGGTGCGGGCGGTGAAGCGGGCAGCGATCACTTAATTCATTCAGCCAGGCAATCTACAATCAACCATGTGATGAATTGGGACGATCTGATCGAAGAAATATCGGCCGTCGGAGCAGCGGGACACTCCGCTGAGCCGGTGACGGGCGTTGAATATGATTCGCGGCGGGTGCGGCCGGGCTCGGTATTTGTGGCTATGAAGGGCGGCTCGACTGACGGAAACCGTTACGTGGAGAAAGCTCTTGCCGCGGGCGCTCTCGGCATCATTACAGATTCGGCAACCACCTTTGACCACCTGCTGGTCTACCAGGCCGGGGTTCCGGTGGCGGAGGTTGAGCACGGCCGGCACGCGCTGGCGCAGGCTTCGGCAGCCTTCTTTGGCCACCCTGAGCGCAACCTCACGGCCACCGGCATTACGGGCACCAACGGCAAAACCACCACAGCGTTTTTGATTGAGGCGCTTCTCAACGCTGCCGCCCGCAAGTCAATTCTGGTGGGCACCATTGAGTATCACGTAGCCGGCGATGTGCGCCCTTCGGTGCATACCACGCCCGAGTCGCGCGACCTCTACGAACTGATGGCCGAAGGCGCAGCCCGCGGAGCCACCGAACTGGTGAGCGAGGTCTCCAGCCACGCTCTTGACCAGGGCCGCGCAGCAGGAATCAATTTTGACGTAGCCGTCTTCACCAACCTCACCCGCGACCATCTCGACTACCATCAGACGCTCGAAAAGTATTTTGCCGCCAAGCGGCTGCTCTTCGACGGCACTGTGTATCCGGCGCCGCGCGTCGCAGTGATCAACGCGCACGACGCGCGCAGCGACTCACTCGCAGAGGCCGCGCGCAACGCGGGTGCGGAGGTTCGCACCTACGGCATCGGTCAGGGCGAATGGCAGGCGCAGAGCTACTCGCTCACGCCGGGCGGCGCCGTGCTCGATCTCAAAACGCCTGCTGGCTCGGCTCGCGTAACGTCGCGTCTTGCGGGCGAAGTGAACATTCTCAACCTGCTGGCTGCGTTCGCGGCGGCGCATGCGCGCGGCGTGCCTTTTGGTGATCTCATTGAATTTGTACCGCGGCTCAAGCCGGTCCCCGGGCGCTTCCAGTCCGTGGATGCGGGGCAGCCCTTCTCCGTGATTGTGGATTATGCCCACACGGACGATGCGTTGCGAAATCTAACGGCCTTGGCCCGGCAGATGACGGCGAAATCCGGTGGCCGCGTCATTACGCTCTTCGGCTGCGGCGGTGACCGCGACCGCACCAAGCGCCCCAGGATGGGACTGGCCGCGGGCGAGGGCAGCGATTTTGTAGTGGCCACCAGCGACAATCCCCGCACCGAGGAGCCGCTTGCAATTCTGGCTGAGATCGAGCCTGGACTGAAGGCCAGCGGAGTTCGTTACATCATCGAGCCGGACCGCGCTGCGGCGATCCGCCAGGCCCTTGAGGCTGCGCAATCTGGCGACGTGGTTTTAATCGCCGGCAAAGGGCACGAAAAGGAGCAGATTCTGGCCGGGAGGACGATTCCTTTCGACGACGCGGAGATTGCACTTTCCACGCTGGAGAAACTGGGGTACGGTGGAGTGCGATGAGACTTACCCTGGCGGAAGTGGCAATTGGCTCGGGCGCGGTGCTGGAGGCTCCGGCCAGCGTGGCGCAGGCGGGTGCGCTCACGGTGGGCGGCTACTCCATCGACTCGCGCACCGTGGCTCCCGGTGAGTTGTTCTTCGCTGTGCGCGGCGAAAAGCTCGACGGCCACGACTACGTGGCCGCGGCGGTGGAGCGCGGGGCAGTTGCCGCGGTGGTGTCGCGCGCCCGTGTGGCCACGTTGCCTGACGCGGCACTGGCGATGCCGCTGCTCATTGCCGAAGACACGCTCATTGCTCTACAGGCGTTGGCCGCGCATGTGCGCCGCCAGTGGGGCCGCCGCGTGGTTGCCGTCACCGGCTCGGCCGGCAAAACCACAACCAAAGACGCTGTGGGTGCGGCGCTGGGCGCAAAGTTCAACGTGCTCAAGTCCCAGGGCAACCTGAACAACGGGTTTGGACTCCCTCTGCAATTGCTGCGTCTTGAGCCTGAGCACGAGTATGCCGTCATTGAGATGGGCATGAACCATGCCGGCGAGATCGCCGCGCTGGCCCGCATCGCGGCCCCTGACTGGGGAGTCGTGACCAACGTGGGCACCGCACACATTGAGAACTTTGCCGAAGGGCAGGCCGGCATCGCACGCGCCAAGTTCGAACTGGTGGCAGCGCTGCCCGCCAACGGTGTGGCTTTCCTCAACTGCTGCGATCCCTACGTCTCTCAATTTGGCCGCGATTTCATGGGCCGCGTTGTGTATTTCGGCTCCGGACCATGCGCCGATCCGCAAATCACAGAAGTGACCGAGGATCTGGCAGGTCTGCACATCCGCTATCGGGCCGCGGGGCGCGAGGGCGGGTTGACGCTCCACTTGCTGGGCGCACACAACGCGCTGAATGCGCTGGCAGCGCTGGCGGTAGCTTTGGAGGCCGGCGTCGAGCTGGACGCGGCGGCGAAGGCCCTGGAATCCCTGAGCGCCGGTGACAAGCGCGGCGAAGTGATGGAGTTGGACGGTGCCACGCTGCTCAATGATAGTTACAACTCCAACCCTGAGGCGCTGCGTTCCATGATTCGCACGCTGGCCGCGCGTCCGGCGCGCCGCCGCATCCTGGTGGCCGGCGAAATGCTGGAACTGGGCGAACACGGCCCCGCGCTCCACGCCGACTGTGGCAAGGCCGCCGCCGAGGCCGGCCTTGACCTGGTGGTTGGTGTACGCGGCAATGCGGAGCATCTGGCCGCCGCGGCCTGCATCGGCGGAGTGGCATCGCTCTTCTTGCCCGATGCCCAGGCTGCCGGTCAGTGGCTTCAAAAGAACCTTCATGAGGGTGACGTGGTGCTCGTGAAGGGTTCGCGCGGAGTGCACCTGGAGCGCGCAATCGAAATGGTGGCCGGTGCTGCCAAAAAGGCGGTCGAATCGTGATGCTTTCCAAATTGGGCGGCAGAATGGCGCTGCTTGCGGCGCTTGTGTGTGCAATGCCATTGGCAGCGCAGTTGAATCCCGCGTGGACCAGGCCGTTTCCACCTTTCCGCATCGCGGGCAACCTGTATTACGTGGGCAGCCAGGACCTCGCTTCTTACCTGATCGTCACGCCGCAGGGCGACATCCTCATCAACAGCAGCCTCGAGTCCTCAGTGCCGCTTATCCAAAAGAGTGTTGAGGCTTTGGGCTTTCACTTCAGCGATATCAAGATTCTGCTCATCAGCCATGCGCACAACGACCATTGTGCAGGCAGCGCACGGATCAAGCAGCTTACCGGCGCTCGCTATTTCGTGATGGATGCGGATGTCCCCGTGGTGGAATCCGGCGGAAAAGCAGATTTTCAGTACGGGGCGGAGAAGTCCATGCGGTATCCGCCAACGCATGTGGATCGCGTGCTCCACGATGGCGATCAGGTGCGGCTGGGGGGCACGGTGCTGGTGGCGCACCGCACGCCCGGCCACAGCAAAGGCACCACAACCTGGACGATGGACGAAACCGAAGCGGGCAGAACACTCCACGTGGTCATCGTCGGCAGCCCGAACGTGAATTCCGGCTACAAGCTGGTGGGAAACACGAAATATCCGCAAATCGCCGAGGATTACAAGCTTGGCTTTCAGGTCCTCGAAGGCTTGAAGTGCGACATCTTTCTCGGCGCGCACGGCGGCTATTTCGGGCTCCAGCAGAAGTATCAGCGCTGGAAAGGCGGAGACCGCAATGCGTTCATCGATCCCCAGGGCTACCGGAGCTATATTGCTGATCGCGAGCAGGCATTTGAAGCGGAGTTGAAACGGCAGTCGACAGGCAGGCGGTAGCGGCGGCATCCACAGCCGCCCCCGACCCCGGCCCTGTAAAATCAACCTGAATCCCGCCTCATGCCGGCTTTGGAGGCCACTTGCTTTATTGGCTGCTCTATCAAAAGCTCTACCCGTTCTTCCATCCGTTCCGGATCTTCCGCTACCTGACTTTTCGCACGGCCTTCGCCTCTCTCACGGCGCTGCTGATTGCCCTGTTCATCGGCCCTTATGTGATCCAGAAACTGCGCGAGTTCCAGATCGGACAGTACATCCGCGAAGACGGGCCGCAGTCGCACCAGAAAAAATCGGGCACCCCGACCATGGGCGGCGTGCTCATCGTGATTGCGATTCTGCTGCCTACGGTGTTGTGGTCCATGCCGGATAATCCGTTTGTCTGGATTACGGTTTTCTCTACGGTTGCTTTCGGAGCCATCGGCTTTGCCGACGACTACATCAAGGTGGTCAAACGGCGCAGTCTTGGCCTGACGGCGCGGGCCAAGCTTTTCTGGCAGGGCGTGGCCGCTGCGGCGGTTGCAACTTTCTTGTCGGTGCTCACCCAGTTCAAAATGTTTTCCACGCAACTGACAGTGCCCTTCATTAAGAGCTGGCACCCTGACCTGCTGTGGCACTGGGGCGGCTCGTTGCCGCACCTGGGTTTTCTCGCATTCCTGCCCTTCGTTGCCTTTGTGGTCTTTGTCCTGATGGGCTCCAGCAACGCCGTCAACCTGACCGACGGTCTCGATGGGCTGGCCATCGGCTGCACCATCATTGCCGCCGGCGCTCTCACCGTGCTCACTTACGTCAGTGGCCACGTCGTCTTTGCCGACTACCTGGAGTTGCAACGCATGCCCCTCGTCGGCGAACTGACCGTCTATTGCGGGGCCATGGTGGGCGCTTCCATCGGTTTCCTCTGGTATAACGCCCATCCCGCAGAGATCTTCATGGGCGACGTGGGCTCGCTGGCGCTGGGCGGAGCCATCGGCACTGTCGCCGTCATCATCCGGCAGGAACTTCTGCTGCCGTTCATCGGCGGCATCTTTATTCTGGAGGCGGTCTCGGTCCTGCTGCAGGTGGGCAGCTACAAGCTGCGCAATAAGAAGCGTATCTTCAAGATGGCCCCTCTGCATCACCATTTCGAGCAGTTGGGCTGGCACGAGTCCAAAGTCATCGCCCGCTTCTGGATTGGTGCCCTGGTGTTTGCGTTGTTCGCACTCACGACCTTGAAACTGCGTTAGCCTAGGTCTGCTATCTGATCTGACGCCTCACATTAGATAACAGACCGTTGTCCGCGCCGCGCACCATGCGGTGCACAATAAGAAAAGTTGCGGATCAGAGGAGCCTGAGGACAGACTCGATGATGGAACTCAAAGGCAAAAAGGTTCTGGTTGTTGGACTGGGAAAATCCGGCCTGGCTGCGGCATTGTTTCTGCGCCGCCGCGGGGCTCAGGTCACGGTTTCCGACGTGCGCAGCGCCGAGGCGCTGGCCAAGGATATTCCCGCCCTTCTCGAAGAGGGCATCATGGTTGAGACCGGGGGCCATGGCCTGCTCACCTTCCGCCGCCAGGACCTGATCGTGGTCAGCCCCGGCGTGCCTCTGGATACCCCCGAACTGGCGCAGGTAAAGAGCTTCGGCCTGCCGGTGATTGGCGAACTGGAACTGGCCGCCCGATTCCTGAAGGGCAAGATGCTGGCCATCACCGGCTCCAACGGCAAAACCACCACGACCGCCCTCGTAGGAGAGATCCTTGAGGAAGCCGGTTTGCCCACGCTGGTGGGGGGCAACATTGGCGTGCCCGTCGTAGCGCTCATCGACTCCAGCACCGATGACACCTGGTCGGTGCTCGAAGTCTCCAGCTTTCAGCTTGAAAGCACTGAGAAGTTTCATCCCAGCATCGCCGTCATCCTGAACATCACGCCGGACCATCTGGACCGGCACGGTACGTTTGAAAACTACGCGCTGGCCAAAGAGCGCATCTTTGCCGAGCAGGGTGAGCAGGATTTTGTCGTGCTGAATGCTGACAACGCACGGGCTGCCGCAGCTGCCTCGCGCTCGGCCGCAAATGTCTACTGGTTCTCGCTTGAGCATTCGGTGATGCAGGGCGCCTGGGTAGAGAACGGCTACGTCGTCTATCGCCCGGCCAAGGGCGCGGCGGCTGAGCATGTGATGCCCCTGAGCGGAATCCCGCTAAAGGGCGAGCACAACGTGGAGAACGTGCTGGCCGCGGTGTGTGCGGCGCGCCTCGCCGGAGCTCCCGTGGAAGCGGTGCGCCACGCGGTCGAGAACTTCAAGGCCGTCGAGCATCGCCTGGAGTACGTGGCCACTCTCAACGGCGTCGAGTTTTACAACGACTCCAAGGCCACCAACGTGGACGCCACGGCCAAGGCCATCGCGGCGTTTTCCTCAGGCATTCATCTCATCCTGGGCGGCAAGGACAAAAACTCCGACTATACGCAACTTGCCCAACTGCTGCGGGCGAGGGTGCGCGCCGTGTATACCATCGGCTCCGCGGCGGCCAAAATCGAGTCGCAGTTGCGCGGAGTGGTCTCTATCCACTCCTGCGAAACGCTCGATAAAGCGGTCAGTGCTGCTGCGGCCGCAGCGCATCCCGGCGAAGTGGTGCTGCTGGCGCCGGCCTGCTCCAGCTTTGACCAGTTCGAAAGCTATGAGCACCGCGGCCGTGTCTTCAAAGAACTCGTCAACGAATGGCGCGGGTGGAAGGTATGGCAAAACGCGTAGGCGTCGATAAGTGGATCTTTTTCACCACCCTCCTGCTCGTTGTTGTGGGGCTGGTGATGGTGTTTTCCGCCTCGGCGGTCGTGGCGCAGGAGCGTTACCACTCCCCCTACTCGTTTGTGGGCAGGCAGGCCGGTTGGGCGCTGGCCGGCGTGTTGACCATGGTGGCCCTCATGAGCGTGGATTACTCCCGCTACAACTCCCCGCGCTTCATCTACTCTGCCGTTGCCATCACCACCATGCTGCTCGTGCTGGTCTTCTTCTTTCATGGCTCCCACAACACCCATCGCTGGATTCGCTTCGGAGGCTTTTTCACCTTTCAGCCCTCCGAAATCGCCAAGCCGGTGCTTATCCTGTTTCTGGCCTGGTTCCTCCACACGCGCCTTGACTCCATGCGCGACTGGAAGCACACGCTGTTGCGCGCGGCCATTATGCCGCTGGTATTTATTGTTTTGGTTGTCCGCCAACCCGACCTCGGCACGGCCCTCGTGCTGGCCGGCGTAACCGCCATGATGCTTGTATTGGCCGGCATGGAATGGAAGTACCTTATCGGCGCGGCGTGCGTTTCGCTGCCTTTTCTCGCCATGCTGCTCTTCTGGGTCTCATGGCGCAGGCAGCGCATGCTGGTCTTTCTTCACCCCGACTCCGATCCGCAGGGCGCAGGCTTCCACATCACCCAGTCCCTTATCGCCGTTGGCACCGGCGGGCTCACCGGCCGCGGATACATGGAGGGAATGCAAAAACTCTTCTACCTGCCTGAGGCGTCCACGGACTTCATCTTCGCCAATATCGCCGAGGAACTGGGGTTCATTGGCGCCATATGCATTGTGGTGCTTTTCGTCGTGCTGGGCGTTCGCGGCCTCCGTACCGCCTACCGTGCTCAGGACCCCTTTGCTCGGCTCACGGCCTTCGGCATCACCACCGCGATCCTGCTTCAGGCCTTCTTCAACATCAGCGTGGTGCTTTCTCTGCTGCCCACCAAGGGCATTCCGCTGCCCTTCATCTCTTCCGGCGGAACCTCGCTGTTCTTTACCCTGGCCAGCATCGGCATCCTGCTCAACATCTCCAAAAAGGTAGACTGAACCGGCCGCTGGTCCGGCAGGATAGTCGTCAATACGTGGCCATGGCTCACCAGTGCTGGACGAAGCTGAAGCCTTCATCGCGTATGGGCGAAAAAAGTACATCGCTGCGCACCGCAGCGGGCATCAGGTTTGTGGTTTCCCGCCCACGCGCCATAGAAGAACGCAGCGTGGTGCGCGCGCCAACGGCTTCGCCTTTTCCATTCAGCCGCAAGCCCCGGTCTCGCCAGCGGTTATACTGGCCCGGTCATGAATGCGCAGCCTGCAACTACGATGGAGCCCGCAAAAAAACCACCCGGCAGCATGTTCCATTCGGGCACGGGGATGCCACTTCCCCCACACTTGCGGCGTAGCTCGATCACTACGATCTATGCCTACGACGTGTGGCCCAACGCTACGATGCTCTCTGCCGCATGTGCAATGAGAGAAGTATCGCGCCGTCAATCCCGTTCTACCGGCAAAGAACGAGATACCGAATCAGGAAATGACTACTTCGGGGCCATGTACTATGCCAGCAGTATGGGCCGGTTCTTAAGCCCTGACCCGTCGGCGTTGGACTATGCCGATCCGACCAACCCGCAGAGCCTCAATCTCTATACTTATGCGCTTAATAACCCGTTGATCTATCTTGATCCGACCGGTCTGGAGTGCGTATGGAGCGACGGCAGCTACGATTCGAATGATGATCCTCAGACCGGCGATAATGCTGGCACCAACGGCGACCATAGTGGATGTACAGGACAAGGCGGAGCTTGGGTCGATCATAGTTTCTTTGCAAGCCAGAATGCTGCGGATTGGAGCAATAGCGGCAACACCGATCTCGCAGGCGTCTATACAGCACTCACGAGCAGTTCTACAACGATAACGGTGAATGCTGACACCAGCGGAAGCATGATGTCAACCGATGTTGGATATGACTCAAGTGTCGGTGTTTATTACATACCGAATGACCAGTCTTGGGGAATACAAGATCCATCCCTGCAGCTTGCAATCGGAGTGATGAGCTTCGGTATTCCAAAGCTCTGCGGGATCGGTGTTACAGCGAATCTGGGCAAAGTGAGTGCCGGGGCAAGTGCATCTGGGAATGGTGTTGGCGGCAACGTGAACGGCCACTCCGTCGGGACAGAAACGCCCCAGAATACTGGAAGCGGGAAAATGACAGTGCCGATTGGAGGTCCAAATGGAACCGTGCCGTTCAATGTTCATTACAACGGTTCAGGTCCCCTGCGCGGCGTAACCTCGGTGGATGCTGGCGGTACAGTCAAGACGCGCGTAGGAAAAGTGGGTGTAAATGGCTATGTCAATGTCGGCACATACACTCCCAATATCAGCGATGAACAAAACTGCCCAGACTGAGGTATCGAAGTGGAAGATCAAAAAGGCGTACCCCCCATCAGCCGAATCACTTGGTTCTGGGCGCTTATTTTTACTTTTTTCACGAGCGGGCTTTTCGCTCTAGCTATTGGTTTAAACCTGTCCTGGTGGGTACGCAAACATCGCCACTCCGGTGTTGCCTTTTTCGGATACCTGCTGGTGACGTTGCTCTGGGTTCCAGAGGCGATCTTCCTTAGTTTTTTCTCTAAGCATGGGCTTGGAGAAAATCTCTTCACGGTCGGAGCTTTTCTGTGGATCATAACGGCCTTCGTTCTGCGCCGGGAGCTTAAGCTCTACTACGCGACGCCCGAAGGATCGACCTTGGAAATCAGCCCTCTATGGACAGCGCTCTTTTCGGTGTACTACTTGAACTACTGTCTCTGGGTCGTGCGTGAATCGGCCTGACCGGTATGTCCGTGGCCGGGTGCCCCACCCTTGACCCACCAATAAACTCTGGGTGCCCCATCCTTCGCCTCTTTTCTGGCGAAGGGTGGGTACCACGAAGCACC